>AUXO014207358.1_pt1 | contig 10670 bp, 6 predicted proteins | sample 768731 | NCBI WGS metagenome assembly AUXO01 (sample SAMN02715735, study PRJNA202380) | gut metagenome | biome: sheep rumen | host: Ovis aries | place: New Zealand: Palmerston North
AGGTGGATGGTTATTGATTCCGGCATGCGGGTTGTGAACGACACCGTATCCGGTAAGACCGGCAGCCGCGGCGGAACCGTCTATGTCCATGGCCTGTATGAGGTCCACATGAAACAGATCGGCTCTATCTGAGTCAAAGCATAAATGAAGGAGAATAAACACTATGAAGCTTAATATGTTCGACGCAGTCACATATTCCGCAGTGCAGGGCAAGAGGATCGTGATCCTGATGCGTGTCCTGGAGAAGGCATCTGCAGCAGCGGCTGCGCTGGTTCCCTTCGGAACCACTGATTCCGAGAATATTTCTGCAGATTCCGATACCACCGTCACCAAGGACGGCACGATCGTCACTGCCGGCGCTGCATCCGTGGAGCTGTCCAAGGAAGCGCTGATGTCCATCAACTCCGCAGATCCGGACGGCACGACTACGACCGACGACCTGAAAGACGCCATGAAGAACCGCAAGAAGGTTGAAGCATGGGTAGTAAATCTGGATCGTCCCGGAGCAACTACCGGCAAATTCCTCGGCACCTACTACCAGGGCTTCCTGACCTCTTTCGAGGTTGAGGCATCTGCAGAAGATCTGGCCACCGTATCCATCGACTACTCTGCTGAAGGTGTCGGTGCCGATGGTGAGTGCACAGTCGATGCAGCTACCCAGCAGATCGCGACCTATGTCTTCACCGATACGGTCCAGAAGGCCTGATGTATGAGTGAGTGAATAATACATAAATACGACTTTATACAGTCCCCGGGGCAAGTGATGTCCCGGGGATTTTTCACGATGATGGAGGAAATGAAATGTACACAAGAGAAATCGACGGCAAGATTCGCAACTTCAAATTCGGCATCGGATTTGTACGTGATATTGACAAGACAAAGACTGTAAAGGGAGAAAACGGCGAACAGCAGAAAATGGGGCTTACTTACGCTATTGCCGGCCTGATCGACCAGGATTTTGAAAAACTCATTGACTGCCTGATGTACGGAAACAAGTACGGCGGCGATACCGAGACCCTCAGCCGCGCCCAGATCGAGGCATGGCTTGACTCCGATGAGACCACTCTCGAACGTGAGTGCAACGACCTGCTGGATTTTTTCGAGAATGCGAACTTTACAAAGAAAAAGACCAAGGAACTGCTGGAAGCAGTGGACAAGAACGACCAGCTGCAGAAGGCCAACTTCGAGAAGGCTCTGGAGAGGGCAAAAGCTGGGACGAACTAAGTAGGGAGTTTGCCCTGAACGCCTTCAGGTATCTTGGCATGACTTCAATGGAACAGGTAGACCGGATGGATATCCCGGAGTACGAGCTCCTCATGAGGGCCATGGAGCTGAGGCAGGTCGACGAGGAATACCGCACACATGAACAGGCTTTCCTGACAGTCGTTGCAAAAGCGACCAAAGGAAAGAAGGGAACGCCGGTATACAAAAAGTTCAAGGATTTCTTCGACTACGAAGCGGCGATTAAGAAGGTGAAGGATGGAAGCAAACACCTGGACATGATGCACGCGGTATCCGCCCTTTTGAAAGAAACAAGAGAAACGAGGAAAAAGAAAAATGGCTGAATCATATTCCGTCACTGCGGTGCTCTCTGCGCAGGATAAAAATTTTAGTTCGGTGTTCGGTTCGGCACAGAGTGCGGCGGACAGCCTGGCCGGCAAGCTCAAGAGCGGCCTGGGCTTTGGCGTACTGGTAGGCATCGGGCAGAAGGCATTCTCTACCCTGACGGGATCTGTATCCGGATTTACGGGTGAGCTGGAGGCAACTTCTGCAGCATGGCAGACGTTCGCATCGAATTCAAAAATTACCGCTGAGAAATTAGGTATCACGCGAACCAATGAAGATATTGCGAAGACAAGAAAATCGCTGGAATCATTTGCTCAGAAGACTATCTACAGCGCCTCCGACATGGCCACGACTTACGCGCAGTTGGATGCGGTTGGCATTAAGTCAGCTGAATCTCTGGTAAAAGGCTTCGGTGGCATCGCCGCAGCGGCAGAGAATCCCACACAGGCTATGAAGACTCTGTCTCAGCAGGGCGTGCAGATGGCGGCAAAGCCTACTGTTGCATGGCAGGACTTCAAGCTCATGCTCGAGCAGACACCTGCAGGTATTGCGGCCGTTGCATCCGAGATGGGCATGACTACGTCTGAGATGGTACAGGCAGTGCAGGCAGGAGAGATTGCCACAAACGACTTCTTCGCGGCAATCGAGAGGGTTGGAACATCTGACGCATTTACCAACATGGCCACGTCCTATAAGACAACAGGACAGGCGCTTGATGGACTGTCTGAAACTGTTACTAACACACTGATGCCCGCCTTTGAAGTATTCCAAAAGCGCGGAATCAAGGCTGTTGAGAGTGTCATAGGGATCGTTGAGAAGTTCGACGGTCAGAAGATCGCCGACACGGTCAGCGGTATTTTTGATGCGTTTGACACGGGCGGCATCACAGGTGCAATCGGTGAGGTAAAAGGTCTCCTCGACGGTCTGCCTGACAGTTTCAAAAAAGCTGGAGCGGCGGTCGGCGCTCTCGGTGCGGTCAGCATCGCAAATACGATCCTTGACAGCAAAATGTGGAGAGGTGGTGTCGAGGGAGTAAAGACTTTCGGAGGTGTTGCAAAAGTTCTTCCGGGTATGCTGTCAAAAGACCTCGGAAATGTAAGCAATGCGTTTATTAACATGATGCCTCCGGGTATTGTTTCAAAAGTCGGCGGTGCTCTTGGCAAAATGGGCTCCGAAATGAAGCTCATGGGCTACATAGCCAAAATGACAGGGTCTCAGCTGTGGGAGAATTTCACGAATGACAGTTTACTTGGTAAAGCTGTCGGGAAGGTCTCCGGCTTTGCAGGGAAGATTGGCGGTGCACTCGGGAAGATCGGCAGCGTAGTCCTCAATACAGGCGGACAGCTTGCAAGCGGCCTGCAGACCATGATGGGGATCGCTCTCAAGGCACTGATGCCGGCGGCTATGATCGGGGCGGCACTGGCCGGGCTCGGACTCCTGCAGGAGAAATTCGGGGAGCAGATCAACAGCATCCTCGCCATGGTGCAGGAAAAAGGACCGCAGGTTATATCGAATTTTGCCAACGGCATCGCCTCGCGTGTTCCGGAGCTGATCAGCCAGGGCGCGACACTTGTATCGAACCTGCTGAACACAATCGGTTCACTCGCCCCGTCTATGGTCGGTGCTGGTGTACAGATCATCACATCCCTTGTCGGAGGCGTGGCACAGAGTGCCCCTCAGCTGATCACAAGCGCGGTCACAGCGGTCGGCGGGTTTGCATCGGGTATTATCTCATCCATTCCTTCGCTGATCGTTTCCGGCATGCAGCTCCTGCTTGGAGTAGCGCAGGGAATCAGTGCGAATCTGCCACGTATGGCGCAGGGAGCTGTCCAGGCTGTGCAGAGTTTCGCGCAGAACCTTGTAGCTAACTTCCCCGCGATCCTGTCAACTGCCGGCCAGATCGTAACGACACTGGTCAGCGGAATCACAAGCGCCCTGCCTTCACTGGCAACGGGTGCAGTCAGCATCATTGGCACGCTGGTTACTGGATTTATCCAGAACCTTCCCCAGATCATTCAGACCGGCGTACAGGTAGTTGCTTCTCTGGCGGTCGGACTGATACAGGGAATCGGTACGCTGATCGGCATGGTGCCTCAGCTGTTCGGGACGATTAAAGACGCGATTATCAACACAGACTGGCTGAGCGTTGGCCAGCAGATCATCACTGCGATCGGCGATGGTATCGTCGGCGGGATTGGCGGGATCGGTAGCAAAGTCGGCGAGATGCTCGGCGGCATCGGTGACTGGATCACCGGAGGCAATAAAGCCGGTACTGACTATGCGACAGCCGCATCAGAGACCATTACAGCATCCACGCCGACAATGACAGCTTCCGTACAGAGTGCGGCAACGGCAGTGACAGAAGGCTCTGTCAATTCCTTCCTTACTGGCGGCCAGAGCCTTATGAGCGGTATGTCAGACGGGATCATGACGGGAATGCCACTCATGACTGCTTCCGCAAATGCGGCTGTAACAAGCGCCACAGACATCCTCGCTGACACCTCCATCCAGAGCGATGCAGACAGCGCAGGCCAGAGCCTTGTCGAGTCTGCGGCATCCGGCATTGATGCCGGTGCATCGGCGGCAGAGTACGCGACTATGTCCACAATGTCTACTGCTTTGTCCGCGATCAGCAACAGCTCTATAGAGGCACAGACTGCAGGCCAGAGCCTCGGGACAGCGGTAGTAGATGGAGTGGTTGCTGGCCTTGAGCCTTTGGGGACAGCCGCACAGCAGGCATTGTCTGCGGCAGTATCGTCTATGCAGAGCGGGCTCTCCGCCATGCAGAGCGCCGGACAGCAGGCAGGACAGAGATTTGCACAGGGTATCCGTACAGGCCTCACACAGGCCGCCACAGCGGCGAGGACATCTGTCAAGACAATCGTAGCTGCACTCAAGAGCTCCGTGTCTCCCGCACAGGCGGCAGGCAAGCAGGCAGGCACAAAGTATGCTGCCGGTATCCGTGCCGGCATGAGCGCGGCAAAAAGCGCGGGCACTTCCGTCGGAAAGAATGCTGTAACAGGCATGAAATCCGTAGCATCTTCCGCAAAAAGCGCAGGATCAAATGTAGCGTCCAAGTTTGTGTCCGGAGTTTCCGGGAAGACAGGATCCGCAAGGAGCGCCGGCAAATCTCTTGCGAATGCGGCAAAGAGCGGTATGAGCGGAGTATCCACGTCAAGCATTGGCCGTGATATGGGCCAGGGTCTTGCCAACGGCATCAATTCCAAATATGGAGCTGTTGCCTCAGCTGCCCGCAGGCTTGCAAACGCTGCCGCGCAGGCAATGAGAGCAGCCGCAAAAGTAGCGTCTCCGTCAAAGGTCACAAGGAAGATCGGTGGATACATCGGAGAGGGCCTGGAAGTCGGTATTGTAAAACGAACATCTTCTGCAGTTCGAACGAGCAAATTATTCATGCAGGCAACCCTGCAGGCAATGAGGGACGAAGCGCAGATCGCCTCACCCTCCAAAGCAACGGAACAGATGGGAGGATACCTGCTTAAAGGATTCGCCAACGGCGTCACCAAGAACATTGCTCAGGTTAAGGGAATCGCAATCGGGGCGATGTCCGCAACGCTTTCCGGCATTGGGAAAGCAGTAAAAAAGACCATCTACAACAGCAACTGGGGGGCAAATGATTTCCTGCGAAAAACCACGATCACGATTATGTCGTGGGGGAATCTCGCAGCAACAAATATCAAAAATGCAACTGAAAAGATGAAAAATGCATTCGGTGCAGGTATTCAAACGACGGGCTCATCCATTGCATCCACCTTTAAGGATACATTCTCTGCCAAAATGAAGACCATCGGTGATTCCGCCGCAGGGTACATCACCACAGCTACAACTGCTATGGTAAATAAGGCAAAGGCTGAACAGGAGCGATACCAGAAAGCGTACGACTGGAACTCCAAGATGCAGAAAGAGTACGAGAAGAGAGCAAAGAATTCTAAAGCTTCCTCTGCTGAGAAGAAAGCCGCGGCAAAGAAAGCAAAGGAATATGCAGCGCTCGCTACGAAGTACAAAGCGACAGCAGAGAAATACAAAAACTTGGCAACAAGTTATACAAAAGCAGGTTCGGCAATGCAGACCGCTTTTAATACCGCTTTTAATAACACCGTCAATGCGGCGATCAACAACACGGTCAATGCGATCAATAATCTCGCCGAAACTTACCAGGCACAGTACGATGCTATCATTAAGGCGCGGACAGAATTTCGCGACAAGATGAGTAAAATCTCTATCGGCGAGTATGACAACGAAAAAAAATCTGTAACAGCTCTGACAGATTTTAACGTCGCAAAACGCCAGGTGGAGCAGTACGGCTCTAACCTCGAAAAGCTCAAAGGCATCATGCCGGAGGGCTTTATGAATGAGATCCTCGGGATGGATACCGACGAAGGTCTCGCCTATACTGAGAAACTCCTGTCCAAGGGTACAGACTGGCTGAAAGAATACGCCAAAAGCTACAATTCGTATATGTCTGCCACATCCTCGGTCAGCAACAAATACTATCAGTCACAGATAGACACACTGCATACCAATTATACCAAGGCTGTTGAAGCAGAGTTTTCCAGACTCCAGTCCAGCCTTACGACCATTGGCCAGCAGGTAATGCAGGGCTTTGCAGATGGTATGCAGAGCAAAAAAACGGCCCTCGACAATGCTGGAAAGACTCTTGCAAACAGCGTTATTAATACGCTTAAAACCCAGCTGCAGATTCATAGCCCGTCGAAAGTTATGGCGAGCATTGGCTCTTATACTGGACAGGGTTTTGTCAATGGCGTTGAAGATCAGGTCCGGGCGGCACGGGAGGCTATGCAGAATCTCGTGGAGACGCCAAGGCCTCAGCTGGCAATGGCTGCAGGTGCAGAAAACCTCAGGCTCCGCGATGAATACAACTACACATCAAACAGGCATTATACTTTCGAGGCGGTCACGACCCTCGACGGCCGCGAGATCGCACGCTCCACAGCTGAGTACACAGAGGATGAACTGGAGCGCCGCCGCAAAAACAGTGAGCGCATGAAGGGAAGGAGATAAATGCTTTACGATTTTTGTGATACAGTCCAGATACCGTCGGCGGCAAACCTCCCTTCCGAGGCGCTGAGCTTTAACGGTGTGTGGATCGATAATGATATCTCCCTGTACCGGACGCTGTATGTGTCCGGCAGGGAGTCTTTTACTGCAGATATCGACGTAACAGCGCTGGAATCTATGGACGGTTCGGTGTTCCTTCGGAGCCGCCTGCAGCCGCGCACGATCACGGTCGGTTACCAGATATCGGCGCCGACACCCGCGCAGTATGTATCTGCTTTTAACCGTTTGTGCAGGCTGATGAGCGGGAAGCAGGTACAGGTTATTTTTGCTGATGAACCCGATAAGTATTATATCGGAACATGCAGGACTGTCGGGTCTCCCTCGCCAGGGAGGCTTACAGTAAAATCAGAGATGGAAATCTACTGCGCGGATCCATGCAAGTATGCCCTGCAGGAGATCACAGTATCCCCGAACAGCAGAGGGGTTTTTTCTGTTGAGTATTCTGGGAGCTATCCTGTACGTCCTGTTTTTGAGGCGGATTTCTCCGGAAGCGCAAAGCAGGTGATGTATACAGGAACAAACGCTGTTATTACAGCGGGAGACAGCGAGTCATCAGACAGTTTATTTCACGATGGCGATGAGCTTGTTATCGACTGTGCGGAAGCGAAATTGTACCTTAACGATGTCAGTGCCCCTGAGACCGGGAACATTGCAAATCAGTATGAGGAAATGATCCTCGTCCCTGGAGAAAATACAATTATCCCGTCTGCTGTCGGCACTGCTCCCGCATTTAAGATGAGGTACCGAGAAGCATGGCTTTAAAGGAGGATCTTTATGATCTGCTATTTTGCAAACAGGCGTATGGAGATCCTTGCGCACGCATCTACTCAGCTTAAAAAAGGGCTGCACATAAAGGATGACAAAAAGGTCGAAAATGTCGAATCCGGCCAGGATGTTTTTTCCGGGTATCTGAGGTATGGGGACGGACAGCGAGGATTGGCAGAAAGAGCCGCAGACGTTGGAAATTATATCCTGAAAAAATCAGATGATACCGACGAAGTTTACACGATCATTGAGGCGGAGTCAGACCCTTTGCATAAAGAGATCTACTTTTATGCAGAAGCCGCCGGGCTCGATCTGATCGGTGAAGTGTGTGAGCCTTTTGAGGCTTCCACGCTTATGACTCTTTCCGAGTACGCTGAGAAATGGCTGTATGATACGGGCTTCGAGGTTGGCGTTGATGAGTCGGAAGGCGTCTCAAAAATGCTTAAATGGGAAGATGCTGAGACCACAATGGAGAGGATCCTGTCAACAGCTGAGTATTTCGGCTGCGAGGTGTCTTTCCGATACTCGATCAAGCGATTTTCCATTAAACACAAATATGTAAATTTTTACAAAAAACGCGGAAATGAAAGATATGAGTCACTTCGCCGCGGACGTGACTTTGAAGATATCAGGATCAAGAAATCCATTGCTGACATTGCCACGGCCTTGAGGGTTACCGGCGGGACTCCTGACGGTGCGGGCATACACAGGGAATCTGATGGAACATATACATGGGTGAAGTTTTCCGAATACGCCGATGGGCGTGATGAGGAAGACAATGCTTCATTACAGGATGATTCCGAAGGAATGCAGTTTATCGGAATCTCTTCGGGACACGCCACAGATGAAGAAAGCGAAGACCCCGACCAGTATGTATGGGGTATGATCGCAAAAAACTCCGGGATCATCGCCGTGCCCTCTGTACAGGGACATCTGCAGATGAATAAAGTCCCTAAGACCGGTCAGGCATTATATACATGGATCATGTTTGCCACGGACGAAAACGGGGCTAATATGTCAGATCAGCCTGACGACAGAAGCTATATTGGATTTGCTTATAACCATACAACACCGAACAAAAAGACATTGCCGTCCTACTATACGTGGTGTCCCATGGACAGCAAAAAAGCGGGGAGGGATATTTTTATCAGCCCCGGGCAGGGTTCGATCTCCGAAGGCGGCGGGCTTTATACCTGGCTTAAATTTGCAGACAGTGCCGAGGGAATGAACATGTCAGACAGTCCGGCGAATAAAACATATATCGGACTGGCATATCACAAGACATCACCTACGGAAAGCCTGGACCCTGCGGATTATGAGTGGAAGAGCATCACGATCGGCACACAGGATGGAGGCTTCTGCCTTTTTGATCCTTCTTATCCCGGATTGCGTCAAACAGATGGAACATTCATCTGGGCGCAGTTTGCATCAGATGGGTTCGGGAACAATATGGCCGGAGCCCCTAATAACAGGCCTTATCTCGGAATTGCTTATGATAAGCTCAGCCCTATCCAGAGCACTGATCCTTCTGATTATGAATGGAGCCTGATAGACGCTGATGAGTCCTCAGAGGTAACACTGAAAGGCATGAATTATAACGACGGTGACTTTTGGGTAGATTCCGCAGGTCGGCTCCGCAGTGAGGTGGCACTTGCAAGATGGTCCAGATATATATCTCCGGATGAGACCGGCACAGATGTTGGGCATATCGTAGCGGAGTTTGAGTCGGATGCCACCAACCAGCAACAGCTGCTCGAGGAAGCCATTGAAGAGCTTAAACGCCGCAGGGAGCCTGAAACGACTTACGATATCGAACTTATCAAAAAGCCTGACTGGCTGGAGATCGGTGATACAGTCCCTATTGTTGACCCGGATGGCAATCTGTATTTGACAGCCAGACTCATTAAGCTTGAGAGATCTGCTGAAAACGGAAAATACACAGCAACGTTTGGAGAGTATGTAAGGGAATCCGCAAGCCTCTCTGATCAGGTTGCAGACCTGGCAAGGAGGCAAAGGGAAAATGCGCGGACTCCAAAATATCAGTGGATAGTATATGCTGACAGCCCGACAGGCGATGGTATCAGACTCCGATCAGACGACGCTATGTATATGGGTGTAGCATATAACAAAGTATCGCCTCTCCCGGATCTGTCTGATCCGTTTGAATATACATGGATGCGGATCGGCAGCACGGATGGGACCGATGGAGAGGACGCTGTCACGATTGTGATCATACCGAGCGACGGCACAGTCTTTAAGACCAGTACAGGATCCAAGACCCTGACCGCTCATGTGTTTAAAGGAAATACAGAGCTGACTGAGTCAGATGTCACTGCGCTCGGCTCCATCTACTGGTACAAGGGCACAAACAGCACAACAAGGCTTAATGAATCACACAGCATGACGCTAACGGTGCAGGCGTCAGATGTGAACAATTTCGAGACTTACGAGGCAAGACTCGAAGCATAAGGAGGCAGGAGAATGATACATGCCAGAAATTCCATTACCCTGCAGCACCTGCGGGATATTACTGCCGTCGTGTGGTACTACAAACTGCAGGCGTCCACAGACAGCCCGCCGGCAAAGCCCACTACAGAAACGCCATCGGGATGGACTACAACGGAACCAGTATATACAGAAGGCAATACCAACAACCTGTACGTGACGCAGAAAACCACTTTTTCAGACGGCACTTTCAAGTACAGTGAAGTTTCCTTGTCCACCTCCTACGAAGCGGCCAAAGCGGCATACAACATGTCCGTACAGGCAATAGACTTCGCAACAGCTGCATATGGAACTTGTGAGAATGCCGCAGGCACACCTGGCAAAGAAGTAAGGTGCGACGGTTTTGTCCTGTTTGAGGGCGCCAGAATACAAATACATTTCCTTAATGCCAATACGACCAGCGTACCGACTATCAATGTAAACAATACCGGCGCGAAAACAATACTGATCAACCAGGCTCCTGTTGCTGAGTCAAACCAATTGCTGTGGGCGGAAAATGCCAGGCTGGAATTTGTGTATGACGGGACCTATTGGGTATTACAAAATGTACCTTATGCCTGCTACGGCATATGCCCATCGTCTGAAGAAATACCCGTAAAGGTTATAGAGTGTACAGAAGCCGTTATCTGCAAGGGTACAGTCCTGACGATCGGCTTTACATACTCTAACAACTCAGATGATACAAGCTTTAATGTAGCAGGTACAGGGCAGAGGCCGCTGCTGGTTAACGGAGAACC
>AUXO014926522.1_pt1 | contig 10670 bp, 9 predicted proteins | sample 768731 | NCBI WGS metagenome assembly AUXO01 (sample SAMN02715735, study PRJNA202380) | gut metagenome | biome: sheep rumen | host: Ovis aries | place: New Zealand: Palmerston North
GAGGGCGATTATCTTGCGATCGTAGGAGAAAATGGTGCGGGGAAAAGTACGCTGGTCAAAGGTCTTCTCCGGTTAAAAAATCCCGTGAAGGGAAGTGTGATCTACGGAGACGGGCTCAGACCGGACGAAATTGGATATCTTCCGCAGCAGACACAGGTGCAGAAGGACTTTCCGGCAAGTGTTTATGAGGTTGTGCTGTCTGGCTGTCTGAATCAAATGGGGCATCATGTCTTTTTTAGCAAAGCTCAGAAAAGTACAGCCAGGGAAAATATGGAGATACTGGGAATCAGCGCATTAAGAGAGCGTTGTTACCGGGATCTTTCAGGAGGACAGCAGCAGAGGGTGCTATTGGCGCGTGCCCTCTGCGCCACCCGGAAAATTCTGCTCCTGGATGAACCGGTGACCGGACTCGATCCGGTTGCCTCAGGAAACATGTATCGAATCATCCGGAATCTTCGGGAAGAGAAAAAGATCACCATCGTGATGGTATCCCATGACGTAGCAGGAGCAGTTCGGGAGGCAAGTCATATTCTGCATATTGCAGGCCGGCAGATGTTTTTTGGAACTGCCGGTGATTACAGGAAGAGTCCGGCAGGACAGGTGTTTCTGAGAGGGGGATTGTCATGAAGATTCTGATTGAGATGCTTTCCTATCCCTTTCTGGTGCGAGCGCTTATGGTGGGTGTCCTGGTCTCGCTGTGTGCTGCCTTATTGGGAACAAGTCTTGTTCTGAAGCGCTATTCCATGATTGGAGACGGGTTGTCTCATGTTGGCTTTGCCGCACTTGCCTGTGCGTATCCCTTCGGGTTCTCCCCTCTGTACATTTCTATTCCGGTCTGTATTGCTGCCGCATTTTTCCTGCTGCAATTGAAGGACAGTTCCAAAATCAAAGGAGATGCGGCAACGGCACTAATGTGCAGTGGCGCGCTGGCGGTCGGTATCATGGTTATTTCTCTGACAACAGGAATGAATACGGATGTGTGCAACTATATGTTCGGCAGTATTCTTGCCATGAGCAGCAGCGATTTATATCTTTCCATTGTTCTCGGTATCGCTGTTCTGACGCTGTATGTACTGTTCTTCAACCGGATTTTCGCCGTGACATTTGATGAAACATTCGCGGGAGCGACGGGGGTAAATGTCCGCCTTTATAACATGGTCATTGCGATTCTGACCGCAGTAACCGTTGTTCTGGGAATGCGGATGATGGGAACACTGTTGATATCAAGTCTGATTGTATTCCCTTCCCTTACAGCGATGCGTGTCACACGGAAATTTAAAGTAACGGTGATTCTGTCCGCGTTTCTTGCAGTCTTCTGTTTCATGACGGGACTTGTTTTTTCTTATCTGCATGCCGTTCCGACAGGAGCCTGCATCGTTGTTACAAACATTATCCTGTTTCTTCTTTTTTTTATTGCAGAGAAAGTGAAAGAAGGGAGAGGTTGTTCTTGACATCTGGACGAAGGTACGGAAAGTGGATTCTAGTTGTCGTTCTTTTGCTTTTGTTCGATGTGGGACTATGGAAAAAGATTCAACAAAAGTCCGTACATCAGACGCCAGGGAACGGAAAAACAGTTGAAGTGCTCCTAAATACAAAAAATGATTCTTCAGAAATTTCGACTCCATCAACTGATGCTCTGCAGCAGCCGGTTAAGACAGTATCGGATGAATACCCATACGACATAGCAGAAGATCGAAAATCATTTGATCCTTCAGTGATTGACATTACCGTTGGAGACCGCCTTTATATGACACAAATCAATGACTGGTATATCAACTTTCAAAACTATGCGGGGAAAACCGTCGAGATCGAAGGATACTTTCTTAATATGGGAAAATACACATTTGTTGGAAGAAACGGTCCGGTCTGTCCTTACTGTACGGGTGGGTACGTCGATTTTGAATTTCAGACAGATCAGGATCTTTCCGGATTTACTTCGCAGGAGACCTGGATTGCAGTAACCGGCATTCTCCGGGAAGGAAAAATAAAACTGAGTAACAGAGAAACAAAACCGTTCTACTACATAGAAGCGCTGAATGTTCAAAAAATGAATCATACAGGCGTCAATCCTATATCGGATTAATCTGTGGTTATCCATTTGCAGCAGCGGGCTATGCGATGCCTGCGAAACTGTTGGCGATGATAAGTCTAATCGTTGCCTTCGCTATTTTCTCTCCGGGATGTTATAATAAAGTGCTAAAGCTTTCGCACATTCTCAATGTGGAATGCTTGGCTAGTACATTTAATTTCGCCTGAAGGGCAGTGAGTAGAAATTTAATGATTGTGATTAGCAAATGACTGAGTGTAAGCAGTTCTGTGGAAACTGTTATGCTCAGTTTTTTGTTGACTGGTGGATGGTGAAGGATGCAAATTATTAACTCTTAATTATTGAAATTAGAAAATTAGTATTGTATTTTAAATAGAGAAATGTATAATAAAAGTGTCAGAAGTGTCAGAAATTACAAGCGTATAATAACATTTGAGAGGAGAGATATTTGAAAAAAGTGAAATATATTGCACATATTAAACAAGATATATCAGATTTTGAGCGAAATGGAAAACAAAATATTGACTCGCTCCCTGACTCGGAAAAACAATCACTCCGTTCTCACTTGAATGGGACAGCGATCCTGGCAGAATCCTATTCTGTCGATGCTTTGAAAGATATTTTATTTAATGCAGGGCTACTGCATGACATTGGAAAGTATCAAGATTCGTTTCAGAAAAAAATTCGAGGAGATCCAAAACGTGTTGACCATTCAACCTGCGGAGCAATTGAAGCAAAAAAAACGATGCCACAAATCATCGCCACTATCATGGAATTTATTATAGCGGGTCATCATTCAGGCCTTCCGGATGGGGGAAAGAAGGCGGATCAGTCTTATGATACATACGCAGGGCATTACTCCTTATATGCTCGACTGAAAATGACAGATTTTGATCCTTATGATGATTATAAAAATGATGTTGTGCTGAAAAAGATTGATGAGGATGCATTAAATCGATTTATTGCGTACCTGCTTGAGAACATTATGCCATTATGGCAATCAAATCAGGCGTTGGCCTCTGAACTGTTTATCGATGAGATATCGTATCTGATTCGATACTGCTATTCCTGTCTGACGGATGCGGATTCCATCGATACCGAGCATTTCTGCCGTGGAATTATCAGAAATACGTTGAAAGCAGACTTTCATATTTGTCTGGAAAAACTAGATGAGCAGTTGAACCGATTGTCAAATGCAAAAAACCAGACGAGGCTTCAAAAAACAAGGACAAAGATTCAACAACAGGCTTTTACTTATATTCATGAGGACGCAGATATATATCTGATGAATATGCCTACCGGAAGCGGAAAGACGCTCTGTAGTGCCAAGTGTGCACTTATGAAGGCGTTGGAGGAGAAAAAGAAACACATCATTTACGTTATTCCTTACAACAGTATTATTTCGCAGACTGCTGATGAGTTTCAACACATATTCAATAAAGATGCTCGGAGCAGGGATGAAGAGATCCGTATTCTCAGACACCAGTCAACCTACTCGATCGAGGATGAGGAGAATGCTGACGATATATATAAATTACAGGTCAGTCAGGCAACAGAGAACTGGGATGCAGATTTCATTATCACAACAGAAGTACAGTTTTTCGAGACCATGTTTTCGTCTAAGAGAAGCAAATTGAGAAAAATGCACAATATGGCAGATAGTGTGCTTGTATTCGATGAAGCGCACTTGCTCCCGGTAAAGTTTCTGCAGCCCTGTCTTGAAGGGATCGGGGTATTGACTAAAAAACTGGGCTGTAAAGCAATTCTACTGACTGCAACTATGCCAGATTACAGACAGTTGATTGACACGTATGTTCCGATAGGGTTAAGGATAAAGGAACTGGTCCCGGACAGAACAGACTTTTCTATTTTTGATAAATGCAAATATACGAATCTCGGGACAATTTCTGAAGGTCAAATATTGGAGCGTGTTACTGGAGGCGGATCGACGCTTGTTGTGGTTAATACCCGCCGGAAAGCCAGGGAATTATTTGAAAAACTCGGAGGTGAAGAAAGAAAGAATCTGTACCATCTATCAACATTGATGACGAAGAGGGATCTACAGGATACAATTGATGAAATTAAGAGCAAACTGGAACAATTGAACCATGAGAAAGGAGGCCAGGCGGAACCGATTATTGTAATCTCCACTTCTTTGATCGAAGCCGGCGTTGATTTGGATTTTGAAAATGCCTACCGTGAGATTACAGGACTTGATAGCATTCTTCAAACGGGAGGAAGGTGTAACCGGGAAGGAAGGCGAAAGAATGGAAATGTTTTTATTTTTGAAATAACCAGTAGTGATAAGGTCAGGCGGGCAGAGGAGGACCCGAAAGTTGTTGTAACCAGGGCGATTCTTGAGAAATATAAGGATCTTGCATCCGAAGAGTGTATCAAGGAGTATTACAAGCGTGTTTATCTCACAGACAGATCAGAAATAGTAGAGAAATCAATGCACAGCTGTATGAAAACCATGGGACTCCCTGTAAAAGTGGATGCTGTAGGTTCGATCCCTTTTGCCTCATATGATGTCCAGATGATCATTAGCCATGATGAATCGCTGATTATTCCTGAATGTGACGAAGCAGTCAAAATGATCAGAACGCTGAAATATGGCGGAGTTTCCGGGAAAATACTTAGATCTTTACAACAGTATACGTGCAGTGTGCCTCGTAATATGATGGAAGAACTTTTGCGACAGGGTGTTATAGAGAATATTTCTGCAGAAAATCAAAGCAGGAATCATGGAGGTGTGTTTGCTCTGAGTAACATGAATTATTACGATCGTCAAAAGGGAATTCTTACAGAGGGAAAGGATTATTATGTCTCTTAAAGTAATTGTAAGTGGGGACAGGGCATGTTTTACAAGACCGGAGATGAAAGCAGAACGAGTCAGCTATGATGTTCCAACCCCTGGGGCGTTGGAAGGGCTTTTAAAAAGCGTATATTGGAAACCGGCCATGCGGTATGTCATAGACCAGATTGTTGTATTTAACCCGGTTGAATTTATCAGTGTAAGACGGAACGAAGTGAAATCGAAGGTAAAACTGAGCAAGATGAAATCACAGATGGCAGAAGCAGACGAGGTTCAGAAAGGAGGGAGCGGGGTTATAGAAACCGATCCCCGCATTTACACGAATGCAGGAGGGGAGCGTACACAGAGGGCATCTCTGATTCTGAAGAATGTCCGATACGGGGTTGCTTTCCATATTGAGCTGACAGGGCTGCGCTGTGAAAGAGAAAACCTGGAATGTAATCCCTTGAAAAAGCATGAAGCGGAATTTGTCAGACGATGCAGAAAAGGACAGTATTTCAGACAGCCATGCTTGGGCTGTTCGGAGTTTCCAGCAGATATCATGCTGACAGATGATTTCTCGAAGGAACATGTCTGTAAGGAGAATATGGGAACCCATGATCTGGGATACATGCTTTATCGGGTATGCTTCAAGGACAAAGGACATCCGCTTGGTGATGACTGGGATAAGAATATCTACGTGGATGAGGCAGAAAGCAGATTCTACCGACCAGTTATGAAGGATGGTGTAATTGATGTTGCCCGGTATAAGGGGGTGGTGACATGCTGATCAGTGCATTGAACCAGTATTATGATGTCCTAATCTCCAATGATAAGCTCACGGAGCCGGGGTATGAGAATTGTGATGTAAGCTATATTGTAATTTTGTCACCTGAAGGAAGGATGACAGGAATATTGGATTCAAGAGAAAAAGAAGAAGTCGACGTAAGAGGTAAAAAGAAGATCATCTATAAGCCCAAGACGGTTCGTATCCCCGAACGACCAAGGTCCACGACGGTCAGTGCCAACTATGTGGAGGTACGGCCAGGATATATCTTTGGACTGGAATACAGATCGGGACAGGACGAAGGAACATTATCCGTTTTTTGCTCAAGCGCCAAAACCGAAAAACAGAAGGAACGTCTGAAACTGCAGCATCATAGTTTCTGTGAGGAAGTTGAGAGAGATTTCGGTGGAATGACGTCTCCTTTGGCAAGAGCTTATTTGCAGTTTGCAAGAACATGGGAGCCTGAATTAGAAGTAAACAATCCATTCTTGCTGGGACTTAAGAATGAACTGAATAAGTGTAAGTTTGCTTTCTGCTTGGAGGGACATCCGGAAATGCTTCTGCAGAATGATGACGAGGTTCGAGAAACCTGGGAGTCTCTGCGGGAGAAAGCGGAGGCAGCGTCAGGGAACGGGATTACTTGCCAATGCGCTGTAACGGGCAAAGAACTGCCTGTTGCGGAGGTTCATGATACGCTGACTAGTGGATCTGGTATCGGAATCCGAAATACGGGGATTAATCCTAGCCTTGTAAATTTCAAGCCGGAGTCATTCCTTTCATACAATCATAAACAAGGAGAAAATGCCTGTATATCAGTTGAGGCCATGAAACGATATACGAAGGCACTTAATTATCTGCTTTCTTCAACATCTAACCATAGTTATCTGGATGGTCAGACAATTGTATACTGGTCAGATGATGGAAACACGGAGAATGATCTCCTGATGAATTTAATAATGAAACAACAGTCAGATCAATATGGAGACGGGGAACTGGATGCGGCACTTTCCGGGATCATGGAGGAGGCATTAATAGGGACGGTTACAAACTGTAAGCTTGAAGACATAAAGCTCAGAATTTCCCCTGAAGCAGATTATTATATTGTCGGATTTGCACCTAATGCGTCAAGGATTCAGGTGAAGTTTCTGTATCGTCAGCATTTTGGAAAAGTGCTCTATAATGTGGCGCGGTTTCAACAGGATATGCAAATTCTGAAAAAGGGAAAGCCGGTGCCATTGTGGAAATTGAAGCGAGAGATGGCGGCTCCGGCATCTTCTCACCCGGAAACGGATGATACACCATTTGATTCAATTTTTCATGCAATACTGAATGGAACAGATTATCCGATTTGGTGCTTAAGCAGAATGATTACAAGAGTGAAAAAGGATGCAGATAAAGAGGATAACTCGTTCATCCGTCTGAACCCCATCAGGGCAGGATTTATTAAAGCCTGTCTGATCAGACATACAAAGGAGGAAGTCAGTATGGCCTACGACAGTAACAACGACAATCCTGCATACGTATGTGGTGCATTGTTTGCAATATTGCAAAAAATACAGGAAGATGCAGCTGCACCAATCAAGCTGAACCGAACGATCAAGGATGCCTATTTCAGTTCGGCGGTATCCAATCCGGCAGCAGTAATGCCCAAATTGATCAAGTTATCGACGTATCATTTGAAGAAACTTTATAGAGATAAAAAACGTCAGCCCTGGGCTATAAATGATGACAAGGCGCTCAGTGAAACGATGCAAAAGCTTGGAACTCAGTTTCCGGGAACACTCGGATTATATGACCAGGGAAGGTTCATCCTTGGATATTATCAAAGATATGCTGATTTTTTTAAGAAGAACAATATGAATGAAAGGGCAGAATCAAAGGAGGTTTGCAATGATTCAGAATAAGTATGATTTCGTGTACCTGTTTGATGTCACAAATGGGAATCCGAATGGAGACCCCGATGCCGGCAATGAGCCGAGAATGGATGCTGAAACAGGAATCGGGTATGTGACAGATGTTTGTCTGAAAAGAAAAGTGAGGAATTATGTTGACCTTGTTATGAATGGGAAACCGGGTTTCAACATCCTGATAAAAAATGACAAGCCACTGAACGAAAAGTTTCGTGCAGCGTATGAAGAAGAAGGACTTCCAATAGATAAGACGAAAAAGGGAACCAATCCACCAATTGAGCGGAAGGCTCAGAAGTTTATGTGTCGGAATTATTATGATGTCAGAACATTTGGTGCGGTTATGTCTACAGGAGAAAATTCTTGTGGAATCGTAAGAGGACCGGTCCAGTTCAGTTTTGCTGACAGCCTTTCTCCGATCAGCATCAACAATGTCACGATCACGCGACAGGCAAAAACTGATCAGGAACGAGCAGAAAAAGGGGATACTGAGATGGGAAACAAAGCTATTGTACCGTATGCTTTGTACCGAATGAGTGGACATATCTCCGCTGCATTGGCTAATAGGGATACAGACATGACCGAAGCTGACGTAGAGCTGCTTTGGAAGGCATTGCTTCATCTGTTTGATGAAGACAGAAGTGCTGCAAGAGGCGATATGGAGGTTCGAGGGCTCTATATTTTCCGGCATGAACATGTGCTTGGCGACGCACGTTTTCCAGATCTTGATCGCAAGATTTCTGTGAAACTGAAGGAGAATATCATCGTTCCAAGAAGCTTTGACGACTATCAGGTAACTGTTGATACGAATGTACCTGAAGGTGTCACATTAATTCAGTATTAAGTTGATGAAAGGACTGGCTGGCTTTTCAACTTACAGAAAAGAAAAGTCAGCCAAAGGTCAACAATTGCATGGAAGAAATCAGCGTCAGTATCCGGAATATCCAGCATTATTTGTATTGCCCACATAGGTGGGGGTTGATCAACATCGATTGCTCATGGGTAGAAAATTATTTTGTGACGAAGGGCAATATCATACACAACAGAGTTCATGATCCAGAGAATTCTTATATATCAAGAAATAAAAGAGTTCTTACATCTGTTCCTGTATTTCATGATGAAATGGGAATTTATGGAGTTGTGGATTGTATTGAACTCACAAAATCGGCTAAAGGAGTACAGGTGGGTGACTTGCCGGGAACCTATCATATTTCGATCGTCGAATATAAGCCTAGAAAGCCTAGAGATAAGGATTTTAATGAGGATGATGCCATTCAGGTTTTCGCACAAAAGATATGCGTTGATTCGATTTTTCACTGTGATTCCGAAGGGATTATTTATTATTCTGATGTAAAGAAAAGAATCAGACTTCCATTTCGTGAGCATTATCAGGATTATTTGACAAGAATCAGGCAATTGCTGACAGAAATCAGGGAATATACCATGAAAGGTGAAGTGCCACCGGTACGCAAGAATCAAAAGTGCGGTGGGTGTTCATTTCAGGATATGTGTATGCCTAAGGTTCTAGTAACGAAAAAGGGCAGTCATTTTCAGGATATGGTAGAAGAGGATTAAGGCCGAATCTCAGGCAAGAGGACGAAAATGAGAAAATTGTTAAATACAATATATGTAACGAATGAAAGTGCATATCTGTCTCTCGAAAACAACAATCTTGTCTGTACAGTTGAGAAAGAAGAGAAACTGAAAGTACCTCTTGATAATGTGGAGAGTATTGTCTGTTTCAATTATGCAGGTTGTTCGCCAAGCCTTATGGGAGAGTGTGTAAAAAATAAAATACCAATCAATTTCATGACGCCGGGTGGAAAATTCCTCGCGAAGATATATGGGGAGACAAAAGGAAATGTATTTCTACGCGTCGAACAGATTGATTGCTTTCGCGAACATGGATTAGAGTTGGCGAGAAATGAGATGGCTGCAAAGTTCAGCAATTGTATCTTTACGATAAAAAGGACGGTACATGATCATCCTGAATATAAAGACGATACAGATATTCAAACGGTGATTCAGGTTTTAAAAGAGGGCATTGATAAAGCAGAAATCTGTAAGTCAGCAGAATCGCTTTTGGGTATTGAAGGCAATTGCGCCAGTGCTTATTTTACAGTATTTTCCAAATTGATTACAGGAAGTAATCTCTCTGGGACCTTTGAGTATAGAAATAAAAGGCCACCACTTGATCCGGTAAATGCATTACTGTCTTTCATTTATACATTAGAGACGGTAGACTGTTCTGCGGCTCTTGAGACAGTAGGACTTGACAGTTATATTGGGTTTTATCACACACTTCGAAGCGGGAGGGCTTCGCTGGCATGTGACTTGGTAGAGGAATTCCGTGGAATAGGTGAACGATTTGTGCTGTCTTTAATGAACCTAAAGATCATCAGTCATGATGACTTTGACAGCCAGATAACCGGCGCGGTGCTGCTAAACAGCGAGGGGAAAAAGAAGCTTATCAAGAAGTGGCAGGAGAAAAAACGATCAGAGGTTTACCACCCTGTATTGAAAGAAAACGTTCCGTATGGGTTGTTGCCTTATATACAAAGTAATTTACTAGCAAAGTATATTCGAGGAGAAACAGCAGAATATATTCCATTGTTATTGAAGAAAACAATAAAATAATAGAGGTTACAGACATGATGGTTGTAATCAGTTATGATGTTTCAACAGAGACCCCATCAGGAAAGAAAAGATTGCATAAAGTTGCAAAGGCTTGCGAGTCGCATGCACAGCGAGTTCAAAATTCTGTGTTTGAAGCAGACTTGGATTATTCAGCATTTCTGGGATTAAAAGAAAACCTTCTTCATATTATGGATAAAAATACGGATAGTATTCGTTTCTATTATCTGGGGAACAATTGGAAAAAGAGAATTGAGCACTTTGGGGTAAAAAAAGGATATGATCCGGAAGGAATGATAATGGTCTGAGAACGTATTATATGGAGAACCTTAGGTGATTGTGGTTTTACAAGTAGGTTCGCACGAAATTTAATACGTTGATGACTATTTATAGTAAACTGCATATAGATTTTCCGCCTCTCTATGCTATATAGTGGCGTGATTAACAATATAGTTACAATATATTGCAGTCGCGCCCCGCGAGGGGCGTGTGAGTAGAAAT
>AUXO017464167.1_pt1 | contig 10669 bp, 7 predicted proteins | sample 768731 | NCBI WGS metagenome assembly AUXO01 (sample SAMN02715735, study PRJNA202380) | gut metagenome | biome: sheep rumen | host: Ovis aries | place: New Zealand: Palmerston North
GCCGTCTTCATGGCTTCTTCGCCATAAGCATGGACGGCTTCGACGATATCTGCCGGCGGTTCTTTTTCGACGAATTCCTGTTTCGGTACGGAAATCTTGTCGAGGAAGCCGAGCTGGAATTCGACGACTTTCTTGATTTCTTCATGGGCGAACATGATGGCATCCAGGACCTGTTCTTCCGGGATTTCGTGAGCGCCGCCTTCAACCATGAGGATGGCGTCTTTCGTACCGGCGACGACGATGTCCATATCGCTCTGTTCGCTCTGGGCGACGGTCGGGTTGATGACGAACTGGCCATCGACGCGGCCGACGCGGACACCGGCAATCGGGCCGGCAAAGGGAATGTGGGACATGCACAGCGATACGGAGGCGCCGATCATAGCGGCGATTTCCGGAGCGTTGTCATGGTCTACGCAGAAATCATAAGCCACGACGTGGACGTCATGACGGTATGTCTTCGGGAAGAGCGGACGGATAGGACGGTCGATGAGGCGGGCAAAAAGGGTTGCCGATTCAGGCGGTTTGCCTTCGCGTTTGATGAAGCCGCCAGGAATCTTGCCGACGGAGTACATCTTTTCTTCATAATCGACGGTGAGCGGGAAAAAGTCTGCGTCTTCACGCGCTTCTTTCGAACCCGTAGCCGTGACGAAAACGGCCGTGTCGCCATAACGGACCAATGCGGCACCGCTGGCCTGCTTAGCCAGTTTACCGACTTCAATTACCAGCGGGCGGCCGGCGAAATCCATTTGGAATTTCTGTTCTTCCATTGTTACCTCCTTGAATTCACAGGTGATAGGCACTAGTCCGGGAACATCGGCGATATACCCAGGCTACAACCTACCACCCTGTGTCCTGAAAAAAGAGGCTGATGCAGTCACATCAGCATCAGCCCCACAATATGCGAGATTATTTACGCAAGTTCAATTTTTCGAGAATAGCACGATAACGGTCGAGATCGTGTTTCTGCAAGTAACCGAGCAAGTTACGGCGCTGGCCGACGAGTTTCAACAAGCCGCGGCGGGATGCATGGTCCTTTTTGTGGCTGCGGAGATGTTCCGTCAAATAGATGATGCGGCTCGTGAGGAGCGCGATCTGTACTTCCGGAGAACCCGTATCGTTTTCATTGGCACCAAATTTAGCTACGATTGCTTTTTTTTCTTCTACGCTTAACATTGTATCTTTCCTCCATGTGTAAAAAATTGAATCTATTCGCAAAGTGCTAAGTGATCGTCGGAGTCATCGAGACACCGAGCACCCGTACGACATAGCTATTATACTATACCCGGCCAGTTGTGTAAAGGGGGTTTTCGTGGCTCGTGGTTCGTGGCTCGTAGATGCAAGTCTAGCCGATTGTATCACAGTGGTCTTTCGTCACTTCTTGAAGGTATCGTTTCAAGTCGGCGCCCGTACAGTGGCCAGCTTGTCCTTCCTTTAGCCCCTCTGTATCGGGTCCATTCCCTTCGGCAGTCGTCTTTTCAGGACCCGCATCACCTTGCAGGGGAAGCGAAAAGACGCGGTGCGCCGTCCCTTCTTCTTCGACCTTCTCTTCCAAAACCGGTTCGGACGGGACATGGAGCTCGATGCGCTCGGTCAGGGTTACGGTTCCCGTCCCCTCCGGCCCGGCCAGGGACCACGTCGCCTCTTCGGTTTGAAAGGCCTGCTGCCCTCCATCATAGGTCAGGTTTTCTATGACAAAATGGGCCTGCAGCAACTTCTGGAGCCGGGCAACGTCCCAGACATTCTGGTCGCGTCCGACTAAGGTACAGTTATCCTGCAACAGGGAGCATAGGGAATCGCTAAGCAGTGACGTCCCTTGCTCGATCAGCAGTACAGCTATCTCATGGGAACGGCCGATACCACTTTCCTGTTGGAACCACTGCCAGAAACCGTCTAAAGCATCCCCCGCTGGGACTTCATAACCATATTCATCTTGATGTTTATGCCAAACGACCCCATTGTCGCCGGATTTGTAATTCGAGAAGGACGCCATTTCTATTTTCTTTCCTTCAAGAATGAACAGGAATCGTTCCATACTATCTATTTCCCTTCTGTATCCATCGCCTGCATCCATTGAGAAAAACGGTCCTCCAGGCAGGATGTCCTTTGCTTGATGTTGTCTTGAAGCTGTTGGAAGGCGGCCTGCTGGGACGCCGCCGTTTGGGCTGATACCTTTTGTTTGCTGTCTATGGATGCCTGCCAAAGCTGGATGCGTTCCACCATGGCAGCCGATAGTTTATCCGGTTTCCGGACGACCTTTGCCATGGGCTCATCCCGCTTCTGCGCGATAGCCTGACAAGTTTCCTCACAGGCCCTTCTGACGTCGAGGCTCTCTTTTTCGATGCGACAATGCGTCGCTTCAAAGGCTTTTGTATCCATCACTTCATATCCTTAGTATATGACGGCTCATGGTGAAAATCAATATCTTCCGGTGCCAGGCCCTGGTCCGCCTGGGACTGGATATCCTGTATCCAGTCTTTATACTGTTCCCCAACGGCCGCATCATCGCAAACAGCCCGGCGCCATTCCTGGATGCGCAGTCGGATATCGTCCGTCGTCTTATTGGGATACAAGGCCTGATACGACGAAATAATGGCCTCCCGGATGCGGTTGAGTTCACTGATGGACAGGCCCTTCCCGCGCAGGAAGGCTTCCAGTTCGACTGATGAGAAGCCCAGGCCCTTGAAGGCATTGACAATGGCCGTGATTTCACCTTGTCTCAAATTTGCCCGGCCAATGGCCAGGATGAAACTGTCCGTAATGGCAATGCCCATGCGCTGGCTCCAGCCTTCCGTAAGACCGGCTGTACCGACGGTCACATAGCGGAGGCGGTTCTGCTTCATCTTGCCATAATCAATGGATTCATCAGGGACCATCTGTTTCAAATAAGCATAATAATCGTGCAGGTTGTCAAAATCTTCCGGGCGTTTCCATTCCGGATGCTTGAGCTGACCGTTGTCATCAAGGGCCCCGGCTTCTTCCAGGCGATAGCCGACTTCTTCTACCTTATCATCTTTATCGATGATTCCCAGTTCCTGGGCAATACGCTCAATGACCCGCGCTGCCACTTCGATGATGATTTGCGTGACAATGGGGCCTAAAATGGGTCCCAGCGGACCGGCCACGATGGAAGCCGCCCGGCCGAGGAGGCCTGCAGCCTTGCCAAAGATACCGCCCAAGGAGCCGCCGACGGTCCTGGCGACATGCGCCAGGCTCCCGACAGCCGTTTTAATAGCCCCGCCGATGCAGCGGCCGACGGCCGAAATGGCACCGGAAACAAAATTTCCTATAGCACTAAAAAATCCCATGTTCATTCTCCTTTCTCAGCATAAATAGTACTCAATACATCGAAGGCATACAGACGCGTCAGCTCTTTCCCATCGAGGACATCCTGGACCCATTGGTCCAGGACGGCCCGGCGGTCTTCCTGCTTATGGCCGGCTGGCAGCAAATAGTATAAGTAAGCTACGACCATCGCCTTCCCACAACGGCAGGCATAGCGCAGAATTGCCTGGTTCAAGTCAGAAAACTTCTCCCACTGAGAGCGGACATTGTCCGCTATCAGCAGGCGGATGGCTTCATCTTTCAGTAACGCCAGATATTGTTCTACCTCATCGGTCTGGATGTGAGGCAGCGTTTCCAGCCCTGGCAGGATGCCCCTGCGGTAGTGCTGATGATAGTATTGGACGGCCAGCTTATGAATGGCCTGCGGTTCGATTTCCGGCTGGCCCGTCGTATCGGCCCGTTTATCGACCTGGACCTGGACGGCCTTAGGCCAGTCCTGGGAAAAGACAATGGCCCGGCCCGTGACCAAGTTGGACAAAAAGGCTTTCTGCGCCTGGTCCAGGGCCATGGTATTGCCAATCGTATCCTTGTCATCTTGAGCAAAGATTTTGTGCACAATCTTCGTGTTGGTATTCTTGAGGACTTCCGGCGTCATCTGGTCAGGAATCTGGTCGGCAATGATCAGGGATTCCCCGTACTTGCGGACTTCTGCCAGCATATCGGCAAAGACCGTGACGCCCTGTTTCTTATTCTGACTGTCTCCTGGCTGATAACGGCTCAACAGGCGATGGGCTTCTTCAATCAAGGTGATGTGCTGGAAGGTCTTCCCACTCCGGCTGGCCTGGAAATGAGCCGCTTTGACCGCTTGCAGCAGCTGGGTCATGATGAGCCCCATAATCAGGGATTTTTCAGAGGCGTTTTTGATGTCTTCCAGCTCGATGACGACATTCCGCTGAACGAGGTCGCGGAAATCGACAGACCGCGGTGTATTGAACATCATGCCCTTCGAGCCGACGAGCAGGCCCTGGATATAGGCATGGACCGTACCGAGGTACTCCGTATACAGCCGTTCATCGAAGCCCTGCTCCCGGATGATGGTCGGCATGACGTCGTAGAAGTCCTGCAAGGTCGGAAAGGCATACACGCCATCGGCAAAGGGCCCGTCCGGGTCATCAGGGCCTTTCCCCTGCCACAAACTGGTGCCGATGTTCCAGCCCCGGTCCCGATAAATGCGGTAAATCGCCGCTTCCAGCAGTTGCGGAATGGCTGCCTGCATCTCAAAGGTCGCTTCAAAGGTCGCCTTGATCATATCTGCTCGGGACGTAATCGATTCGCCCGGAAAGAGTTCAAAGGGATTGAGGAAAAAAGGTGCAATATCCTGGGCTCCCGGCGTAAAGAAGGTGATATTCAGTTCGGGGTTCTGGACCTGCAGGATCCGGTATTCCGTTTTCGCCGGCTCAATGACCAGGAACGGCAGACCGCTCTGCAAGAGGATGTTCTGACAAGTCGTGGTCTTGCCGCTACCTGTAACACCGGTGATGAAGGTGTGCATGCTCAGGCTCTTGCGCGACAGGGTGACGGGAATCCGTTCCTGAACGCTGCCGCATTGGACGAGCTTTCCTAAGGGCAGCTCATCGTCCGGGCTTTGCTGCTGGGCATTGAGGCCAAATTCCACTTCCTTGCGGAGTTTCAGGCCGATGACCTCTTTCTGGGGAACGCCTGCCAGGACACTGAGCTGGTCGGCAGACAGCCAGTTACCATAATATAAGCGGCCTTGTCTGCAAGTCTTGGAAAAGGCACTGCACCAGTCATTGCTCCTCTTTTTCGCAACCCAGCGATAGGGAATCTGCAAGTTCTGCAACCGTTCCTGGCAGGCCCTTTCTTCCGGGCGGAATTCATGAAAAGTCAGCGGCGTCCGGTTTCCCTTAGGCCCGCTGTACAGGGAGCCGATGGTATTGGCCAGCCGGTACAACGTCGTCCGCTTGTCGCTGCACAAGTAGGCACACGAGAGGAAGAGGCCTTTGCCGCGGCCATTGTCCAGTCGCGGCAGGAGGACGTCATCGATATATTTCAGCCAGTCCGCCGCCGCTTTCTGTTCCATTTCCAGCTGATAAGACCGGCTGTAATTCTGGCCTTTTCCCGAAACCGTCCCGCGGACAGTCTGGCGGCCATACGTAAGGGATACGTTCTTCTGCAAACTTTCCTGGCAGCTGTCGGTCCGGTTCGAAGTCTGATGCCGGGCGTCGCTCTCGTTGATGCTGTTCGTATACATTTCGTTCCCCTGGCTGCTCCGGCCTGTCGTAGACAGCGTCTGCGTGCCATTGCTCTTGCCTTCGTCCGTATATTCGTTGTTCCCGCCCCGGTGCGTGTTAGACGATTCATTCGTATGTTCCGTCGTCTGCGTGCTTTCCGATTCTGACGTCGTCGTGCCCGTCTGGACCTGGCTCATCTCATCGTGACGGCTGTCGCTGCTGGTCCCTTCTCCCTGACTGTGCGTCGTCGCCGACTGGCTGCCGGCGCTGCGGCCGCTGCCTTTATTCCAGGTCCGGCTGACCTGCTGGCTTTCGTTTTCGCTGCCGCTCTGGTCATAGCGATACTGACAGCGCGTCAGCGGCATCAAGGTATCGGCAACGGCCAGGAGCTGGAGGGATACGTCTTCGATAGCCCGGCCCGTATAGGGCTTGGCCAGGACGACGAAGGCGAAGCGTTCCTGGCCCAGCATGACATCGGCCAGGCGTTCGACGCCCTGGAAGTTCTCGTTTTTCTCATCGATAGTCGGCACGCCTTCGAGGATGCCACCATAAGTGTTCTGCGCCAGGGCATCGAGGATGGCCCGTTTCTGGTCATTGTCACTGATCAGTTTCAGCTGGCAGCCGCGGAAATTGCCGCGCAGGGCGGGCTGCAAGATTTCATTGCCCACGTCGGGAATGCTCTGGAAGGTTGGCTGCCGGCAATCCAGGTCTGACGCGACGCCGAGGTAGAAGTGGATGCCTTCCGGCGTCCCCAGAATCAAGTAGACGAAATGGATGCCCTCCATATGACGGAAGGTGCCGATGATATTCTCCATCGCTTCCCGGCGCGGCGCCTTTTCTTCATACGTAATTTCTTCTAAACAGAACAGCGACAGCTGCGGTAGTTCCAGGGCCGGCGGGTCTTCCTGCGGCGCCTGGCTGTCATCATAGGCCATGGCCGGTCCCTGTGCTAAAAAGTCCACAGCCCGGCGTGACGACGCCAAAGCCGCTTCTACCTGCTGCCGGACAGCCTGGGCCTCGTTGTTTTCTCCTTTCATCTCCATCACCTCAAGGTCTGCCGAATGATATGTTTCTGCTTGACCACGTCTTCCTGGGAGAAGTCCCCTTCCGTGCCGACGGCGTATTCAATCGTATCGGGATTGACTTTGCGGATATAAATCATCGTGTCGTCGGCGTCGGAAACATCATCTGCTTCAATCCGGCAGTTGACGTGCTTGACGGCTTCCGGCGGCATCTGGTTCTCGATGGCCTGGGGCTCCGAGGTATAGTAGATTTCAAAATCTTCTTCATCGGCATAGCAGAAGGCCGCCCAGCTCTGGTACGGGACCTGTTTGCCAATGCGCACATGGAAATGGCCTTCGATATCGATGTCGCCCAGGAAATACGGGAAGAGCGCTTCGCCGCTGGCATCGACGTTGGCGTTGATGATTTTGACGTCTTTCCCGCCTTTGCGGCTCCGCAGCAGGCCGAAGGCGACGCCATTCTTCCCGGTCAGCTTCCGGTCCAGTTCTTCATTCGGGTCCGCTTCGCCTTCTTCCATGCCCAAGGGCAGGTGAAGGATGAACAGGCCCTCAGCCTGTTTCCCATCGGAGTGGGCTGATATATCTTCTTCTTTCGCTTTGATTTGTTCGTCAAAGAGTTCCTTGACAATAGGCGACCGGCAGGAATTGCCAGCCAGGAAAATATGAATATGGTCCGGCATTTCTTCCCGGTTCTTGAAGGCTTCCTGCCAGGCCTGGAAGAAATTCGTCACGCCCCGCGAAATGAGGCTGCGGATGACGTCTTTCAAGTGATCCGTGTCAATCGTCAAGTTTACGTTCTTCCGATTCTGGTTCGCTTCCTTTTCGGTCCGGCTCGTATCGACAAAAAGGGACAGAGTCAGCTGGTTGTCTTTTAAGTTTTCTGCCGCTTCGGATTTTCCTTCCCATAAAGGGCGCAAGGCTTCGGCCAAGCTCTTCCGGTTCATGAAAGAAATCTGCGTCGCTTCGCGGTCGGCTAAAATCAGCGTTTCCGTCCCCGCCGGAGCTGTGCAGCCATGCGGCAGGGCGATGGGGATGCTTTCTTTTCGCATCGTGTCCAAATTGGCGCAGTAGACGTCAAAGGCCAGGTGATTGAGGATATTTTCACCGCCTAAATAGGGGTCGCCGCCGCGGCCGAACTGATGGAGTTCGAATTTGCAGCGCCGCGGATTGGCTGAAAGTTTTTCAATGCCGAAGTCGAAGTCCGTCGTGCCGCCGCCGAAGTCAAAGACGCCATAGGCCGTCATGTCGCCAGCCTCTTTCGGTTCCAGGCCATAGGCCTTCAGGGCTGCTGCGGCATAGGCTGCCGGTTCGCTGGCACCGGCATAGACGCGGAACTTCTTCATCAGGTCTTCGTCGGCCAGGATAACCGGCGGCAGGGATTTCTTCAAGCCCCGTTCAAAGCTTTGCAGCAATTTTTTCCGGACGGCCAGGTCGTAGTTGACCGGGAAGGACAGGATATAATCGAGATAAATGCCGTGACGCATGTTGTTGATATACAGACCCAGGTAATAGGCATAGATTTCGATGGGGTCAAAGGCATCGTCTGCCAAGGTGAGGTACGGGTCGAGCTTCCAGACGACGCCCTTCCGGTCCTTGAGCAGCAGGCGGCGGTCCTTTTCATGCGCCCATTGTTTCAATTCACTGAAGACGGCGTAATAGACCGAACTGTCGATGTCTTCCTGCAGCAGCGCCGATTCGGCCTGGTGAGAGACGGTGATTTCTTCCCACGTCGTGAAAGGCCGGCCGGGCCGCTGCTGATAGGCCTGTTCAAAGCTCGTCAAATCGCGCAGTTCGATGACCGTCGGGTTTTCATAATCTTCCTTTTTGGCCGCCTTGGTGTAGTCGCCGGTGCCGACGCGCAGCAGCCGCGCTTCCTGATTGCGGCAGACGACGACGGTACTCTTAGTCCCGAAGTCGATGGCACAGGTCCCGCTGGCAACGATATCCAGCTGAGGCGGCCGGGCCGTCCAGACCTGACCAGAAGGCGGCACGACGGAGATAGCATTTTCTTCGGGTGCTTCAAACAGTTCCCAGTGGCCGATATTGATGTCCGACAAGACGCTGTCCGCATAGGGTTCGAGGTTGGCCCGCCGATAGTCGCAGTTCAGTAGCTCTTCCCGTAAAAAAGACAGAGTGCTGGTGTACTGCATCGTTCCCTGGCGGCAGTCCTCGATGATACCGGCTAAGTCGAAACGGTGCTGAAAGACAGTCTGTCTGAACTCCCCTTTGCGAACAGCCTGGGCAAAGGCGTCCTTGCGGAAAGACACGTAGTCGTCCTGACTGTCCCAATCCAGGTAGTTGTCGATTGGCTGGTACTCTTCTAAAAAACGGACATAAGCCTGTTCATCAGCCGGCTCTAAGCCATCGGGAATGAGGCTGTGCTGCAGCCAGGCATGCAGCGTCCGGGCCGGGCTCAGTCCCTGGCTGTCCTTGCCCTCCAGCCAGGCAATCATAATCATCAGCATAGCTCGAGTAGAACCCCCACTCCCATATGTATCCGAACTTCTGTTCGTGCGATGGTAACGAAGATTAGAACTATCATAGTAATAATCATCCGCTATAAAACAAGCTGGACCCCAACAATTATCTGTTGCATAATTAGTAATAACACCACCATCCATATAGGGATTGCCATTCCCCTTGTAAAAGGTCGTTGTGGCTTCTTGAGGCGTTGCCAAGTGAAAAGTAATGCCGTCGACGTGCAGCAAGTTCTCTTCGCTATCGAATTCTTCGCCAGCCTGATAGATTTCTAAAGATGGCACATCTGACTTACAATAGGGCATGGCTACCTGGTTTAACTTCGGATATAAGGCAGCTACGTCCCGGTCATACCAGACGCGCTTGTTCTTCATCATGACAAAGCGCTTATCCATCAAGGCCTGGCAGGCCTTCAGAATGTCGTTGACATTCTGTTCCACCTGTTCGCCCCAGGATAAGGTATCGGCAAGGAAAAGGTCTTTAAAATCCGCCTGATTTACGGGGATTTCAGTAAGTTGTGTCGGTCTTTCTTTCGATAATTCCATGTCTTTCGGCTCCTCTTCTAAATTTCTACGAGACTTTTGCAGATGACGGCCCCGGTGCGCACGTTCCGGTAGCCCGACAGATGGACGACGCGCACAGTCCCCTGGACCCGGCTGCCGCCGGTCAGCGCATGGCGTTCGATATCGTAGCGGTCGCCTACGGCGACGTTTTCAATGGCAAAGACGTCGTCAGGCCGGCTCTGGTTGACCAGGCCCAGGCTGTACTGGAAGATATCCCACAAGATGTTGGCTGACGATTCATCACGGCACTTCATCAAGGCTTCCCGCGTCGCGCTCCAAAGGGGCCGCAAAGACCGTTCCTGAGCGGCACCGATGATGAAGGCCTCAAAGCCAGGCCGGGCAAAGACACCGGTCAATAAGCCCCGGAGATAGTCGCTGACCTGTTGATACTGCTGATAGAGCCGCCAGCCTTCGGCAAAGCGCTGGGACAAAGCCTTGTCCGCGTCCTTGGCTTCCTGCCGCAGGGACCGAGCCTCGCCCTGTGCCCGTTCCCGTTCCTGTCGGGCCTGAGCCGCTTCCCTTTGCACCTGTTCCAAACGCTGGCACAGTACCGTTTCTTGCTTTTCCATGTCATGGCACTGCCGCCGTGCCTGGTCTCGCTCCTCTTGGGCCTGAGCCGCTTCTCTTTGCATCTGTTCTAAGCTCTGGCGCAGTGCCGTCCCCTGTTCTTCCAAATCACGGCACTGCTGCTGTGCCTGCTCAAAGGCTTGCCGATAACATTCGCCATCGGCCAAAGCCTGCTGCTCCCGTTCCGTCAGCGCGGTGATTTCTTGCTGGGCCTGTTCCAAAGCCCGGCGCAGTTCCTGCTTTTTCTGTATAGCTTCCGGCCGTTTCCCTTCAGCCCAAGAAGGGCTGGGGCAGCTGCCGCCGGAAATGATTTGCCGAATGATTTCCCGAACTTCTTCATCATGACGCAGTAATTCCAGAAAATCTAATCGGTCTTTTCCTACAATAGCCATAGAGGCACCTCCACCAATTCGAATATGATATCATGGTACCGTCAACTACTCCCGACTAAAGTCGGGAGCTTGTAAGTCGGAACTGCATAGGTACTAACGACATCTAAAAGATG
>AUXO012120836.1_pt1 | contig 10667 bp, 9 predicted proteins | sample 768731 | NCBI WGS metagenome assembly AUXO01 (sample SAMN02715735, study PRJNA202380) | gut metagenome | biome: sheep rumen | host: Ovis aries | place: New Zealand: Palmerston North
GTAGCAAGGTGAGAAGCAACTCTATAAGAACGTCCCTGTGTTAACATATCAGCAAATCCAGGATTAGTATATTTCTGAAATTCGTCGATGTAAAGGAAGTGAGGTCTTCTAGTATTTTCATTTCCAGGTCTTTTAAATACAGCACTCTGGAAGTTAAGAATTATGAAGAATCCAAGGAATGAACCAAGGTCTCTCAATTTACCTTGAGCTGTTGTAATGCATAAAACTCCACCTTCCTCTAAGTGTTTTTCAAAGTCAAGGTCTGACTTACCATTTGCAGGATTTAAAACTTTTCTAAGGAATTTATTAGAAGTAATTTTTGCTACCTGAGAACGAACACCTGAACAGTTTTCATAAGTCTTTGATTTCTCGTTAAAATAATTCTCTAAAAAATAAGTAGCACAGTCTAAGTTTTCCTTAGATTCAGATTCTGTTTTTGTAGGCAATTTCATAAATTTATTAACCATTGCTCTTCCTTCACCAGCAGGGTTAGCAATCAAAGTATTTAAGTCTATAAGTGTTGCCTTATTTTTATAAAGTCTCTTTAAAATCTTCAAAGAATTTCTAAGTAATTGTTCATTCATATCTTGGAAATACTGTTTAGCATCAGGGTCTAACATCTTAAATGTTGTAACAATATTTTCAATTACGTCTTCTTCTTTACCATATAAAGGATTAAAAGAAGGACAAGCATCAAGTTCTGGGTTGAAATAAATAGCTTTTCTGCCATAATACTGAGCCATTGCATAAATCTTTTCAGCAAGGTCTCCTTTAGGTTCAATTACAGTAACACCAGCTTTAAGATTCTTAACATCTTGATTAAGCATAGGAATAATAATCTGAGATGTTTTACCACATCCAGTAGGTCCAATAATTAACATATGTAAGAATCTATCTGTATAAGGAAGTCTAACAGGAACGAGAGTATCAGCCCTTTTACAAACCTGAATACTTCCTTCTTCTATATCTCCACCAGCAGTTCTTATCTTTTCTAAAAAATCTTTAGCAATCCATTGTTCTTCATTTTGTTTAAACTCGTGAGACCTAAGAATAAATACAACAAAAAACAAAATAATTAAATCAAGAAAAGGAGCTAAATAGTAAATTTTCAAACTACCACCATTTAAAAGAGTAGCAGTTCCGCCATTTCCTAGGATGCCAGAGATTTGTCCAGCAGATGAAGTTGTAATATTTGCAGTAACCCTAGGAACCATAAGCTTTGCAGATATAAAATACAAAGCGTGATTGACAACTAAACAAAGTCCTAAAATAACATCGGCTTTTACAAACTTATAAGTTTTTAACTTTTCTTCTTCTTTCTCAAATTCTTCTTTACAAATACACCATAAAGCAGGAAGAGTAATAAGTAGAAGAGTATTAATAATTATTGAGCTTTTTTGCAAAGCAAATAATGATAAAAACATTATAACTTCTAGTAAAAGACTAAATACTGCACAAAAAGTAAAGTTTTTAGATACATCTTTTGCAAATTTTATTAATTTCGCAGCCATAAAAAAATCCTTTCTTAAGAATATATATTTAAATATTCTTTAATTGTAGTATATTCACCATTTAAATTATCAACACCCATTATTAAAGTGGTATCAGTACTTTCATCAATCAAATAATAAAAATTATATGTAGAAGAAATTGTTTTAAACTTTATGTAATGACCTGAATAACCAGAAGTTACAAAAAATACATTATCAGCGCCACAAGTTTCTACACCTTCATCACCATAATTAAGTATTGTTAAACCTATATTATTAGGAAATGTTTCATTATATACTTCAGATGAAGTGTTTTGAGATAAACTAATTCTTTCTTCTAAAGAACATTTATTAAAAACAAATAATATAAGTTCTGGACTTTTCAACCTTCCAATTAATCCAATTTTAGTTTTTGTATTAATATTTTCAGAATAATTGTTAAGTATATTTAATGTTTCATATACAAAAAGTTCTAAATCAGAATATTCAGTATTTGAAAAATCATAATTTTCTTTTACATAAGTAGCATCAGAAATTGCTTTATTGATGTCATTAGAGTATAAATCCTTTAAAATTTCTGACTTTACAGTTTTAGAAATGGAATCAGAAAGTTCTTTACTTCCTGTACTATTTAAAGATTTTAAACTAGAACCTTCTTTTTTCTTAGATAAATCCCTATCAAATACAGAAATCATAGACTCAGTATTTATTTCAGGCAAAACAACTTCTTCAGTACCATTTACTTCTTCAGTAATTATCTGTTCAAGAATTTCTCCTTCTTCTGACTTTATTTGCTTGTAATTTTTAGAATAAAAATTTAAAAACAACAAAGTAAAAAAGCAAAGAACAGAAAATCCAACAATAATAAATATAGTCAATCTTTTGCTCATAAAAATCCCCTTTATTAACTTAAAAAGTATTGAAAAATTAAGCAATTTATTTTATTCTAGAAGAAAAACAAGGAGAATAAAAATGCTTAATCTAGGAACTATTTTTCTTTTTATTTTAGGCTTTATCTTCTTTTTTATTAAAAAAAAGAAGACTAAAAAGAAAGCCCCTTTAATAATATATTCAATTGTTTTTTTAAGTATATACATAATTTCTAGTATTATAATAAACGAATCACTTCTAAAAGATTACTTAACTTTTTTAGATAATGGATTTTTAGAATATAGAGAAAGAAAAGTTGACTTATTAGACGAATTTGAATATAAAGATTTTCCAGATGAAAAAGAATATGCTCTCTTAATAGACTATCTTGAAGGAAGATATAGAGCATTTTATTATGAAATAAATGGAGAAGAAATATATCAAGAATTAGGATATGGGTTATTATATTATGAAGACGACGGAGCTCCAGCTAGAAAAACAGTAAGTTTAAGATATAATAAATATCTTCAATTATTCTTTTTTCAATACAAAACAAGAACTTATAACATAATAACTGGACCAAAAGAATCAATGAAATTTATAAATTAAAAAGAGAGAGTAAATCCTCTCTCTTTTGTTTTTATTTATTTTAAGAAAGTTGTTTTCCACAGCTAGGACAGAATTTAGAACCATCTGTAGGTCTGCCACAACTAGGACAAAACTTAGGATATTCAGCAGGCACAGAATTATTTTGCTGACCTTGATTATTCATCATACCTCCAGCAATTTGCTGACCCATAGCCATTCCAGTCATCATCTGAACCATCTGACCAGCCATTCCAGCACTGCCACCTTTGTTCATTGAATCAAAAGTCGCCATCTTACCATACTTATCCATATCTCCAACCATATACTGAGAAGCAGCTTTTTCAGCCATTTTCTGAATTTCATCTGGATAATTAAAACTCATAATATCAAACTGAGTAATTTTTAAGCCATATGTGCTAAGTTCATAACCTAAATCAGACTTAATTCCGTTTGAAATATCATAAGAATTTGCCTGAAGATTAAACATATCCTTACCTTCTTTTGTAATCCACTTCATTAAAAGAGGATTAATCTTAGACATAATAACTTCTCTTACGTCTTCAACACAATAGCTAGATTTAATTCCAGCAAGTTTATCAATTAAAGACATATAATCATTAATTTTAAAAGTAGCTGTTCCATTAGCTCTAATAGGCATACCACCAGGAAGTGAAGGAGTAGGAATTGCTACAGGGTTCTTGGTTCCCCATTTAATCTGAAACTCTTTAGTATTAATAAAAAGAACTTCAGCTCTCAAACCAGAATTAAAACCAAATTTAAATCCCTTTAAAGTAGAAAGAAAAGGAATAATATCTGATTCGATATCATAACTACCCTCTTGTTCAAAAACACCTTCAACTTTACCATTATATAAGAATATAGCATCCTGACCTGGACGAATAATTAATCTAGAATTTTTCTTAATTTCATTATTTGCCCATTTATAAAAAATCTGGTCATCTCTATATTCATTCCATTCAACAACATCTAATAATTGTTTACTAAAAACTCCCATCGTTTAAAAATCCTTTCTTTTTATTGTTTTTTATTTATTATATAGTAAAGAAACAAAAAAACAATAAAAAAGAGGACTCTATAGTCCTCTTTTTTGAATTACTTCTTTTTACGTCTACTCTTCTTTATATCAAGCTTTAATCCATCTTCTTTTGAATAAGTAACAGTGCAATTTCCTCCAGAAGACAACCTGCCTCCAAGAATTTCATCAATAAATAGTGGTTTAACCTCTGTTTCAATAACTCTTTGAATTTCTCTAGCTCCGAAAGCTTCTGAAACGCCTCTTTCTTTGATATATATCTTTAATTCATCAGAGAATTCAACAGATACATCTTTATTCTTAAGCAAATCCTTAAATATATTAAGCTGTTTGTCTACAATTTTAGTAGCCATATCATCATCCATAGGATTAAACACTACCGTCTTCGTAAGTCTATTTCTGAATTCAGGAGTAAACAAATTCTTAACAGCATCAGTAATTTTAGAATTATCTACAGTATTTGTCTTATTTCCAATTCCAAAGCCAAGAGAAGGAGCAATTGAAGCTGCAGCTCCAGCATTAGAAGTCATAATAATAATTACGTTTCTAAAATCAGCTTTTCTACCTTTATTATCTGTAAGTGTAGCATAATCCATTACCTGTAAAAGTGCATTAAATACATCAGGATGTGCTTTTTCAATTTCATCAAGAAGAAGTACGCAAGATGGATTTCTAATAATCTTATCAACAAGAAGTCCACCATCTTCATAACCAACATAACCTGCAGGAGAACCAATAAGTTTAGATACAGTGTGTTTTTCCATATATTCACTCATATCAAAACGAATAAGTTTATCTTCCCCACCAAACATCTGTCTAGCAACACTCTTTGCAATTTCTGTCTTTCCGACACCTGTTGGACCAACAAAAAGTAAAGAAGCAATAGGCTTATTAGAGTCATTAAGTCCAGCTCTAGACAATTTAATACTATGAACAATCTGCTTAGCAGCTTCATCCTGTCCAAATACTTCACTCTTAATATTGTCTTCCAAATTCATAAGAATTTCAACATCAGAACTTTCAAGAGTTTTCTTTGGAATATTGCAAGTTTTTGCAAGAACGTCCTCAATCATTTCTTTTGTAATTTCAACAACCTTAGTATCAGTAGCAGACTGATTCATAGAATAAGAAGCACCTGCTTCATCAATAAGGTCAATTGCCTTATCAGGCAAAAACTTATCAGTAATATATTTATCAGAAAGAATAACTGCCTGTTCAATAGCTTCATCTGTATATTTAACATTATGAAACTTCTCATAGTAATCTTTTGAACCATTTAGAATCTCGATACTTTCTTTAACAGAAGGTTCGGCAACATCAACTTTCTTAAAACGTCTATCAAGCCCTTTATCCTTCTGAAACACCTTTTTGTATTCATCATAAGTAGTAGTTCCGATAAATTTGATTTTGCTGTTTTGTGCATATTTTTTAATAATATTAGCACCATCAAAACCATTTCCACCGCCACCACCAAGACCTACGAGGTTGTGAATTTCATCAATATAAAGAATAGGATTTTCTACGTCCTTTGAAAGTCCTTCAAGAATAGCCTTAAATCTATCTTCAAATTCTCCTCTGAAAGCAGCTCCAGATACGAGATTAGACAAATCAATAGAATAAATCTCAGCATTCTTTAACTTTTCTGGAATAGTTCCAGCAACAATTAAACGAGCAAGACCTTCAACAATAGCTGTTTTACCAACACCTGGCTCACCAACTAAAATAGGATTGTTTTTATTTGCTCTGCAAAGAATTTCAGAAGTTCTAATAATTTCATCAGTTCTTCCAATAAAAGGAATTGGATTCTCCATAACTTCATCATTAAGATATGTAAGATGTTTCATCCAAGGTTTATTTACGTGACTAGAATTTTTGCCTAAAGAAGGAGAACTTACAGGTTCTGCTGAAGTTTCAATATATTCTTTCTTAAATTCTCTTGCAAGAATAGGAATCTGAATGCCTTGCTCCTTAATGATATCGCTTGCAGAACAATCTACTTTTCCTAAAGCTGAAACAATTTCAGATAAAGAAATAACATTTTTCCCAATCATAATACCACAAATAGAAGCAGCTGTAACAAGTTTAGTAAATTCCTTAGATTCCTTAATTCTGCCATCTTTTGTTTTTTCTAAATCTTCATCTAAACCCTCAAGGATATCACTCTGAATTTTATCAGCATCTCCTCCAAGATTTTCTAATACATTTACAAAAGGCTCTTCATCACAAAGAGCAAAAAGTAAATGTTCTGGAGTGATATATTCATCTCTCCTTGAAGCAGCAAGATTAACTGCCTTATCAAAAATATTTTTTAAATCTTCAGAAATATTTAATTGCATCAATAAACTCCTTTTATTTAAATTTCTTCAATTATTACTTTTAATGGAAAACCAGCTGCTCTAGCCATTTTAACAACTTCATCTTGCTTAGTTAGAGCAATATCTTTTGACAAAGAACGAGAATTTGCAATACCTCTGCCATTATTATGAACCATAAGAGTTATCATTTCAGCATCTTCTCTAGTTCTGTGAAAGACATCAATAAGACTTTCTACAACAAATTCAAAAGTAGTAGTATCGTCATTAATATAGACACAATTATATCTTTTTTTAATGCGAACTTTTTCTTTTTGTTTTTCTTTTACTAAAACTTGCCCTTGAGAGTCCATAAGAAATTCTCCTTATACATATTGCTAAGTATATTATAACATATTTATATAAAGTCAACAAGATAAGACCTTTATTTTTATAAAGTTTTACTTATTTTGTTAATATTCTTTCAAATATAAAAAAATAAGAGCTGGCCAAGCTCTTATTTTTTCTAACATAGGATAAGGATTTTTTTAAAAATCTTTTTAATAATTTTGAAAAATAATAGTTTTAAAATAATAAATAATAGTTTTTCTAAAATAATCTTTTAATAGTTTTTAAATAATCTTTAAAATAATTAATTTTATGCGACTTATCGTCCCTCATCTGTAAACATTTCGTTCACTCAGAACATCGCAAAGCCGTTAATATATACGTGCTTATACGTCTTCATCTATAGACCGTCGTCTACTCAGACACACTTTATATATTGGCTAATTTTTATTATTATAGTATTCCGCTATAATAATCTCTAATAATCTTTAAAATTAAAATTTAAAATAATTTTTAGCATATAACCCATATGCTAGAGGATTAATTAAAAAATCTAAGAAATTCTTAGATACCTTACCTATGTTATTATTATACAGTATTTTTATAATATAGTCAAGATTTCTTTTATTAATTTTATATATTCTTGAATTATATACTGTATAAAAACTTGTAGGAAGCATTCCTCCTAGTAATCAAGTTATAAAATATAATATGTATAAAAAAGATAAATATAAAAATATTTACAAAAAAAAGGAGAACTTTGAAGCTCTCCTTAATTATGTTTTAAATCAAACCTTTAACAATTTTCTTATTTACACTATGTCTAAAATCAAGAATTCTTTCATAGTCAGGAAGTTCAGGAAGAGTAGTTCTTTCTGCAAGTTCTTTAAGTCTTGCATCAAGCTTATTTACAAGCTGATAAAATTCCTGTGAAGGCTGCTTGTTTTCATCAAGCAAACTTCCAAACCTGATTTCCATAAGAAAATCGTGTTCAACGTCTCTGTAAGTTTTAATTGTATGAGTTTCCAAAATATCAAAGCACATATAATAAAGTCTTACAAGATGCATCATATGTTTTCCAAGCTTATCATTCTCAATAGCTTTTTGATTTCTCTTTCCAATTTTTTCATAACCACGAATAACTGAATGATAATCATTGAAAAGATTTGAAAGGTCTCTGAGAGGATACTTAGAAACGTTTAAATCTACAAAAATTTCTGAATCCATATCTTCTCTATCAGATGGAGCAACAAAAAGTTTAAGACTATCAGTATCAATTTTCTGATATCTAGTTCTGAAATCTTCTGAAGCAAAATTAATGCTATTCAGAATATTTTTTTCTCTTTTTGTCTGGTCAGCATCTCTAACAGCTTTGTTTTCAAGCCTTCTAAGCTGAGCATTTGCATATCCACCGAAAGTTGCAATAGCTTTTCTACTTAAAAACATATCCTGATTGTCAAGAATTTCATCCCAAACAGGATGCTTATAAAAAATCTGGTCATCTGAAAGACCAAGAATTTCAAGAGTGTTTGGATTGTTTTCAGCAAGAAGAGAAAGCATTTTATCGAAAGAATAGATAGTTGTATCAGTTACTTCATCAACATACTGCTCAAAATCTTTCATAATGCAAATATTACGAGGAGAATTAAAAGCTGCACCTCTTACATCAATATCAGAACCCTCTCTATCAGTTCCATAAGCATAAGAACCACCAAGACCAAGAACCAAAATTCTATCTTTCAGAAATTCATTTTCTTTTAGAAACTTATAAGAAGGGTCCGTTTCCAAAGTTGTTTTTAGCATCTTAAATTTTTCTTTATCCATTTAAATTCCTCCTATATTACATTAAAATATTTAAGAAACTTTTCAGTATTAAGAATGTAAATATGTGATTCCCAATCATCATCACTAGCATATTTTTGAACAGCTATAGGGCATTTTGATAATGCACCAAAATTTCTTGAAAGCCACTCATAAACATACTCATTAGAACCATTCCAAATATATTCTACACCTTTTGGTATTCCGAGTTTAGAAACCATTTCATCAACAGTTCTCTTTAAAGTTATTTTACCATAACCTTTATTCATAAACCCTCTTTTTGTATACCAAGAAGATATAGTCCAAACATCTTTGTCCTTATTAGAATTGATTCTACATTTGCAAACATCAACACCGTCTTTCACTAATGTAACATCGAATGAAAGATTATCTTCGTTTACATTAACTAGAAATAAATCTTCCATAAAAATAATCCTCCTAATATTCTGTATCTATTTATAATATGCAAAATACAAAATATCTATAAAACAAATTTAAGCCCTTTTTACAGGGCTTAAATTCTTTAATAATATAAGATAAAAAATTAATCCTTATGATTCATTCTCCAGTCAATTGCTCTCTGAAGGTAATCAACATATTCAGGATTCTTGCACATTCCCTTACCAGGAGTATCAGAAATCTTAGCTACATCACAACCATTACAAGCTGTTGTCTTCATAACGATGTTAAGTGCAGGAACATCTGTATCATTAGAAAGATATGTACCAATACCGAAAGCTACTTTTGCTCTTCCATTAAAGTGTCTAAAAATCTTATCAGCTCTTTCGAAATCAAGACTATCACTAAACAGAAGTGTCTTTGTCTTAGGGTCAATTCCAAGTTTCTCATAATGCTTAATAATTTTTTCACCCCATTCAATAGGGTCACCACTATCGTGTCTTACACCGCTGAAAAGAGTAGCATTTTCAAGGTCAAAATCTCTAAGGAAACAATCTGTAGTAATTGCATCTGTAAGAGCTGTTCCGTTAAGAACACCATATTCTTTTCTCCAAGCTGCAAGAGCAAATTTATTACTATAAGCAGGATTTAGTGAATGGTCGCCCTGTCCAACACACATAATCCATTCGTGAGCCATAGTACCAACAGGTGTTACATTGTATTTCTTAGCAAGATAAACATTAGAAGTACCAACAAACTTACTAGCACAATGCTGAGTATCATTCAAATGAGAGAACTTTTCTACAACAAGTTCCTGAGCTTCAGCAGAAAGTCTTCTTCTAAGTCCAAACTCAGAAAATACCCCAATATACCACTTACCACTCTTTAAATTATTAAATTTCTCTTCAAGTCTAGACTTAAAGCTATCCATAAGGATATTGTAATCATATTTCATTCTAAAATATACTTCATTTACAATCGCAAGAGTTGGAATTTCATACATAGAAGTATTGAGCCAAGTTCCCTTTGTTTCAATTGAAAGTCCACACTTTGCATTTGTAGTAATTTCAAAATCTTCAAATCTAGGTCTCCAAATTCTAAGGAAATCAACATAAGAACCCTTAATCCAAAGAATATTATCAAGATACTGAAGTTCATCTTCAGTAAATCTAAGCTTACAATAAGCCTTAATCTGTTCTCTAATTTCATCTACCATTTCTTCTGTAAAGAAAACATCTTTATTTCTACACTTAAATGTCCAAGTTGTCTTATATGTAGGGAACTGATGATAGATAGCCTGTCCCATAGAAAATTTATAAAGGTCTGTTTCCAAAAGTGAATTAATAATTTGATTAAGTCTCATAAAAAAGTTCTCCTTTTAATTAATTTAATTTATTCATTATTTTTATTTTTCTCTGAAAGTTTCTTCCAGTTTTTAAGTCCAATGATAGCTTCAATAAGATAAATAGATTTCTTTGTTATATATACAGGGTCTTTCTTTAAAGAATACTGTACAACAGCTACAACGTCTGTAATAAGCCACCATACATACTGTTCTGTATATCTGAGCATTTCAAGAACAATAGCTACAATACCAATTGCAAAGATTGCTGAATCAAGCCATTTCATAACTCCTACATTCCATCCAAAATTCTCTGCAAATCTCATCCAAGTATCTCCTGCAAGAGAAGAAAGAGCAAAATGAACAAAAACTGTAAGACCAATAATAATAGCAGTTACTAGAACATTCTGTAAAGGAGTAAGTCTTTTTGATTTAGCAAGAAGATTATTTTCATCATCCTTATG
>AUXO011979977.1_pt1 | contig 10666 bp, 11 predicted proteins | sample 768731 | NCBI WGS metagenome assembly AUXO01 (sample SAMN02715735, study PRJNA202380) | gut metagenome | biome: sheep rumen | host: Ovis aries | place: New Zealand: Palmerston North
TCAATTTTCATGAATACCTATACAGCTTTAGCAGACAATGTTTCAATTGCTTTCTCTTCTACAGTTCCAGGTTGTGTATTACCAATTAATTTAGCTAATACCCCAGGTGGAATTACAATGCAAAAAGGCGCTTTTATATGTGCTCAAAATAATATCGAATTAAAAGTAGAATTTACTAAAAAATTCTCAGCAGGCTTATTTGGTGGAGAAGGATTTATACTACAACATGCTACAGGAAATGGATTATTATTCCTTGAAATAGATGGGGACCAAATAGTTAAGACATTAGGTGAAGGAGAAGTACTTAAAGTAGATACTGGAAATGTAGTTGCTTTCGAATCTACAGTAAAATATGAAATTGAAACAATTAAAGGACTTAAAAATATATTCCTAGGAGGAGAAGGGTTATTCTTAACAAAATTAACAGGTCCAGGTAGAGTAATCCTACAATCTCAAAATTTCACAGAGTTTGCTGGAAAATTAAGATCTTATATAGCACCAAGTGGCTAAATAAACTGAATTCTAGTAGAAATACTAGAATTCTTTTAAATTTTAAAAAGGAGCTAAAATGCAAATTAAAAGAGCTAAAAAAGAAGATTGTAAGTATGTTTATAATTTAATATTATTATTAAAAAAAAATCTAAATTATAATAAGTTTGAGGAATCTTATTTTATTAATATTGCCAAAGAAGATATGTATTACTATTTACTATGGGAGAATAATGCAACAATTGGTTTTATAAGCATTATAATTAACTATCAATTACATCATGCCGATAAAGTAGCTACAATAGAAGAATTAGTAATAGATAAAAAATATCAAGGAAAAGGCTATGGAACCTTATTACTAAAATATGCAATAGAGATTGCTCAAAATCAAAAATGTGATGTTATTGAACTAACTAGTAATTTTACAAGAGAAGATGCACATAAATTCTATGAGAAAAATGGTTTTGAAAAATCAAGCTACAAATTCAAAATTGATCTGAATCAATAAAATAGGGAAAAGAACCCCTATTTTTTTCTTTTTGAATAAAATAATTAATAACAAATAGATTTGATAAAAAAATTAGAAAACATTATTATTGATATAAATGAAAGAAAAGAACTTTAAATATTTATAAAATTATAAAAATACAAATCAAAATGAAATAAAAATTAATTTACAAAGTATTATTTAAGATTTTTAAAACTATAAAAATAAAGAAAAAAGGAAGGTAGAAGAGAATCTCTAGAGGTGGTTTTCGAGTGTCATTAGTTGCGTGAAATCAAAGTTTCATGCAGAAGAAAGGACTCTAAAAACAAATACACTGAAGTACCTCAAACCGTTAATATATAAGCCTTTTATCAATAATCGCATAAACAAACTATATTATTTTGGAATAAAAATGTCTTAAAATCGATTCTCATGAGTCAGTTTTTATAGCATTTTTACAAGATTTTATCTTAATAATTATTATCATCTTTTTTTATATTATACTAGTTAAAAATTCATAAAATCCACCAAAACCACTAATTGTATATAATTTGACATTTTTGTCAAGAACAAGTTATATTACTTTTAATTAAAATCGTCTTAAAATCGATTCTCGTGCGTCGGTTTTTGAGATGTTTTTTTATAAATATTGAAAATCTTGAAAATACATTGCGCAGATAATTTGAAACTTATTTAGGACGATTTTCTTTATTGATTATAAAAATAAATGTCTTAAAAACGATTTTTTTGGGTTTAATACATCTATATAAATGTTCATATAATATATAATGTTTTAAAGACTTTTGATTGAATTCAATATTTTTTAGTGGTTATACTTAATTTTTATAAAAACAACAAATGTTCGTTTTTGAAAATTCAGACTTTAATATATATCTATCTAATTATAATTTAATTTAAAAAAGTTTTTATTTATAAAAAAGACCATTAACAAAATTTACTTCGTTAATGGTCCGCTCTTAGAAATCACTAGTTGATGGTTGCTCAATAGTTACATATCTTTTTTGTTGAAATTAATCTTTAATAATCACTTCAGGATAGCCAAAGAGAGTCTTTACTCTTATCGTGTCTCCTATCTGGTAGTTAAGAAAATCCTCTTCTGACACGGTGAGAGTATAAAGTTTTTCTTTTTCATTTTCTAAATACATATAGATTATGTATTTTGTCGCTGAAGAAGAAATTCTTTCATTTTCAGATAATTCAGCTTCGGGACTTTTGATTTTTTCGCCTTTTTGGGCATTGTATTCAATTGTCCTACTAAATATCCATTCATCAATATCATATGAATAGACTGTATAGTATTGTACTTTTGCAAGTACACTTTTGGCAGAATTTCTAATTTTTTCTCTCAATTTTCGAATGATATGAAGGACATTGTCAAAATAATCACCTCCATAATCATTCCAATCATCGCTACCCCAAGTGTCATAATCCCAGGTGTCGTTGTCCCAAGTGTCGTTATCCCAGGTGTCGCCGCCCCAGGTGTCGTTATCCCAGGTATCGCCACCCCAAGTGTCATTATCCCAGGTATCGCCACCCCAAGTGTCATTATCCCAGGTATCGCCACCCCAAGTGTCATTGTCCCAATCGTCATCATCTTGATCAGGCACAAATCTTGACTCTTGAGACTCCTCTATATTGTAGGCACCGGCTGGATATGAAAGCTCTCCTGTATGGTGGGTTGTCGTAAATTTTTCAATATAATAAGTACTTTCGTACTTCATATCAGAAATAACGAATTCCCTTTCTTTAATACTCCCCATTATGAGTAAAATTATAAAAAGAATAGGAATACACCACCAAAACTTTTTAGCATTTGAAATAGTTTCGCCTAAGAAGCTTTTCCCTTGTTCCAAAATATCTGAATGAAATTTAACCACTTTTTCTCTATGAGCTTCTTGAATGCCTTTCTGCTTTGAATAGCCATCTTGAGATGGGCCAGTAGTCTCTTTTGAAAAACTATTGCGATTAATTATTCTAATTATATCGTCCTCTTCACTTCTTTCGCTATTTCCACAGCCAGTACATATTTTATCGATTCCCCTATTTGTCCTTCCACAATAAGGACACTTCCAGTTGCTTTGTCGCATTTTTTTTGCAACTTTCACTACTTTTTTTTCAGGGTCATCAACATCTGCATCAGCATTCATTCCCTCATCAATTGACAAACCGCACTTTAGACAATTGCCAAATGGATAAGGATTTTTATGTCCGCATTTACATACCCAAGTCAATGAAGAATATTTAGGGTGAATACCCTCTTTCATCGCTTCATCCGTCACCGGTGGGTACACCTTTGTAGCATCTAAACGAGGTTGTCCGCAATCAGGGCATTCCCGAACAAAAGATGGTATAATATTAACTTCTGGTCCTAGTTTACAGTATTCGCAAACCCAAAATCCCATTGACATAGGTTTGGGATTCCCACAATGGGAACAACTTTGAATTTCATTGGACCCAGGGATTATTTTTCTGTTCAGATTTTCAGTGCCACAATATGGACACGTCCAATACTTACCCCGAGGCCGTGTGTAGCCACCTTTTTTTAATCGTTCATACCAAATAGACATCTTAAATATCCTCCTTATAATCTAGAATATTTTACTATTGAAACATGAGCTCTGCGTATATTATGTATACTTATATATTATACGCTGTCGTAAAAAAACTGTCAACATATTAGAAAATAGAGCCAATTTTGATATTGGCTCTACTTTTGTTTTATGTATCACTGGTGACATATTCATTTAAGTTTTAATAATTTTATAATTTTATAATTTTATAATTCTATTCTTTCTTTATGTTCAAATTATTATCCTTCCTCAATTTAGTAATATTTATTAATAAATTTAAAGGAAAAACAATGAATATCAATAAAGTGATTAAAAGCATAATTGGATCAAATAAATAATTATAATCAATATATGAAATATTATATTTTTTAGCCATATATTCCGGTATGAATAATAAAAGAAAAAGACATACTATAATTATTCCTATGATCTTCGATGATTTCATGATTTTATTATATGTTTTTATCTCATTTATTATCATTTGTTTTTCAAATAAAATCTTTGCGCGAAAAACTATATTGTTTTTTAAGCTATTTATTATTGTTTGATCAACACCCTTTTCGTTTGGTATTCTAGATGCATAGAATTTATTCTTATTTTTATTATAAGAAATATCATATACTCCATCCAGAATTAAATCCTCCCAATCAATAACTAAACTCATCAAAGGTATCATTAATAATTCACATTTTTCATTGATAAAGACCATAGATGTATGTAAATTTTGCATATTATAGAAATTTCCATTTAATCTAAACATAGTGGTTTTACCTATTAATGTGAATCTTAATGGATAACTATTTTGCTTAATTTCTTTATAAAGTTGCCATGTGTTGTCTATAAATTTATAATCATTAGAATTAATTCTAGGTTCATTCGGAATATTAAAAGTATTATTAGAATTCTCTTTTAGATATACGTTTGCAAGATTTGCAAACTCATTATTGGAGCATCCATATACTAAAAACATTTTTGATTTTTTGTTTTTATTCTCATCATAATAATTAATACAAGCATAGTTTCCATTGTCATCTATACTAATGAAATTTATTATATCATTTAACTTATAGAATTTATTTTTTTTAGAAAAAATCGTAAACCCTTCTTTAGTTAATGAAAAAACTAATTTCTCTCCTTCAGCTTTATTATAAATTATAAAGCAAATTATTAAAAATAAAGCAGGTATAATTACAAAAGGAAGAATAAATAAAGATCTAGTAATAAGAAGCCAAATTAAAGCGCCCAGCAAAGCTATCAAAAACAATAGCATTGAATCCTTTAACATTTTTATGTCGATTTTTCTATATATCAAAACATCGCCATTATCATTTGTTTTAATCATACTCATTTCCTCTTTTTAAATTATTAAATATAATATTATGATTTATTATTTTAAAATAAGTCATCTGGATTATATTTTTTTCTTTTTTCTTTCTCTATTTTAGACTCTTGTAGTCTAATTTTTTCTCTTATATCTTCTTTCTGCTCACTAGTAGCAAAATATTCATAAAAAATTTTCAAAATCAAAGTGATAGACTCTCTAGAAAAGTTTTGCTCTTCTAAAGACTTTGAAGAATCATAATTAGGCTTATAACTATAATCACAGTGCCATCTGATATACTCTATAACATCATAAGGGATCATTTTATATTCACTTATAGCGAGTGAATTAATCACACTTAATACTTCCGAATAAACTCTTTTATTCATGTTTTTTATCCCCTTTCTCATTTGTATTAGCTATTGAAGGAATTGATGTTTGATAAAAATCAGTTTGACTAGGACATAATTTTGATGAACCCAATATTTCAGTTGCTATATCATTAATTGTCTTTTTATAACAAACCCTATTCTCAATTAGCATTTGTAAATAATCTATAGCTGAAAATTTAGGAACAATATCATCGTTATCTAAATAACTTAATCTATGTTGTTCATAGAATTCTTTATCCCTACCACTAAAAACAATAGCATCAAAGTACTCTTTTATTACATCTGGAGTTAATTCAATATATCCTTTTGTAAGTATTGTTTCAGCTATCTTTTTTCTTTTTTCATTTAACATCATATATGATCCAATTGAACAACCAGCAGCAGGTCCACGCATAACAGCAATTCTATGACGATTAGCATTTTCTTTAGTAAAAAACTGCCTATAAGTGCAATCTGCTAGATAATACTTAGTTGTACCATTTGATAAGGGTATTTGAACAATAGAAAAGTGATGAAAAAAACCGGGTTTAATATCTTGATCTACTCCTAAATGAATAGTATTTATATGCATATATTTACAAAACTCTTCAAGTTCAAAACTAGTGTCTATACATTGTTTTTTCAGGCTGTTATTTTTTATATCATTATATTTTGATAAATATTTTCTTGTTTGGTGTACGATATAATCCATATATGCATCTGCATCTTTTGAATCATTGATTATATCTGGGAGAACAAAAGATTTGCCTTTTTCATATATAGGCTCTGATTGTAGAGGTAAAAACTCCTTTTCTAATAGCTTTTCAACACCAAATAATTCAATCTGAAAGTTAAAGTTTCTTAAATCTCCTTCAAAATAAGATGAAAGATAATTATACATTTGATTCATAGCTTCTTCAATTATTATATCTCTATCAGGGTTTGTTTTATCAGTTTCTAAAATTGCTCTCTTTGCATTTTCAATTAATTTTCTACCAACTTCATCTATGTTGGCAGGTGGGTCATCTTCAAAAAAGTTCATAATTGCCCCTTATAATTCTTTCTTTAGTATTATTTCGTTGTCCTCTAATTTTTCACCTGGAATTACTTCTACAAAATTCCAATTATTTTTTACTAAATAAGATAGCATTTCTCTTTTATTGTTTCCTGTTTTTATCGTTAAGTTTATGTATTCATTATTTCTAGCATATTCTTCATAAATATTCATCATTTTAGTAAGAATACCATTTTTTCTATACTTTGGCTCAACAGCAGCAAGCCAGCAATAAAAGCTATCATCTTTTTCGTATGCAATGAAATATCCTACAATATCTTCATGAGCATATGCCGATAAAATTAAACAATCTTTATTATCTATTCTCTCTTTGCAGAACTCTACCTTTCCATATTCAGGCCTATCGAATTCTGGGATTTTTTCAAATACTTTTAAGGCTTCCTCAATAGAGGTTTCTTTTACAATAATATCCACAATTATAATCTCCTAAAACTTAAAAGCTTAGATATCTATATCATCATCAGCATCTGAAACATCTGGTTGGATATCTTCACTTTTTACATCATCTGGTATATCCTTTTCATCTAAATAAGGAATTCTAAACATTTCACTCTCATCTGGAATTCTCACACCATAATTATCTATTAAAGTTGCAAATATAGGCATTTCTGTTCTATATAATTCCAGAATCTCTTTTGGAATAACTCCTTTGATATTATGAGCAATAGCAACTTCTGTAATTTTATTTAATTCTTGATCAATAGGTTTAGGTGGAAATACTCTGTCCAAAATACTATTCTTTTCATTATTTTTTGTTGTTTGAGATTTGGCTGGCCTTCTGTCTAGAAAATCTTTGTATGAATTATATACAAATAATGTATCCGAAGTTCGAGTTTTTTTAGAAACCGAGCAACTTCCATCATCCAACATAGTGAATCCCTCTTCCTTGCCATCTGGTGTTTTAAATGTAACAGATTCTCTTGATCCTTTTAGTGGCATATATACTTCTAACGTACATGACCCTCCAATTTTATTAAAATCAAACTCGTATTTATATTTTAATGCTTTATCGTCATTCGTTATTCCAATTGTATAAGCTTCATCAATTGTATGTATTTCAATTCCAGTTAACTCTTGAAAAACCCCATCTCTTCTTTTCATTAAAACATATAACTTATCTCCTATTAATCCAATTCTATGGTCATCTTTATGATCCAAGTAACTTTCAATTTCAAATAAATTTTTTCCATGTTTAAGCAAAAAATTGTCTTTAGATGATACTGATAGGATATCACGCAATTCTTTTTCTTTATCTTCGCTTAATTTTTTCATGTCTATATCTTTTTCAAAAAAAGGTGAAATTTTTTTAAAAAACGCTTTAATTGTTTCGTCTTCCATAGTTGGATATATCAATTCTGCCATCTGCGAATATAATGCTATACTTTTACCCATATCATATTTTGTTGCTGTCCCATTTTTTATCTCATCATTAATACTATTATAAGTATCTAATAAATATAAATATTGCTTATAATCTTCATCTGATATTGGAATTCTTTCAAATAATGTAATAAGTATATCCTCATTAATATATTCATATTCCGGAAAAACTCTTAAAAGATTTAAGATACTACAAATGCAATTTATTAATCTTTGCCCATCATTAGGGGCTTTATATTGTAATATATCAAAATATTCATCTAATAGCCTTTGAATTCTTATATAAGCTTCTTTTTTATCAGCAAGTTTTTTAGTATCTATCTTTCTTGATTGAATATCGGGTTCATTTTTGCTTGTTTGAATATCAGGTCCTTTCTTTCTTCCAAGCAAATCTAAAATACTAATATTAGCATTTTCAATTTTAATTAAATAAGGCTCTTCTTCTAATTTGTGAGCTAAGTTTCCCGTGATATAAAAATCTCCTTTATTTTCTTCAATTAGTCTTTCCAAAGCAGAATATCCACTACCAAAAGCAACTTCACGTATAATTCTTTGGGCTGTTTTTTCATCACAGAAAATAATACTATCTTTTTTTTGCATAAGGTCAACTATTAAATGTAGATATTTTGTTTCAAGTCCTTTATCAATTGTATTAGCAATATAGTATGAAAGAGTATGAACAGGATTTGAAGAACTATTTACCATATTAAAATTCTGTTCAATATTAAGAATTCTTTTTAAATATTTTTTATTACCGAAAGCAAAATGATCTATATAATTAGCAAAGACATCCATTTCATGTTTTTTTATCTTGTCTATATATGGTTTAGTATATTTCATATTTTTCTTTTTATGTTTATCACCCATATTATTGATTCCTCATTATTAATCGATTCTTTCTATCATTTTATAGTATGTATTGATTTCTTTATTTGCATTTAAAATAAACTCTTTATCACTTTTATTAGCTTCTCTAAATTTCATTTTTCTTATCTTTCCTTTTATTAAATATTAAAAATAAAATTAATAAGATTGCAATACCAAAAAGAATAATTTCTAATGTTATTCCATCATTTGTTTTTAATAAAAAATTATTGTTTTCATTTTCAACTAAATCATTCATTGTATTAGCAAGTGTTATTAAATCAAACATAAAATCTCCCTTTACAAATCAATTTGTTTTTCTAAAACTATTGAAGGAATTTTATCAGAGGTATTTGGGTTTATAAAATTAGTCTCGGTGAATCCCATTTTTTTATAGAAGTCTATAGCATTTTTATTAGGTTTCTTTACCCAAATATGAAACATTCTATAATTTAATTCTTTTAGCCTATTTTCTGCAAAAACAATTGCTCTAGAACCTATACCTTTCCCTCTAAATTCTTCTTTTATATGAAGAGTTTTTATTTCACCAATACCATCAATATTATCTCTATAATAATTATGTCCATCTACATAGAATTTAATTGGCTCTCCAATTTTTAAAATTCCGGCAGAGTCACCATTAAAAACAAGCATATATAATTCAATCTTACTTTTTTCTAAATTGCACGAATTAATATCTTCTAAAAATTTTGTTTTCAACTTATCTTTATTATAAAAATCCAATATTGATTCTGGTACATTTTCAAATCTAGTATATGTATTTTTTATTGAATTATATAAAATGTCACTCCAATCATTCGCATCACTTATTGTTGCTTTTCTAATAATTAAATTTGGAGCTTCTATTTGTAGACTCATTTATTGATACATAATTCCTTTCTTATTAATTTTTGATAAATAATAATCAAATGTTTCTACAGTTTTAATTTCTTGAATTTCTTTTCCGTGTTTGTGCAGCTATCATTCTTTTTAATTCAAAAATATTTATTTTTCCCATTTTTGAATATTTCTCCTCTAATTTAATTTAATCGTATCAAAACATTACTTTATCTTCAATTAGTTAATAGCCATTGCAATATAATTATATTACTCTTGAAATATATTTATATTATTTTTAGTTTCGTAACAAATTTTCATAAAAAAAAGAAAGAAAAAATTTTTCTTTCTCATTTCTAATTTCTAATTAGGATATATTAGATTTTCTTCTTTAATATTTAAAAGAATTTCGTTATAAAATTTATTTGCCTCATATTTTGCCATAGGTAAATTCTGATCTAAATAATTTCCACAAGATCTTGGATCAGCACCTGGGACCTCTCCCTCATACTCTGCAATGAATTTAAACATTTCTTTCATTAATTCAACAATATTGGTAGAGTCAAGATCTCCTTTGAAAATCACATAAAAACCCGTTCTACAGCCCATTGGTCCAAAGTATATAGTTTCTTTTTTATAAACAGGATGATTTCTTAAAAATGTTGCTCCTAAATGTTCTATTGTATGTACCTCAGCTATATTCATAACTGGTTCTCTATTTGGTTCTTTCATTCTTATATCAAAAGTAGTGGCAATAACATTATTGTTCGTATTATCGTAGTCTTTTCTAGATACATAAATTCCTCTTTTTAATAATTCGTGATTTACTTTAAAGCTTTCAATTTTCTCCATATAAATCCTCCAATTTCTTAATATATTATACAAATCAAAAATCTTAAGGAGTTTCTTCATAAAATTTTACAATATTATAGCACATTTTAAGCTATTTTTTAATATTTTCAATCATATTTTCTTAAACTTTGTACTATTCATATATTTTGCAACTACATCTGATAGTCTTTCATCTTTTGATAGATATACTACATATAATTAAATTCTTCGTTTTCTAATTGTAATTGTTTTTGTTTATTCATCTTTTAAAATCTGCTTCCCTATTGTTCCTCTATAAGGTAAATCTTTAATTTGCAAAACTTCAATGTTTAACAATTCATTATTATCATCTAACTCTAATTTAAACACTTCTGGAGCATTTAATTTTTTATTAAAAAATTCTTTACCTTTAAAAGTAAA
>AUXO018467767.1_pt1 | contig 10666 bp, 9 predicted proteins | sample 768731 | NCBI WGS metagenome assembly AUXO01 (sample SAMN02715735, study PRJNA202380) | gut metagenome | biome: sheep rumen | host: Ovis aries | place: New Zealand: Palmerston North
AGCTGCTATAAACTGCGCAGGCGCGAGAGTGTGGCCATCGCAGAAATAATCGAGAAATATCGAAATAAAGAAAACGTAACGGAAATATGAAATATGCGGTTGTAACTGGTGGCACTTCCGGAATGGGGCTGGGAGTAGCCAAAATGTTGATTCAAAAAGGCTATTATGTTTTTACAACTTATGTGGGGCCTGAATTCACAGATAAGATTGAGAATTATGAGGCTCATCTGGTTGACCAAACAAAACGTGATGAGGTTTATGCTTTTATTAATTATGTGAAGTCAAAGACCGACCATTTGGATTGCATCGTATGCAATGCAGGTATGAGCATCCGTAAGTCCTTCACAGAGACGACCGATGCAGATTGGGACAGGCAGATGGAAGTGGCAGTCAATTCTCACTACATTATGGTTCGGGAGTTCTTCCCTATAATCCCTCCGGGAAGCCGGATTCTCTTTACAGGTTCCCAGATGGCTGTCCATCCGCACGCTACGGTGCTTGCATACGGCGTGACGAAATCAGCAGTGTGTGCGTTGTCTAAGAACCTTGTCAAGGAGTTCGAAGGTACAGGGACTACAGTGAACACTATAGTCCCTGGGTTTGTTGCCACCCCTTGGCAGAATGAGAAACCCGAAGAGATCAAACAAAACATATATAAGAAAACTGCCATTCATCGCTTTGCTACTGTGGATGAGATTGTTGATGCATTCCGATTCTGCATTGATAACTCATTTGTGAATGGGAGTCAAATTGAAGTAAATGGCGGCTATTGTTATAAATAAATATAGATGTGAGCAAAATAATAGATGATACCATAACTGGTGTAAAATGGACGACTGTTGAGCGTTTTTTTCAACAAGGTATTCAGTTCATAATTGGCATAGTTTTAGCAAGACTTTTAACACCTGCTGATTTTGGTGTTATAGGGATGCTTACTATATTTATTACTATCTCACAAACATTCATAGATGGTGGGTTTACAAATGCTTTAATTAGAAAGCTGAAATGTGACGAGTCAGATTATACAACAGCATTTTATTTTAATGTTGTAGTTGGTTTTGTATGCTATTTTATACTCTATGTTATCTCTCCATATGTTGCATTGTTTTTCAAAACTCCTGCTCTTTGTGAACTATTAAAAATATTAGCATTTACTGTTTTGGTAAACTCTTTTTCAATTGTTCAAATTGCAAGACTAACAAGATTTTTAGACTTTAAGACACAAGCTATTGCTACGATTGTAGCTGTTCTCCTGTCAGGTTCAATAGGCATTTATCTGGCTAATGCTGGGTATGGTCCATGGGCTTTGGTTGGCCAGACTGTCTCTGCAGCAATCATAAAATGTACTATTTTATGGATATATACAAAATGGATTCCTAAATTCACATTTTCAGTAGAATCTTTTGTAGATATGTTTAATTTTGGAAGTAAACTATTAACATCTAATTTGATTAATTCTATTTATGCGCACCTTACAACAATAATTATAGGCCGTTTTTATTCTTCTAAAGATTTGGGGGTTTATTCAAGAGGGCAGCAATTCGCTCATTTACCGAGTATGACAATTACAGATGTACTTGGAAAAGTTACATTTCCTATATTGTCAAAATTGCAGGATGATGATTCTCGTTTAGTTGCAGTTTACAGAAGATATATAAGAATAACTTCTATGGTTATATTTTTCTTTATGTGCTTATTAATTGCAATTTCTAAACCACTAATATTGATAATTTTGACCGACAAATGGATTAACTCCGTTATATATCTGCAATTGTTTAGTTTTGCTTATATGTTTGAACATATATCAAAGCTTAATTTGAATCTTTTACAAGTAAAAGGAAGATCGGATTTATATTTGAAATTAGAACTTATAAAAAAGACGATTGCAATATCATTAATGCTATTATCTGTCAAATTCGGAGTTGTTTATATTTGTTTAAGTATTGTTGTTTATAGTCAGATAGCGTTGTTTATCAATACATATTATACTGGTAAATTGTTTAAACTTGGTTATTTTATGCAGATAAATGATTTTAGTAAATATTTACTCTGTTCTATATTATCCTGCTTGCCTGCATATGGTTTAAATTTTTGCAGTTTTAGTGAATGGATAAAATTTGTTTTAGGCATGACCATCTCAATGCTATTGTATTATTTGCTTGTTAGAAAAGATGAACATTTTGTAGAAATTAGAAATTTGTTTTTTCAACAAATAAAAAGAACAAGAAAATGAAGATACCTGTTTCATGTTATGGCTGGGCTGTAAGGCTTCTTAATCTATTTGTTCCCGTAAGAGAAAAAGAATGGGTCTTCGGGGCGGATTATGGAAATATGTATAGAGAGGGTTCTAAATATATGTTAGAATATATGCTTAAAGAACATCCTGATTATAAATGTACATTTATCACTCAGAAGTCTTCAGTAAAAGTGGAATTAGACAAGTTAAATATTCCGTGTGAAATGAATTTTACACTTCGTGGAATAATAACTATCGCACGAGCTAGTGTTGTGTTTTTTTGTCAGGCTTCGACAGATATCATGTTTATATATAAAAAACCTAACCGTCGTTTTTATTATCTTATACATGGGCAGCCAATAAAGTTAATATTAAAATCTCTAGATAACAGTTATAAAAATAAAGTATTTAAAAACTCAGAGGGTCTAAGAAAAATGTTCTTTAATATTCTTAATAAGCTAAATAATGGCGCCTCTGTGTTTGATTCTGATTTCGTTTCAGCTACTTCCGAATATATGGCACCTTTTATTAAACAGGATCTTGGAGGTGATGTTCCTGTGAAGGTTTTGGGTATGCCTAGAAATGATGCGTTGTTCCAACCTGAGCGCTATGAACATGAAAAGTGGATTGAAGGGGTGGAGGGTAAGCTTGTGGTAACCTACATGCCTACCCATCGGAATTATGGAAAGGGAGATCTTTCTCCAATTCCTTTTATAGACAGGCCTGAAATTATAAAATGGATGGATGATAATGATGTCGTATTATTGGTAAAACAACATCCGAACATGATACCTAAATTGAAAGATGTAGTCAATACTAATTCGATTAAAGATATAAGTAAAATGGGAATTGACCCTCAAACATGTATTTATAAATCAGATGTACTAATATCTGACTATTCAAGTGTTTGGATTGATTATCTATTACTAAGACGCCCAATAGTTTTTTACTTTTATGATAATTATGAAACAGATGACTGTGGCGTTCATTTTGATATACGCGAAGACCCTGCAGGTCCTTTCTGTTATTCAGAGGATGAATTGTTCGAAATAATTCAAAGAATAAAAAATGATTATGAATCTATGTGTCCTTCTAAAAGAATAGTAAAAAAATACCATCAATATGTTGATGGAAATTCATGTGAGCGTCATTATAAGGCTATATCTCATTCATAAAGCTATGAGTACTTCCGGTTCTTCAAAATTGACTAGTAGCATACTCCTTATAATTTTGGGAGTAGTTGTTTTTTCAGATTTAAATATAATAATACTGAAATTCTTATTTGGAATTAATACTGACCTTCCAGAAATTCTTTTTTTTCCATTTGCATTCCTTCTAAAGGATTCTTTCAAGAATATAGTTGTCAACAAAGGTGAATTCTTGTTAATGATAGTAATATGGAGTATTCTATGTTTTATAGGAAATAATCAATACTCTCAGGGTTCAATTTTTACACATGCAAGGGGGGGGGTATATATATTCTTATTTTGTCTCATTTTTAAAGAAAAGGATACAAAAGTTGATAGTGATACAATTTACTATTTAGTTATAGGATCATTGCTAGGTTGGCTATTTTGTTGCTTTATCAGTAACATGATGCCTGATTCTAAAGGCTTTACTTATGGAAATATATTAGCGATTCCATTATTTCTTAGTATGTCTTATATTAAAGGGTATCGTAAATGGTTTTATTTTGGCATTCTTGTTATTGTTATAATAGCTTTTATTGCGGGGCTTAGACGAATAATTATAGTTTCAATTCTTTCTTTATTACTAATAGGTCTGTTTCCCTCTGCTAAAGACCACTCAAAACATTTCATAAAACTTATAATGTTTGTCACTGCGATTGGAGGTATAATATGGTATAATTTAGAATACATCGGAAGACTTATAAACAGTTACTCTCCAATATTGTATTATAGAATTTTTGAAAAAACGACTGATTCCCTGAAAGGTTCTATTGTAAGTGATGAAGAAAGAGTAGATAATTTTGATTATTTCCAAGATCATATGACAGAAGAGTTATTTCCAAATGGGTTTTTAAAATCTTGGAGTGATGGTGATTTTGGACGATTTAATGACTTCCCAGTTTTCCAGTTGTCTTATACTTTTGGGATAATTATCTCATTTTTTATTCTTCTTTATCTTGTTAATTGTTTTGTAAGGTGTTTTAAACGAATAAAAAGTAGTAATGAGGCTTATATCTATCTAATTACCACATTTGTTATGTTCGTTTTATTGTTCCTTGATGGTTCATTTTTAGTTAGTGCATATATAACGCCATTCACCGGTTTATGTATTGGAAAAATTATTTTATTGTCAAAAACAACATATTTTAAGAAACTATGAATCAATTTCCCAAATTATCAATAGTAACTGTTAGTTATAATTGCGTAAACGAGATTGAGAACACAATTTTATCAGTCATCAATCAGGATTACCCCAATTTGGAATATATTATTGTTGATGGAGGTAGTACGGATGGTACACTTGATATAATAAAAAAATATCAACACAGAATATCTTATTATGTTAGTGAACCGGACAATGGGCTATACGATGCCATGAATAAGGGCATTAAAATAGCTACTGGAGAATGGGTCACAATGAGAAACTGTGGTGACTATTTCGCAGAAAAAAATTCTTTGTCAAAACTTTTTTCAGAACGAGTACCTAATGATGTTGATTTCGTGTGTGCTGCTGCTTATCGTGTTACAGACTTAGGATACTATATCTCAACTTCAGAAGATATGAAAGAAAATAACTTTGAGATGAGTATCATTCATCCAGCAACTTTCGTACGTACTACATGGCATAAACTACATTTGTTTGATACGCGATATAGAGTCAGTGCAGATTTTAATTTTTTATATAATAGCGCTAAAGCAGGTAGGAAATTTATTTTTCGTAACATTCCTGTTGTTATTTTTCCAACAGGAGGATATTCTAGTATTCGTTGGGATATTGGTAAAAGAGAAGGGCAGAAGGTTCTTGGAAACTATGATTCTACTTTTCAGAAGATAAACGTAGAATTTATGATTTTTAAAATTAGAATCTGTTTTATGTTTAGGAAGATTTTAAAGAAGATACCTGCAATTAAGAAGAAACGAGATGAGATTCTAAAACGACAATATTCTATAAAACCTCTTCCATTGCCTTTAACTCCTTTTTGGTTAGAGAAGTAAATACCATAATAGGAAAGAATCCCAACTATTAATTATAATTTAATTTTTTATATGAAAAGGAATAGTAGATTGCTGGCCATTTTCAAAAGGGTTTTATTTCAAAAAAAATATGTTAGGAAGAAACTTTTGAAGATTATATCCCCTTTGCTCTCAGACCAAATGTATCTTAAGCTTATTTTCCCTTTGAACACTGGGTACAAACTAAATTTGGAAAGACCAACGTCTTTTAATGAAAAAATGCAATGGTTGAAACTGAATGATAGAAAACCTGTGTATGTAAAAATGGTTGACAAGTATGAAGCTAAACGTTATGTTGCAAGTATAATAGGAGATAATTATATAATCCCAACATTAGCTGTTTATAATACTGTTGAAGAGATTGATTTTAATGCTTTACCTAATCAATTCGTTTTGAAATGTACTCATGATAGCGGTGGTATTGTTATTTGCAAGGACAAATCGAGCTTAGATGTAAAACATGCCCAATGGATATTACGTAAAGGGTTAAAAACTAACTATTTCTATCAAAATAGAGAGTGGCCATATAAAAATGTAAAACCACGAATCATTGCTGAACAATATATGAAGGATGAGAGCGGATGGCAATTAAAGGATTATAAAATATTCTGTTTTAATGGTGAACCTAAATTTATAGAAGTCGATTATGATAGGTATGTAGATCATAAGTTGAATGTATACGATCTTAATTGGAATTTTATAGATTTCTATATGACATCGCCAAACGATAAAAATGTTAATATAAAGAAGCCTGCCAAACTTGAAGAAATGCTAGATATTGCCAAAAAGCTCTCTGTTGGTTTGAAATTTGTCAGAGTTGATTTATATTCAATAAATGAAAATATATATTTTGGAGAACTTACACATTATCCTGGTTCCGGCTTTATAGATTTTCATCCCAAAGAATATGATAAAAAGTTAGGGGAAATGCTTTCACTTACAAATTTATAGAACATATGAAACAGTTATCACAAACAGCAAATTGTATAGAGCCATCTCTCACGAGAAAGCTCTTTAATATGGCTAAAGAATATGATAATGTAATTGATTTTACATTAGGTGATCCTGATATTCCTACACCAATAGGCATTAAACTTGCAGGTTGCAAGGCAATCATGGATAGTAAAACCAGGTATTCTCAGAATGCAGGGCTATTGGAACTCAGGAATGTTATATCAGAGTATAATAAAGTTAAAGAAGGGATTAAGTATATTCCGGAGTCAGAGATTTTAATATCGGTAGGCGCGATGGAGGGTCTCTACCTTGCCCTTCTCGCAATGATTAATAAGGACGATGAGGTTATCATTCCAGCTCCATATTATGTAAATTATAAACAAATGGTCATGATGTGTGGTGGAAAACCGGTTATCGTTGATGATGAGAACCAGAAACTAAGCTGCCCTATAGAAGCTATAGAAGCAGCTATTACCACCAAAACGAAAGCCATTATCCTGAATACCCCGAGTAATCCAACAGGTAAGGTCCTTTCTGATGATTTTATATCAAGGATTGCAGATATAGCAAAGGCTAAAGATCTTTATGTGATTACTGATGAGGTATATAAATGCCTTCTATATGACAATTCAGAACGTCCTCGCAGTATAGCTGCAAAAGAAGGAATGAAAGACCGTACAATATTCATTAACAGTCTGTCTAAGGAATTTTGTATGACAGGATGGCGTTTGGGCTATGTTTGTGCAAATTCTGATATAATAGCAGCAATGACGAAACTGCAAGAAAATATAGCAGCATGTGCACCTTTGCCATCACAATATGCAGCGATAGAGGCACTGCGTCTTGACTACGACTATTCTGCAGATATGGCGGAAGTTTTTAAAAAACGTAGAGATGCATTAGTTGAAGAGTTTTCAAAGACAAACAAAGTAAAATGTATTGCCCCTAGGGCTACATTCTACGCAATGGTTGATATTAGCCAGACGGGTATGAAATCTGAAGAGTTTGCATATTCCCTATTAAAAGCTATGCAGGTTGCAGTCGTTCCAGGAAAAACATATGGGCGTTTTTGTGATGATTTTATTCGAATAGCATTTACTCTGAATGAGGAGAAAATTAGAGAGGGAATTCAAAGAATCTGTAAATTTGTTAATACTTGATGGTGGTAAAATAAGAGGGTAATTATTATTGTGTACAAAAACAGAGATGTATTGCTTTTTATCTCGCCTTTAATGTCTTTTATGTGAAATAGTTATCACAAATGAAAATATCTTTTTTTATAGGTGGATTATCTGGGGGGGGAGCAGAGAGGGTCGTTTGTAATCTTGCCAATTATTTAGCAAATGATCATTCGGTTTCTATATATACGATGTCGGATGATGAAGCTTCTTATCCTCTTAATGAAAGGATTGTAAGAAAAATTCTTCTTTACGGGGAAGAACGAAAAGGTTTTTTTTACAATACTGTTATCCGCTATTTGAGGCTTTTAAATATTATACGAAAGACAAAAGATGATGCTTTCATAATCATGCTTCCAGAGACCATCCTAATGTTTCTTTCATTACACTGGTTGACAAAAGCAAAAGTGATTGCATCGGAAAGAAATCTTCCAGCCTCCTACCCTAAATGGCAACAAAAATTGTTAAGAATTGCTTCGAATTGGGCTGATGCATGGGTTTTTCAGACAACAGAGCAGAAGCAATGGTATGACGTCGGTAAGAAAACGATGCAAACTGTAATACCGAATGCAGTAAATATTAATTCCAAATTAGGAAATGATAAATGTCCAGCTTATAGGAATAAGCATATAGTAAATATTGGTAGGCTTAAACCGCAGAAGAATCAAGCTCTTCTAATAAGGGCATTTGCATCTGTAGTAAAAAAGCATCCTGATTATACACTATCGATTTATGGTGAAGGTCCTTTGTTGGATAACCTAAAAAGTTTGGCTATTGACTTAAAGGTTTTAGATAAGGTAGTATTTCATGGATTTGTGAAAGATATATCAGCTGCTATTTGTAATGCAGGAATGTTTGTTCTCTCTTCAGACTATGAAGGAATGCCAAATGCACTCTTGGAAGCCATGGCTCTAGGTGTTCCTTGTATTTCCACAGATTGTGGAGGTGGCGGCGCTCGTGCTGTAATAGAAAACGGTAAGAACGGTATTCTCGTACCATGTAATGATGAAATTGCTTTATCTAATGCAATTTGCTGGCTTATAGAAAATAACGAACAAGCTGATATGATAGGGGATGAGGCTCAGAAAGTGAGTAAAAATTTATCTCCTTCGAAAATATATAGCGAATGGGAAAGATTTATCATAAATGTAGTATCAAACTCTAATTAGAGATGAAAATAGTTTTTTTGGTTGAACAGTTGATAAATTCAGGACCTGAAAATGTCGTTTTTAATATTTGCAGTTGTTTAGACAGGTCTAATTATCAGCCAGTTGTTTTCTCATTACGGAGAAAGTCAGAGCGTAATAGTATTGAAAGCAAGTTTGATTCGTTGAGTATTGATATTGTTCATTTCAACTTCTCCACAATTGATTTGGAACTGAAAACAAAGAAAGTTTCAAAAGAGATTGAGAAGAAATATATTGAGGTCGGGGGGGATCTATTGCATGTCCATTGTTACCATCCTCAGCTTATTGCGCAATATCTGAAGAAATGTCGTACAATGGTAACTTTGCACAATATATCAGGTGAAGACTTTATACTTAAGAAGGGAAAAGTGTTTGGAAGTTATATGAAATGGCGTTACGATCATGCACTTTATTATATTGATAGTGTCGTTGCAATTTCTGACTATATGCATCGGTACTATGAAAATATGTGTAAGAATATTCATAAAGTACCTAATGGCGTACAATATAGGAAAGATAAAGATTTTGATTGCCATGCTTTTAAATGCACACTTGGAATTAATCTGAACAAAAAAGTGATACTGGTAACAGGAACATTATCTGAAAGGAAAAACGTAGGTTTCTTGTTGGCTGAGCTCAAACAATCTCACAAAGATTTTGTTTGTATAATTCTAGGAGAAGGAAATAAATATGAAGAGTGCAAGGAGATAGTGGAAGGGGATATAAGATTCCGATTTGAAGGCTTTAAGAATAATGTGCATGACTACCTAAATATTGCAGATATATATATCAGTGCTTCTAAGTCAGAAGGACTACCAATGTCTGTATTAGAAGCACTTAATATGGGTGTACCATGTTTACTATCTTCTATTCCTCCACATAAAGAAATCCAAAGTGATATGAATGTGAAAGGTGTGGAATGTTTTAATTTGGAGAGTAATGCACTTTTGATATTATTCGAGAAAGAGTTTTCTCAAAACCATGATAGCTCTTTAATTGCTGAAAAAGCAATTTCATTGTATAGTGCCAAATCAATGGCAAAACAATATGAATTACTTTATAATGATTTAATTAAATTAGAGAAATGAGTATAGAACAGAGTATCAATTATCAACTAAATAAATACCCTGGTATCAAGAAGTATATCAAACGAGGATACCAGAGGGTGATGTATGCCATTTCTCCGAAGATAAAATCTGAAGGAGATATTGTCAGAGTGTCACCCAATGATCTGAACAATGAGTATTTCTTCGGGTATTATGACAAGTCGCCTTGGGATGTTTCGGGACGGTATATGCTCTGTATGCGGGCAAAGGATACCTGGAGTGAGCCAGATCCATTAGGTGAGGCAGAGATATTATTATTTAACCTTAACCTTGACGTTAACGATAACAATTATTGTCGGATATTAGCCAAGACGCACACTTGGAATGTGCAACAAGGATGTATGGCGCAGTGGTTAGGACCGGACTTTTCTTCCAAGATTATCTATAATGATTTTAGGGATGGGAAGTACTGTACGGTGGTGCTGAATGTGGCTTCCGGAGAAGAACGAATGCTACCTATGCCGGTTTATGCCGTGTCTGCGGATGGGAAAACAGCATTATCACTTGATTTCTCCCGATTGCATAGTTTGCGCTTGGGCTATGGCTATGCTGCTTTGCCGGAGAAAACTAAAGGCGTTGCGCTGCCTGATGAAACCTGTATCTGGAAAATGGATATCGAAAGTGGTGAAGTGACACCATTGCTAAAATATACGGACTTTGCGTCATTCCAACCTCGCAAGGAAATGCAGGAGCCAGACTCGATGCATAAGGTGAACCACTTGATGCTGTCGCCTAACGGAAAGCGGTTTATGGTGTTGTACCGTTGGTTCGTTGGACAGCGGAAATATACCCGTCTGATAAC
>AUXO017735027.1_pt1 | contig 10664 bp, 11 predicted proteins | sample 768731 | NCBI WGS metagenome assembly AUXO01 (sample SAMN02715735, study PRJNA202380) | gut metagenome | biome: sheep rumen | host: Ovis aries | place: New Zealand: Palmerston North
ACAAAGTTGTTTACCAAAGAACATGAAACTGGATTACCATAGCAATATCCGCGGTATCCCTTAAGCATTTCCTTACCTGCCTCAGTTATTGCTTCAGTCTTAGATATAAGTTCGGCAAAGTTAAGGTTTGTCAATAATTTTTCGCTCATACTTTATATATTTGTTATATTTTTATACTTAATTAATATTTGTTATGGATTTATACATAACAATATTTATTTAATAATAAATAAATTTTAATTTATAAATAAAAAATGAAAAACATTTGTCACATTTTCCATCCCATTGTTCCACAAATACTCGCCATAACTAACTTAGATGTCAATAAAGATCCGAATGTTCCTTTTGGATCACATCCTAAAGCTTTACATATTGCAGCTCCAAGTTTTGGGCCAAGTGTTGAACCAAGAATAACTCCACCTATTGCTCCAAGTAATCCTTCTTCAATAGGAGTATTGTTTTCTTTAGCTTCATTAAGTTTTTGAATGATTTCTTCGTATGCTAAAGATTCATTTATTGTTTCTTGTTTATTTTCTTGTTCTGAAATAGTTTTCATATTTCTAAAAAATCTATATATTCTCTTGTATGCATTTTCATGTATAAAAAATTATACATATCTTTTTCATTGTTAAATATTCTAGTTTCTAATATTTTACCGCCATCTATAATATTAAATCCTATTCTATTCGTTAAGAATTGGATTTTCATATATTAAGAAATCTTTTCAATTATATTGTCATATGTTTCTTTATTGATAATTGGTATGAAACATCTATCAACAAATACTCCAATTATATAACAATCATTTGGAGTATTTTTCTTCATAAGATATTCTTTTAAATACCCATCATAAGTTTCTACAGTTTCTCCACTGTCCTTAGGTGTTGTAAGATATTTCTTTTGCACCCATCTTATTGCTTCATGGTTTTCACTTACCAAAAACATTGGAAGTCTAGATGTTGGAGTTTTATTTGCATCCCAGATTTCCATACGTTTTACTATCATAGATACAACACTATCAGAACCATCTTTAAATTCTAAAAGTCCAGAATCTATTGTCTTACTTTCATTTATTCTATTTTCATTAATGATATCTATAATATTCTTCATATTTATAAAACTTTATATATTATGTTTATAAAACTTTTTATATATAAAAATAAAATATAATTTAAATTGATTTATAATAATATTTTATTATGGTTTTGCTTGTATTCTAGATGCAACGTCAGCCCAAACACTTTTATATGTTTCAACAGCAGATGCAGGAACATAAATTATATAAGTTGAATTATTAAAATGAGTATTACCTGTACGTTCAGGAGGTGTTAATGAATTAAATGTTAACGATGTCAATGCACTCATATATCTAAAGCTATCACCCCCAATAGATGCAACTGAAGCAGGTATATCTAAATTACCAGTCAATCCAGTTTTACAAAATGCAAATGCACTTATTGTTGTTAATTCAGGACTTAATGTTCCTATAGATGTTAATGATGTACATCCCTGAAATGCTGCATTACCTATAGAAGTACATTGTGATAAATCAATTCTTCCTTTTAATTTCGAACATCCATTAAATGCATCATATCCAATAGATGCTGGATATATTGTTTCTGTTGATATATATTCTATATTATTACAAGTTTGAAATACAGAATTACCAATTGATTTTAGATTTGATGAAAAATCTAAAGATGTCAATCCATTATCATATCTAAAACATTCATTGCCTACAGACGTTATATTTTCAAGTTTTGATACAGATATTAATGATTTACAATTAAAAAACGCATAATTTGGTAATGATGTAATTCCTAAATGTAATTCAACAGTTTTAGTAAAAGAATTTGCTAATTTTCCTATATTTTCAATTGCTGGAAATTTTAAATGCGGAGCTCTAAATCCTTGAATTTGCTTATCTGTTAATGATGTTAGACTACTAAATACTATAGGTTCTTCATAATCATTTAAAAAGTTAATACATCCATCAAATGCATAATCTCCTATACTTTGTATGTTTTCCCAATTTATATTATTAATGGCTGTTAGTGATTCACATTTTTTAAATGCTTCATGATATATCTCATTTAAATTATTTCCTACAGTAACTGATTGTAAATTTGTACAATTATTAAATGCGTTGGCATAAATAATATTTACATTAGGTATATTTATAGATATTAAACTTTTGCATCCATAAAAACAAGCATCGCTTATTGATTCTGCATTTTCAAAATTTACTGTTGTCAATGATGTACAATTATTAAACGAATCATTGCCAATAGAAGATAAATTAGGAAAATTAACAGATTGTAATGATGTACAATTTCTAAAACTATTATTACCTATAGAAACACAGTTTGGACAATCAAAAGTCATTGCAATATTTGAACAGTTATAAAAGGCGCTTTGCTCTATACTTATAATTTTAGAAAAATCACAATTAATAGTTGTTAAATTACTACATCCATAAAAAATAGATGTATTAAATTTTGTTATTGGACCTAACGTTATTTCTTCTAAAGATTTACAATCACTAAATACGCTCGTACCTTCTATATAATTCAATTTAGGAAAATTAACTGTTTTTAATGATGTATCTCCCAAAAAATTATTAGATCCAGTTATTCGTTCTAAATTAGGACAATCTAATTCTTGTAAGTTACGGCAATTTCTTAATCGTTCATTACCTATATATATGATTCCTAAACAATTTGTAATATGATATACTCCACTACCGTAGAAATCACTCATTGTTTCTTGTGTTGCTGGCATTTTGACAGATATTAAATTTAATGTACATACAAATCCCAACGCTTCTTTAGAATCATCACTAAATTCATTAATATTTGAAAAATCATATTCACCAGTCAAATCAGTATAGCTAAATGCATTTGGATCAACACGTGTAAGATTACTATAATCACCTATGTTAGTCAATTTATTACAACTATAAAAACAACTATTTCCTGTAATACGTTCAACATTTTGTAAATCAATACTTTCTAAATTACTACAAGATCTAAAAGTTTCTGAAGGTAATTCTTTAATACCAATAAAATATTTTAATTCATCAAATTTAGTTATATTTGTATCACGTATAAATAATGTCCTAAGTTGTTGTCCTGAAGTTTGTAACGCTGCTTCTTGTGTTGTTATTCCAACTCCATCACCCCACTTATTGGCAAGCTTTTCTTGTACAACACTATCTTTAAATCTAATATATGTTCCTAATGAAGAATTAATGTAAAGATCTTTAAATTTAGAAGTTAAGAAACTTATTGCATCAGCATATCCATGCATAACTTCTAATCTTCCTTTCATATATTGAGGAATATTACTGTCTAATCCTTTTGAAAAATTATATAAAAATTCTAAAAGATTTTCATTTATGTTTTTTAAGATATTATTATTTTGTTCAATATTAAGATTAATCATTTAATAAATGTAAATATTTATATATTAAAAATAAAAAAGATAGAGTAATTAAATTTACCCTATCTTTGTATAATTTATATAAATAAGTATTAATATTTTTTTCTCTTTAATCTTTGTGCTTGTAATTTCATTTGTTCTTTAATCATTGATTTTGCATCTTCATCAGTAAAATCAGGATCACCAGAAGCAGTTTCAAAAATCTTTGCACATATTCCGAAAGTACGAATTGATACTTCCATTTCACTATCAGAATTTGATAATTCAACAAGATAATCATATGCTTTGATTTTTGATTTTGAAGAAAGATGCTCAGGATCAATTGCAGGCATAAGTTTCTTAATGATATCTAAAAGTTCTTCAGTAGTAAACTTAATATCCTGTACGAATGATCTTCCTCTTAGTGCAGTATCAAGAGAACCTGCTTGATAGTTTGTTATAACAATAATTCCACCATTATAATAGAAACGTTTTGATATAGGTGTTCCTTCATCATCTTTAAGAGGACCACTTACTCCATAGCTAACCAAACGTCCTTCATCATCAGAAGTAGAATCCAACGCAGCTTTAAGAATATTAATACAGTCTTCAGGAGCACCAGGTCCAACTAATCCATCAGCATCATCAATCAATACAATATTTCCTTTGTCTTTATATTCATATAAAGTAAGATATAATATTCTTGGAGTACATTTGCCTTTTATTGTAATAAGATTATGTCCTTCATTAAATCCTGCAGCTTTAAGTTGTTTCTTTACATTATATGTCTTACCAACGCCAGGCGCACCACATAATATAACAGACGGATTAATTCCTTTGATAACCATCTTAACATATTTATTCATTTTCTTAAATACCATTTCAGGATCATCACGTTCTTCTTCAAATTTTTTCTGTGCATCTTCTAATTCTTTATCTATTTCCATTACAACAGAAATATTATGTTTTAATGCAAGCTTAAGTTCCTGTAATGTATTTGCTCCACCACGAATAGCTCTATCAATATCTTTGATATCTTCTACAGCTTTCTTCCAAATATTTTTAGCTTCTGGAGAATCATTCTTATGTGCACGTTTTTGCTCAAGATCTTGAATCTTACGTTTCTTATAATCTCTTACTTCATCTTCCATTTCTTTTATTGTTTGTTGATTGTTTAATATAGAATTTGAAAGATTTAATTTAAATGTATCATCAATTATTTTTGAAGATATATTTTCAAATATATGATAAGTTAATGTACCTCTATATAGTTTACTTTCTTTAACATCTTTATTTTTGATTATTTTCTTTCCAAGATCTAATGCTTCGCGTTCAGAAAGATTATAGTCTCCAGTATTTACAACAGTCCAAATGATAGGTAAGAAATATACAATAGAACTTTCCATCGTATATATTGTAAGATTTGATTTTGCTTTGCCTGTCCAAAGTATATCCATATCTTTAAAGAAATCTATAGAAAATACATTAGATTCATTACCTGATTGCTTAAAGTTAATTTGAAATAATGATGCATTTTCAGAATTCTTTTTTGGAACAACCATATATTGTTTAGAAAAATATTCAGAGTCAGATTGCTTAATCTTAACATATCCAACTAATGGTATTAATCCTTCTATATGCTTCTTTAATACTGCATCTATTTTTTCAAATGCATTATCTATATCTTTATTATTGAAACTTTCTGTAACAAGTTTCTGTCTTTTTTCTAAGAAATTTAAAAATGTTCCCATATAAATTTAATCTTTATTTTATATAATTTAATATTAATTAGTTTTTCTAAAATATAATGCTTTTTAGTTTCTTCATTTTTATATAAAATATATTTCTATTTCTTTAATTCTTATTGAATCATTCTTACTATTTGAGTTAAGTTCTTTATTAGGATAGTATCTAAATCCACCATGAAGAATAGGAATTTCCATTTTTGAATCTACTGAAATGTTTCCATAATTATCTAATCCAGGATGAGATTCTTCTTCATACATATATTTTACTGGAACATAATAATATATTCCATTAGAATATTTTGTTTCATATTTTATATAATAACTATTATAAAATGCATTTTCTGCAGTTTCTGAAATAATGTTTAATTCTATTGACTTAATGTTTTCACAGTCATTTAATATTATAGATGTAAGTTCTGATTTTGAAATGAATTGTGTATCATCTTTAAGGTTTAAGAAATAGTTTCCTAATGTAGTATATATTGAATTCTTAATTATATCTTTATTATAATTATTATCTGCTTTTACATAACATATGAATGCATACTTACGAATAATAGGATCTTTAAAACTTAATGTTATTCCTGCAAAACTTTTCTTTGAATTTTCCAAAGTATTAATGATCATTGATTTTTGCTCGTTATTTAATAGCATATCTTTATCATCCAATTTAAAATATTCTTCTATTGTCGATATATTAGATTTTATGTTTGTAAGGCATACTGCATTAACTGTCATTGAGTTTGATTCAGACCAGCAATTTACATATCCTATGAATGAAAAACGTTTAAAGAATAATCTAAAATTATCTGATGATGCTAATACTAATGAACGTGAATTTGTACCAACCATATTTCTAATAAATTCTATTGAATCAGAATTTGCTCCGCCTGAAATATATGTAGATAATGTAAGATTCATATAAGTATTAATATTTATAGGTTCACCTAATGAATCATATCCCATATCTGAAAATTCAAATTCAGAACTATTATTTGGCGATATATTTCCTAAATCACCACTATGCTTAAGATATGTTATAGTAACAGTATCTCCTTCAGTTAATGTCTTTCCATAAACTCCATTTCCAAATATTACATCAAATGCGTTATCATATCCTATAGATATCATATATTCATGTCCATCGTCTGTCATATCATATAGATTGCTAACTTCATTCCATGTTTCGCCATTTACTTTTACTTCTATATAGTTCCTATCAAATAATTCTACTGAAGTCAAATGAACAGCTTCTAATACAGTTCCTTTAGCAGCATATGAAAATGTTTCAAATCTTCCTTGAACAATTTTGAATTCATGAGTTACTAATGGTTTAGATATATCAAATACATATGTATCTGTAGGCAATATAATGCAATAATCTAATCCATTATATGAGTTTCTAACAGCACAATGATTTCTAATATATATTTTAGTTGTATAATTTGGATTACCATTATTTATTTTTGATCTTCCAATTAATATTCCTGATGCTGTAGATCCATAAAATGCTTCATAACCAGATATTTTTGCTAATGAATAAACAGATTGTTTTCTACTTGCTTTAAATATATTCTGTTCTGTTAATGCATCTTCTATATAAAACATTGCATTTTGCATAATACCCTTTATGCCGTTGAATATTATGCCAAATAATTGATTGTTTGAATATTCAATACCAATATTATTTAAAGCTTTGCTTAAATACTTTTGTATTGTTTCATCAAATTTTGAAAAAGATGTATCTATTATATTAAATAATTTCATAATTTATCTAAATTCATATTTTCTTGTAATTTCATTATTATCTTTATCATATACAGTTATCTTAACATAATATATAAGTCTATATTCTCCTTTATCGCATTCAACATCTACATTATGCTTAAAATTAGATAAATACATTGTACTATTTATCTTATCGTCTATATATTGTTTTAATGAATCTACATTAGGAGACAATTGCCAAGAAAACTGTTCAAATGAAGTTCCAAAATCTTTATATCCAAGTAATTCTGTATTTTCTGTATTAAATATCAAATCTAATTCTTGTACAGCTTCATCTAATTCAGAATATAGCATTACACGACCATCTAAAGCTAAATCAATCATTTATAAAACTTATTTATATAATTATGTTTAAATATTTATTGAATCGTCCAATTTCCAGATGATATATATTCATCATCCTGATTTACTATGTTATAATATCCAGAATTACTTAATAATTCTGATGAATTAATAGTAAATATGACATATATATCATTACGTCCTATTTCTTTATATTCGTTATCACCTATTTTCATTCTAAAAGTTTCAACTTTTGTCATATAGTTTCCAAGGTTGATGCCAATGTTTTGATTAATTCCTCTTAATAATTTAATATTCTGTAATTCTTTAACTTTATAGAATATAGGCTTATATATTATTTTAGAAGCTTGTGATCCTTTGACTATTATGTCAGGAGATGGACTATATTTATTGATAATGCATTTTACATTATTTATAAAATTAATATTATCATTGTTTAACTCTATAATTTTCATATCATTATTATTTCCTTTTTGATAATTTATTTGTGACATATCAGTCATACGATATATCATATTTTCGTTTATTAGATATTTCTTCCATTCATTAGATATAATAATAGGATTACTTGTTATTGTTATTCCTAATATTTTATCATAAAATATAACACGTCCACATAATTGTTCAGGAAATTGCTGATAGTTTTCAAATATTCCATTAATATTAAAAGAAAAATCATCTAAGTCTGCAAAATTAATTCTAACATTCTTTTCATATATAATGTTTGTGAATTTATTATTTGATGATATTTCAATTTTAAATCCTAAAAAGTTAACTGGAGTTCCAAATTCATCTTCATATTCCTTAACGATTGTTTCTTTCATTATTTTTTTCCATTCATTAAGAATTTCTTCATCAGATGAATACGATTTGTTTGTAACTTTTATGACATCTTGTCTTCGTTCTTCACTTAATGTAGTTATTGCATCAATAGCATTCAACTGAACTTCAACATCTTCATTTATAAACATATTATAAATATCTTCATTAATACTATTATAATATTTATATGCTTCTTTTATACATGATGTAGTATTATCATTATGATAAAGATTATAAAAATATGATTCATTTGGATATTTGAAAAACGTTACTATAGATATTATGTTATTATAAAATCCAATTTTTGATTGCAATGAAAATTTTGTTTGATTTGTAAATGATGAAGTTATTGTTGGATAATCTGTATCTAAATTATATTTTTTTAATTGTTCATCAATAGAATTATATGTAAATATTGTTATATTTATAGGGTATGTAAGATAATTGTTTTCTATAGACATTTTATTCTTAATGAACAATTTTACAAATATCTTTTCATCATTTGATAAGTCTTCATCATAATTTAATGCATTATTAGCAGCATATTCTTCTACAATTCTATAAGGCTGTATCAATAAATTCAAAGGTATTATCTGATTGCCTTCATATTGGTCAGATTGTTCCAAATCTTCAGAATTGCTTAATATAGAATTAATGAACTTTTCATTTTGTGTTGATGCGACTATATCTAAATCTTCGAAATAAAATGAATTATATGTACCGTCCTCATTAATCTTAAAAAGATCATTAATATTAGGAAAATTTAATTCAAAGTACTCTGAATATTTTTCATTATTAATAACTATCTCAGTTTCACTCTTAATAGGAAAATCATTTAATCTTTTACATAAATAATGAAAATGAATTCCATTTATATAATTAGATATGTCTACTATTGATTTAGTCAATTTAATTGACAATGGGTGATATATTCTAATCTTATCGCATTTAACTTTTTTAGAAACTAATTTATTATTATTTTTTTCAAATATTTCATATATTGCATTTCCATAGTCATCACCTTCATATATTGAAATATTATCATTTATATTATAATCAGAATTAAATTTCTGATATGAAGTTGAATATGATATGACTTTTGAACTAGTAATAGGAAACACTAATGATTCACCGACATTACTATTTGATTCTTTTAACTCTTTAATATATTGATTTAAATATTTCTTTTCTATTATGAAAATATCAGTATCGTGTATTATATTATTGATAATGTCAAAGTTACGAATCATAACAAATTCTGAATAATAATTTATATGACTATTATCAGAATCTGCTTCATAATATTCTATTAAAAACTTATGTTGTCCTATATTTACAATATTTCTTTTCATAATTATATTCTATATATTAAAAATATAATTTATTTTGAATTTTTAATATTAAATACTATATTAAATTATAATTTAAATAATATATAAAAATGAAGAAAACAGAAAAGAAACAGACAGAAATGAAGTTTGCTGAATTTGAACGTCAGGTTTGTGAATTCAATATGTATTGCCCAAAATTAAATTAGTTATGAGACCAAGAATTAATTCATTTGGAAAGATTACATATAGTGAGATTAATAAATATCTTACTGAGAACGCAGTCTATGGTTTTATTGTAGATATTAAGAAAGATACTTATGTTTATTCATATAACATTATGTATCGTTTTAACAAGAAAGATCCAGAAATGCTATATGTAGAAGTATCACAGACATCTAAATTAGTAATTGGCGCTTGGACAAACTGGGGTAAGAAATTCAATAATATCGAAGAACTTAAAGCATACACGAAAAGATGAAATATCCATTTAATTTTAAAGGAATGAATCCAGAAGAACTTTGTGAAGGCAAACTTATTAAATTAAAGACTTTCTGGAGAGACAGTAATTCAGATGATCCAAATTGGAATTACAAGAATTCTTATACTGATGGTCCTTTTAAGGTACTTGAAGTAAATAAGAAGGGAGACAACAAATGGCAGGTTAAACTTATTGATACTAAGTCATATCATGGTCCTCATAGTAAAAAAGATATTTATCTTAAGAAATGTATTACTGTAAATGAAAATGGAGTTTCAAACGTAATTTCATGTTCATCACAAAAGAAGTTCTTTAGTAGAGTAGTTATTTATGGTAATGTAAATCTTTTTGAATAATGGAAAAAAGTAAATTTAATATCATTTCTGTTGATACAGCTCGTACATTGACTAAAAAGCAGATAATGGCATCTATGGAGAATGATCGAATGTTTAAAGATTATTATATTGAATACATTGGAAAGATCAATAAGAAGATTTATGAATCCATTAAAAATGGATATATTAGTTTTATTTTAGAAGGTGATCGTGGTCATATCCCTGGAAAAATTGAAGCATTATTACTTTTACAAGGATATCAGATAATCCGAAGAGATGAAAATAGTTTTTATATAAATTTAGTAGACATTAATAATACATATCATAATTTGTAAATATGATGCAACCTCCTAAGAAACCAAAGATGAGTAAGGAACGATATGAGTTTCTTGAAAATATAAGAACAAATGATCCTCGTCATAATGGAGCAATAATTGAT
>AUXO013266164.1_pt1 | contig 10663 bp, 10 predicted proteins | sample 768731 | NCBI WGS metagenome assembly AUXO01 (sample SAMN02715735, study PRJNA202380) | gut metagenome | biome: sheep rumen | host: Ovis aries | place: New Zealand: Palmerston North
AGAAACAAATATTATTCAAAGGCCCTGGATAAAGAAACTGATTCATATAAAGAGTCAGAGTTTTATGAAAAATCCTTCAATGCATTTAGAGATGCTGTTGTGAATGGAATGTATCTCCTCAAAGAAAAAATAGAAAGAACACCACAAGGTTGTCCATAGCAACTTGTTTTTTTTTCGTCCAAATTGAAAAAACGCGCTTCTGGGGACGATAAATCCTGATATATGATAGTGGAGCAGAGTTTTTCTGCCCCTGATTATTAAATTTTTAAATATGAATTAAAAGAATATGGAAGATGATTATTTGTTAGAAGATGACGAAGAGCTGATCGAAGATGGATTTTATGGTCCACAAGATGCTCCTAAGCCCCCTGATGATGATGACGATGATTCTGACAGTTCTAGCGATTCTGATGATGACGAAAAGAGTAGTCCAAATGACATTGATGTATCTAAGTATAAGAATAAACTGACCAAAAGAGAGGCCTGGCTTATTACTGCTTATGATGATGTAGTAGCCGCAGGTAAGAAAAGTGAAAATGCGATTCTTGATGCGGCTTATACAGTGGTGTCAGCAAATCCAAGGCATACATCTCAGTCGACAATATCATTAATTGTTAATGAGATGTTTGGAAAACAAGGTCACTCTAGAATGTCTAATTCTATTTATACTCCTGATACTCCATTAAAGGGTGAAGATCTTGATATAGACCTTGACCTTGATGAAGATTATGGATTTAATAGAGTTTTTGCAGAAGAAGCTAGAGAACAGATTGCACGATTCATTGATTATCTTGCAAACAGAGATCTATCTAAAGATTCCGTTGTGTCTAAAAAGAGAAAACAGCGTCAAATCCCGGCGTTTATTATTTTCTTATTCTCTTCAGGAATGTACGACCTGGTTATTAATTGTCCTACCATGCCTAAAGTATATCAAGATCAGATTTCTAGGGCTATGGAGGAAATAACCAAGGCAAAGTATGATGTTGTAGAAGAGTTAGCAAGAAAATATGAAGATTTAGGTAGACAGAAAGTTGCAGATAGGGTTAGAAAAATGCAGCTCGCCTGGTTTGTAAAAGAACCCGCCGAAATCCGTACATCATCTGAGTATAGTGACCTCGATCTTACTTATGATGATGTGGTTGTTTATAGAGAGTATAGAGGTAGATTTACTAACACCTCTAAAGCTATTACGCAAGATGTCATTTCCGATTATATAGAAGTAGTCATAGATGAAGAAGCAGGAGTTTATGAAAAGCTCAAGGATAAAACTAGATCTGATGCTATAGCAGATGTAAAACAGGTCTATAAGGAGTGGGCTAAGAATAATACTCCCGTTGACTCTGAGGTTGCTTCTCGAGTAATTTGGAAAGATATGGAACCAGTTATAAATAATTAAGTATGCCAGTATCTCTTGAACTATTAACAGATGAGGCTATTGTAGATTATTCTAGAAGTGATGGTAAAGATAGAATTCTTTTCGACCATCGAGATTTAAATCTAAAGTTTAATACCCCACAACCTATTCCTGGTGGTGTTTACGACGTGGATGTCTTTGGATCACCTATTGCGGATAGATGTATATGTGGTAAAATTAGACAACCTTCTTCTGAACCTTGCCCTAATTGTGGTGCCAGGGTATTTACTATGGAAGAAGGTTTAAGAAGATTTGCTAGAATAGAACTTCCCTTTTATTATCTCAACGAGCTTAGATTTGATATCTTTAAAGCAACTTTTGATGATATATTCTCGGATACGAAGATTGTCCTTGATTTTGCGGCCGATGATCTTAAGAGGGGAGGATATAGCAGCAGAGGAGCCAAGAAGTTAGGAATTAAGGTATTTGATTCTTGTCAGTTTGATTACAATCCAACTAAGAAAGAGCTTAAAATATCTGAATTTATAACTGATGAAAATAAATGTTCTTATGAAGGATTAATTAAAATTATCTCTGAACATTTTCCCGACAGGCTCACGGGATTTATGAAACTAATTAATCGTTACTATCTTGTACTCCCAGCTATGATGCGTCCTTTCACAGTTGGATATAAGGGGGATAAGAAAGTAATGGGAACTCACCCAATGTCTGTATGGTATAGTATTGTGATTAGACTTTGTTGTGTCGAAGACAAGGTATCTAATTCAATGAACTATGAAGACATTATGAATTCTCTGGAGACTCCTGGAGAAAGGGTTAGGTATACAGCACTACTTCGAGCATTCCTTAATACTGGTAAAACAGAGGCGACTGAGCTTCTTAATACCTCAAAAAAGAATTTAGCACGAAACCTTTATGCGGTACGTACCAAAAACTCTGCCCGTTGTCCAATTGTTCCTTCTGTTGACCTGGCTATTGATGAGATCGGTGTTCCTACTCACATCGCTTATGAGATGATGAGAGAGGGATTCTGTGAATATCTAATGAGCAAGCTTAATTTCACGAAGAAAGAAGCACTTAAGGCAACTAAATTGGAGGCTTTCAATCCAGAGACCCAAAAGTTATTTAAAGAGTACGCGGAAAATCAGGTAGTCTTAGCTAACCGCCAGCCTTCTCTTCATGAGTACAGTATGTTCTGTCTTAAGGTAAGATTGGTAGACGACGAGTATGCTTTGAAATTTCCTATTAGTATTTGTACTCCTTTAAATGCTGACTTCGATGGTGATACTATTTCAATTCAGCTTGTTCCTGAATCTGCCAAAGAAGATACATATAGACAAATGTCTCCAAGGTATGTAACATTCTATAAAAAGAATGGTGCTCCTATTCCAACTATAAATCATGAAACATTAAATGGTCTTGCCGTAGCCACTGAATGGACTCCAGAAGATCCAGAAGAGTTAAAGGAACCAAGATATTTCTATGATGATTATGTGAAACTTCTTCGTGATGTGGAGGTTGATCATACAATTAAGGTTGGTACGCCTATTGTATTTACAGGAAAAGCTGGTAAGGTAGATTATCAAAGTAAGATTACGACTTATGGTAAAATCAGAATATCTAAGATTCTTGAGAGGGATATGGATGATCTCGGTTTTACCAAAGATATGTATACACGAATGGATGCTAAGGCTGCAACCAAGCTTTCTGCATATCTATGTGATTTCCCTGAAGATGGTATTGAAAAGAGAAGAGAATTACAGAAGTTTTGTCTTCGTGTAGTGTCTCTGGCAGGTGTAGTTACTTTCTCTTTTGATACCCTATTTACGGACACAAACACTGAGACATATCAAAAGCTTAGAAAAATTGTTGATTCTCCGGATCTCACGGACCAACAAAAAACTGCCTTAATTACTCCACTTTATGACCAATATCAAAAGGAAGTAGAGGCAACATTCTCCGACGACCTAAAGAATGAGCTTAATCGTGCAGGTCGTGTAAAGATTTCTTCTATATCATCTATGAATATGCCACAACTTATTATTAGTGGTGTAGATGAACAGCCAATCATAACACATGGATCACTTCTTAGTGGTATGACTGAGGATGAATATAGATTTCATGCTATTGAAAATAGATCTTTGCAATCGATTAAGCAAAGTGGCGTTTAGTAACTGACGGAAATAAACGGAGCGTCACTATAAAACATTAGAAAAATGCTGGAATAAGGTGATAGGGTGGTAAATGTAATCAGGCCCTACAAATTAAATCAGCAACTTATTATTAAATGAATAGAATAGAAGTTTTTGTAAAAGTTTCTTCGGCACTAGTTACAGTTATTTTGGCTATGTCGAAATTAATGGGCGAAATCAATGAATTTTATCGCCTTAAGAATTCTTCTAGCGAGAAGAATAATAAGCTCAACGACTAAGTACTAATGGGACCATATAGCGGGTTCATGGTATAGTCTAATAGGTTATAGAAATATAGCCGAGGTAGAAATATAATCCTCTCCTAAAATTTCTACATGTCCGTCGTCTGGTTACTTAACTCGTCAGATATCTTTCCTTCTTAATAATTTTGTTTATCATGATGGAGAAGATCCTGACAATCCGGGACTTATGATTCCTAGGTATAAAGCCTTAGGAAGAACAGCTCCCAACGGTAAGAAATATCCAACAACTCCAATTGCTAAACCTAATGAAGATGATCTAGTACCCGTCCGATCTATTGTAACTAAGAATAAAGGAAACTTAAGTGTAGTTACTCCAGATCTTCTCGGGTATAAGATGACTGATTTTACAGACGGCAGTGCTATTGGGTTATCATTAGCTACATCATTCTCTGAAGGAACTACTCAGGCTGCTCTTGGATTAAAGCATGGTGGTCACGAGCGAGTCCTTGATAGAACTGGATATCTTGTTGCTCCTAAATCCTGTACTTTCCGAGAGGAGGGAAGATGGATTTACCTTAGAGTCCGTGGTGGGGAAGAATTAAAATATCCCCGTCCCGATAATTTAGTTACTCTAAATAAAGATAAGTTTGAGAAAGGCGAAAATGTTTGTGTTGCTTATAATACGACTTCTCCTATCTATAAACTTAATGCAATGGTATCCTTGATGAGAGCTAAAGGAAGTGTTGGCCTTAAGTATTTCGAAAAAGAAAATGTTATAGTTTCCGATTGCTATGCTCTAGAGTCAGGAACTATACACTATGAAGAAACTGATCGTGGTGATATAAAAGTTACGATTAATGGTAGAGAGTATCAGTACAATCCTTTGTGTATGTACTATTTCCCAGATGGAGCTTCCGTATCTAAGTATGATAGGATATGTTCTGGCGTTGAAAATATGCCTCATGTGATATCAGAGCTGGGAACTGATCTTAATACAATCTATCTAATCTTCAGAAAACAACTATATTCACTTACTGATGGTGATTTCGCTAAGACCGGAATTTCATCATATTCCTCAACTCAGGAAGAAATTATAGAACTCTTGTTTACTGGATTAACTAAAGTAGTATATGATCCTAAGACATCAAAGATAGAAGAAATTGAATATCAGGGAACTCAGCAGAGTGTTCTTAATAGAGATTCATTCTATACTGCGCTATCTTATGGTTATAGCTCTCGTATTGTTGATAAAGCTCTTAAGGGAGAAATCCATCTTGAGGGTGACGTCATGACAAATACTATCCTCGGTCTATTACTTCAGGATCAATTAGATATAAAGTAATGAAGATAGAATTTGAAGTGCCTGAGTTTGAAAGAGAGCTCAGTATCAACATTACAATAAGAAGAGATGGAGAGGTGGTTTGTAACACTTCCACCTCCCCTTCTTTAGTTAAGAATGTACCTGAATCTACAAAAAAGAAGAAGGTAGAAAGTAATAAGTCAGAGGGGAATACTCCAGATAAGCCAGCGGGGAAGTTGGTTGGAGGAAACCTAATGAATTTGGATAATTTTTAAGATTATGAGTAATAATTATTATAAAATATCCTTGGCTTATGAAATTCCATATAACATCTTAGACTCTCAGGAACCGGATATAAAAAAGGCAAGGGATATTTTCTATGAATCCCTTAAGACCTGTATTCCGGAAAAATATGAGAGATTTTCTGTAAAGCTTGTCCTATATCAACTCAAAGACACGTATAATTACCTAGTTTCCTTTGATGCTTTTATAAGGTGCCAAGGAAATTTACCTATGGAAGAATATGTTGCTGCTAGAGATTTAAAGGACAAGATAAGAGAAGAGATGGAGGAGTTTTTTAATTCGGTAGATTGTGAATATAAACAAATCAATATTAAAACACTATTATAATGAGTAGTTTTAACGAATATTTTAAAAATCAAGGAGCAGATATAATAGTAAATAGATTCTTTAATGCAACTGATATATATAATCCTAAGGCTAAATTGACAAGCCTTAAATGGCACATAGCAGACGATCCGGTTCAGCCTGCCTCATATTATATTGAGAATGAGCTAACTGCCGTCTTTCGTGTCATTCTAGATTATACGATTAATGATGATCCTACAATATATCAGTCCTATTTTGAAGTTCCTAGAGAAATCGATGGAGCATTCATTCTAGAGGGAGCATATAGAATCAATACTAACAGGATGGGCTCTGACTATGATTGTCGTATTAAGATGTCTGGTACAGGTGAGCATATTGTTAATTTTGACTTTATGAGGCGATACGACATCAAGAAAGGAGTTCTCAAGATGAAAGATCAAGATAATCCTTTTGCTACTCGATGGAAAACTGAAATACCTTTTGACAAGATAGATTCATATCCCGACAGAGAGGCATTGAAATTGACCGAGTATCAGAGTAAGAAATTTCAGATTAAACTTGATCTAAACTATGTTCCAGAATATATTACCCAACAGTTGATTCAGGAGTGTTTAGCATTTGGAGATGATAGATTAAAGGACCTTATTATCGATAAAACTGTAGAATCAGTTCCTGTGGCTTTTATGCAGTATCTTTTCCGCAGTAATAATAAAAAGAATTATTATAGTGCTAGAAAACGAATTACTTCATACTGGACCAAGAACTCTAAACTACAAGATGAAATAAGACCAATATCTACACTTGCATTTAGATTCTTTAAAGGAGATAATAATAGTAAGGGCGACTCTAACCTACAGATTGCTTCTGGTGTAAATGCTATAAATCTTCAAAGTGTAGGAAGTAAAATAGTTATTCCAGAAACTGTAGCCTTTAATAATACCTTTTCAGATCTTATAGATATCGTAGATACTCCAATCAACCAGAATACTAACCTACAGAATGCTCTTACTGTGTCTACCAGGATTACAGATGAGGGTGTTATGTTTAAGGTGATGACTAAGGATTGGGCTGTTGTTGAGATTCCTTATATAGACTATCTCAATTCAAAGGTATGTGCTTCAGAATATCTTGACTATAACACCAATACTATAAAGCCGGATGATAAGGGTCAAGTAGAAGTTAAGTATAGAATGAAGAGAATTATGGTTCCGGTTGAAGAGGTGGAACTCTTAGACCTGCACCCTGATTATCGCCTTAGTGAAACAACAAGGCGTATTCCATTCATAAACTATACTGACTCTGTTCGTATGTCTATGGGTACTTCAATGCTTAAACAAAGTATTCCTCTAGTTCATGCACAGAGACCCTTAGTAGATACCGGAAATTCTATGGAGCTTGATGATAACATCTTAAATGAAAGATTTAACTATCCTGAGGGAAAAGTTAAGGATATCACAGAGGATAAGGTTATTATCGAACTTCCGGATAAATCTGAGGTAGATGTGCTGAGGAGAACAGCAATTCAGTCCATAAATGATGTCTCTGTCTATACCCAACCGAAAGTTAAGAAAGGTCAGACTGTCAAGAAGGGAGATATCATAACTGGAGCAGTGGGACTAGGTGATAATACATACAAGGCCGGATTGAATACTTTGGTTCTCTTCCATGCTGAATTTGGTCTTGTAAATGAAGATGCCCTTGTTGTTTCTGAATCCTATGCTAACAGAATGGCACACTACTCTATCATAGACCTGACATTTAACGTAAAGAATAGTGCAGCTCTTAAGTGGGTTGTTCCTATTGGTACGAGAGTCAAGTCTGGAGATTCTATAGTTACATTTTTTAAGGCTGTTCGACTGGATGAGATAAATAAAGCCCTTAATGATAAACTTGGTGGCTTATTTGGAGAACAGGGAAAAGATCTTACTGAATATACGGTAGAGGGAAGTATGAAAGTTCCAAATAACATTGATGAAGCCTATGTATCTGATGTTATCTTCCAGGAAATGAAAAATCCTACTATTCCTAAGTCAGTAAAGAAACCAGACTATTCTTTCTCTCGTCAGTCGGAACATGTTATCTCAGAGTACGAATCAACTAAAGATAGGAAAATTATATATGACAAATTCCCTGAGTATATAGCATCAGATCGTTTAGATCCAATTATAATGGATTCTAAAGATTATAAGGTTGTATACACCGTCAGAATTCGTCTTATAAAGAAAACTATCTTAATGGTTGGTTCAAAGGTCACTAATAGATATGGCGGTAAAGGTGTAGTTTCAAAGGTATTCCCTGATGAACTTATGCCTATTATGGTAGAGAAAGGTACTGGTAAACAATATAGGGTAGAGGTTGTTATGAATCCTTACTCAACCATTAACCGAAAAATTGCTGGTGTCCTTCTTGAGCAGTCTTTGGGAAACATAGCTCATAAATTATACGATCTAGTTGATGAGTATAGAAAGACAAAGACTGGTCAAAAGAAAATAATGCCGCTTCTTGAAAAGTATTATCCCGGCCGATATACTAAGATGGATGTTGAGGATTTTATAAAACTTCATGAAACTAAGCCAATCGAGGAGGTATACTACTTTAATGTAGGTTGCTTCTCTGATTTCACCCCAGCCAAAGTTCAAGGGTGGATGGAGGATTTAGGTTTAGAGTCTCAGAGCGAAATTCTTATGCCGTCTATACAGGTAACTGATATGGACGAGCTCAAGGAAAATCTAAGTGAAGAAGAGTATGATAAGATAGTAAAAAATCTTCAAGGAAAGTATACAAAAGTTGATAAGCCCTTACAGGTTGGTTGGATGACTTTGGAAGAGCTATATCATATTCCATCATATTCTAATAAAGTAACAACATCTCTATACGGCGTCGACATATCCCCTAGAAAAGATGAACCAATCTTAGGAAAGGGTAGATATAGGACCACCGGACAGAAGATCGGTGAGATGGAATTGAGCGTTCTTCTAGCTAGAAATGCCAAAGATTATATAAACGAAGCAAGAAATGAGTCTGCAAAAGAACAGAATCAATTGTTCCTTAATAATCTCCTTGGTCTTGGTATGGCTGTGAAGAACGATGCTGGATATAATCAAGGTGGATCTAGTCTTAAGTCTGATCTAAATAAGATGAAGACTAAGTTTCGTCTTAAGAATCAAAAATAGTGAATTATGGAAAATAAAGGAAATCTGAATAGCTGTTTAATGTTAACGGCTAATTTACAAACTCCTGTGTCCTTGTCGGCTATTTTTGATGATTCCGATCTTAAGGATACCGGAATAGAGCTCGATTCCCATATAACTCTCTTGTATGCTCAAGGAAGAGATATTCCCAGAACTAATCTTCTAAACGATATTAAAGATATTCTTGGTTATGATGATACCACAGAATTTCTTAAATATCTTGAGGAGGAGAGGGAAGAAAATGTCCTTGATATATTTGACTTGGGAAAGTTTGAGAACGAGTCTGATTATGTTGTTCTGAAAATGAAGGAAGATTTTGGGTTATTTAAGTATCTAAGATTAATCAATAAAGGCCTTGCAGTAAAGTATGAAGTACCAAGTAAGTTTGATTCTTATACTCCACATCTTACCCTGGCTGAGTTAAATCCTGGTACCGCCCAGAAATATCTTGATTCAGAGACATTGCAATTAGTTCTTAAAGATTCTGTAATAGATTTTGAGGATCTTATTATATCTTATGGTTCAGATAATGAAGTTAAGGATAGATTACAATATCATCTTACTTCATATGCTGCAGTTGATAGATATTTTAGACTCTTAGAACTCGAAAAAGAGAATAGAGAGAACTAAAAAAAAATAAAGAGAAATAGTATTCCTTGTGTGAGTACTATTTCTTCTTTTTCCAGCATTCCTTTATTACATTAAAGTTTTCCATCAACCAAGACATAACTTTTTCTCTGGCTGGTAGTCTCTTATTACACTTTACAAATGCATAAGACTCTAGATCTTTTTCTGAATATCCATATACATAATAAATACCAGAGTTCGTATATACAACCGTGTTATCATCTATCAGTCCGGGAGTATTCTCTTGTAGTTGTTTTATTATATCATATATCTTACACCAATCTGTACTATCTTCAATCCATCCAGACAATCCTCCGAATACCCCTTTGTCTTCATGGCCTCTTCTTTCATAGTATATTACAGTTGTCATCATATCATATATAAGAAAAAAGAGAGGGATTACCCTCTCTAATTTTATTTTCCTTCGCCTTGAAGTTCGCGCATCTTTTGCTCCAGCTCGTCGACGGAGAGATTTTCGAGCTCTTGATTCTTTTTCTTTTCGATGAGCTCCGCCAGTTTCTTGATTTCTTCTTTCTTTGATTCAGCTTTTCTGGCACTTTCCATTTCATCACGCCTCGAGACATACACATCTTTCAGAACGTCAAACTTGAGCTTTGCAATGGCGAGTTCTTCAGAGACTTCTTTTTCTTCCAAGAAGTCAAGCTCTGAGTCATCGGACCCCTGTAATCTCTTGACCTCGTCTCTTTGATCCTTAACCATCTTAGCTAAGGTTGTAATTTTCACATCAAAGAGCATCTCTGTAGTAAGAGGGCCCTGAGCCGACATGAATCTGAGTTTTAATTTTAATGCTTTTCTGTACATAACTTTAGAATGTTACTTTTATTAAACGTTTGAATGATCCTTTAAGTCGAAGAATAACCTCGTCTCGTACTGTGGAGTCAAATCCAAGTCCGGATAATTGACCCTTCACTGATTCAGCCTTAGTTGTATTTCCTAAGACTTCCATGACCTTTCTGTGGTTGAGAAGTTCAGGAATTAGGTTCTCATTGTGGAAGGTTCTGATTGATTCTGGACTCTTTGCACCATCCAACATAAAGAAATAGTGTTTATTTCCTACAGGACTGTCCCAATGATTTGGACTAAGGCAAATTAGATTTACCTTTTGGAATTCTCCGGTCTTTAGACCAAATATTTCAATACCTACG
>AUXO016736061.1_pt1 | contig 10663 bp, 9 predicted proteins | sample 768731 | NCBI WGS metagenome assembly AUXO01 (sample SAMN02715735, study PRJNA202380) | gut metagenome | biome: sheep rumen | host: Ovis aries | place: New Zealand: Palmerston North
ATTTGTGCATTTGGTAGTTTGTTCTGTACTATAGCTGTTGGATATTTTACTTCTCTTTTATCTGCTAGATTTTCTAGAACAGTAAGAAGAAAATTATTTGCTAAAGTTGAAGATTTTGGACTTACCGAAATCAAGAAATTTCGTACTAGTAGTTTAATAACTCGTACTACGAATGATGTTACGCAAATAGAAATGTTACTAGCTATGGGATTACAATTAATTATTAAATCTCCAGTAATGGCGATATGGGCTTTAATAAAAATATTGGGTAAGAGTGCAGAATTAAGTATGGTTACAGCTGTTGGTGTAGTAATAATTGTAATAACTAACCTTGTAATTATTAGTATTGTTACTCCTAGATTTGTTAAAATTCAAAAGTTAACAGATAGTATAAATGGTGTAACTAGAGAAAATATAACTGGTATTAGGGTTATAAGAGCTTTTAATGCTGAGAAATTCGAACAAAAGCGTTTTAATGATGTTAATGATGAAATAACTGGTATACATCTAAAAGTTACTAGGACATTTGCTCTTATGGATCCAATTATGAATTTTGTAATGCATTTCCAACATCTTGCTATATATATAGTTGGAGCAATATTGATTATGTCAGCAGGACTTATGGATAAAATTACTATTTTTAGTAATATGGTAGTATTCTCTTCGTGGGGAATTCAAGTAATCATTTCTTTCTTAATGCTTACTATGATTTTTATGATTTTACCACGTGCTAGAGTTTCTGCTAAACGTATAAATGAAGTACTAGATGAAGAAATATCTATTAAGTCTGGGGAGTTTGATGGTAATACTAGTGAAAAGGGAATAGTTGAATTTAAAAATGTTAGTTTTAAATATCCTGATGCTGATGAATATATATTAAAAGATATTAGCTTTAAAGCTAATAAAGGGGAAACAATTTCTTTTATTGGTTCTACTGGTTCGGGAAAATCTACTTTAATAAATTTGATACCAAGATTATATGATGTAACAGATGGAGAAGTATTAGTAGATGGTGTGAATGTAAAAGAATATAAAATAGAAGCATTAAATAATAAAATAGGTTATATCCCTCAAACAGCAGTAATGTTTACAGGTTCAGTAAAAGAAAATGTTTCATATGGAGATAATGGTCGTGAAAAGCCATCTATAGAAAAAATAAAAGAAGCAATTAAAGTAGCACAAGCAAAAGAATTTGTAGAAAAGATGGATAAAGAATATGAATCCCATATTGCTCGTGGAGGAACTAATATTTCTGGTGGACAAAAACAAAGATTATCTATTGCTAGAGCAATAGCTAGAGATCCAGAAATATATATATTTGATGATTCATTCTCAGCATTAGATTATAAAACTGATTCTACATTAAGAAAAGAATTAAAAAAATATACAAAAGATGCTACTAGTATGATTGTAGCTCAAAGAATAGGAACTATAATGAATGCTGATAAAATAGTAGTATTAGATAAAGGTAAATGTGTGGGAATAGGTACTCATAAGGAGTTATTAAAGACATGTAAAATCTATAAAGAAATTGCCTTATCACAATTAAGTGAGGAGGAACTTGAAAATGCCTAGAAATAGAGAAATAGAAAAAGTAAATGATTTTAAAGGAACTACAATACGTTTATTTAAAAACTTAGATAAATGGAGATTTCCTTTAATAATTTCGATATTATTTGCTATGATGGCAGCAATTTTATCAACTATTGGTCCAAATAAATTGGCTGATGTTACTGATGTTATCACTGGTGGTATAAAACTACGTGTTGAGAACATAGAAAAAATTACTAAAGAAATATATCTTAATGGTAATTTTGCAAATCCAAATTTAAACTATAATGAATTAACTAATGATGAAAAACTAGAATTAGTTAATGAATTTAAATTTAAGGGTGTTAAAATTACTAAAAAAGATCAAATAGTATTTTTAGATATTTTAAATACTATGGATATGAATAATGTTGATGAGAAATCTCTTGCTAAATTAGATAAAGTACCAAAATCAATAAAAGGTTTTATTGAACCTAAAATGGATACTGATGAGTTAAAAAGTCGAGCTATTATACTTGGAATAATTTATTTATTAAATTCTCTTTTTGGATATGCTGAAGGAGTAATAATGGCTTATGTAGGAATAGGTTATTCAAAGAAATTAAGAAAAGATATTAGTGAGAAGATAAATAGGTTACCTTTGAAATATTTTGATTCTCATGAAACTGGAGATGTATTATCTCGTGTTACTAATGATGTGGATACAATAGGTATTAATATGAGTAATGATATTACATCATTAGTAACTAATGGAACATTGTTCTTGGGTTCAATTATTATGATGTTTATTACAAATTACATAATGGCTTTAACAGCAATAGCTTCAAGTATAATAGGATTTATCTTATCATTTATACTTCTTAAAATAAGTCAAAAATATTTTGTAAGACGTCAAAAAGAACTTGGAGATTTAAATGGTCATATTGAAGAAATATATTCTGGTCATAATGTAGTAAAAGCTTATAATGGGGAAAAAGAAGCTTTGGAAGAATTTGATCGCATTAATAATAATCTATATGAATGTAATAGAAAGAGTCAATTCTTATCAGGAATAATGCAACCTATAATGCATTTTATAGGTAATTTTGGCTATGTAGCTGTTTGTGTTGTTGGGGCAATACTTGTTATGAATGGTAAAACTACTTTTGGTGTTATAGTTGCTTTTATGATTTATGTAAGATTGTTTACTAATCCATTATCTAGAATTGCTCAAGCATTGACTACACTTCAATCTATTGCTGCTGCTGGAGAACGTGTATTTGAATTTATGGATGAAGAAGAACTTCGCGATGAATCACATTTAAAAGAAAGAATTAGTAAAGATGAAGTAAAAGGTGATGTTACGTTTAAGAACGTTAAATTTGGTTATAAAGAAGATAAAATGATAATTAAAAACTTTAGTGCAGATGTTAAGTCTGGTCAAAAAATTGCTATAGTTGGTCCAACAGGTGCTGGTAAAACAACTATGGTTAATCTTCTTATGAAATTTTATGAAATAAATGATGGGGATATTTTAATTGATGGTAAATCTATCAAAGAATTAAAAAGGGAAAATCTTCACGATTTATTTGTAATGGTTCTTCAAGATACTTGGTTATTTGATGGTACAATTGGTGAAAATATAAGATTTAATAAGAAAAATATATCAGATGATAAAGTTTGGGAAGTATGTAAAATAGTTGGCATAGATCATTTTATTAAAACTCTTCCAAATGGGTTAAATTCTAGTGTTGCTGATAATAATACGATATCTTCTGGTCAAAAGCAATTGTTAACCATTGCTAGAGGTATGTTAGAAGATGCTCCATTATTGATTTTAGATGAAGCAACAAGTAATGTCGATACAAGAACAGAAGAATTAGTACAAAAAGCTATGGATAAACTAACAGAAGGAAGAACATCTTTTATAATTGCTCATAGGTTATCAACTATAAAAAATGCTGATTTAATATTAGTTATGGATAATGGTAATATTGTTGAACAAGGTACACATGATGAATTAATGAAGAAAAAAGATGGATTCTATGCTAAGTTATATAATAGTCAATTTGAAATAAACTAAAGATAAATTCTTTAGTTTTTTTGTTACTATAATATAAATTATATTTATAGAAAAATATAAATAATTATGGTACTATTTTAATGAGAGTGATTGATATGGATGAGAATATGTTTATTGATGGCGAAAGAGAAATAAGAAAAAAATATCATATATTGCTTTTGGCTGATTTAATAAAGTACTATATAGATAATAATGTTAGTTTTAAAATAGATAATATTATAAATAGTTTGCAGGACTCAATAGTATATGAAGTTAAAGAAATAGAGGAATTAAAATCAAAGGCCAAAAAAGTACTTTTAGATAAATATGATATTGAAATTTGATTAAGAAAGAATAATTTTGCACTTTCTTTTTTTTGTGATACAATATTTTTTATCAGTGGTGAGATATATGAAGAGTATTGATAGAAATAAACTATCTCGTGAGATTTATGATACTATTTTACATAGGAAATGTGTACTTAGGAGTGGTATGTATTTAGCTACTTATTTAGAACGTCATGGAGAAAAAGAATTAGCTAATCAATTAATTGAAAGATGTTTAGTTCATGATATATCTAAATTAGAAGATACTAGAGAGTTCGCAGCTTTGGCTTCTATAATTGATCAAAACGAAGATATGAAAAATGTTTCTCATGAGTTAACAGATTGTCAAAAAAAGATGATTTCTTTGCATTGGGCACATAACTCTCATCATCCAGAACATTATCCATCTTCAAATGATATGACTCAATTAGATATTATTGAAATGGCTTGTGATTGTCATGCTCGAAGTAAGCAATGGGGAACTAATCCGTTAGAATTTTTAGATTCTCAACAAAAAATAAGATTTCATTTTGATGCCGAACATTTTAAATTATTAAGTAGGTATTTAGTTATATTAGAATTCTTGACTATGCATGATAATTATACGGATATTTTTAATAATGATATTGGTTTGTTATTTACTACTAATGATCCTGTAATAAGACATTTAGAAAATTTTTCAGATACTTCTTATTTAAAAATTATAGAAACTGAAAGATTAATACTTACAAAATCTTCTAAATCAGATTTTTCTTCAATTATTTATTTGATTAAATTAAAAGAAACAGGAAAGACGATTGGAGAAATAACTATTCTTTGTAATGGTAAAATCTACTATAGAATTCCAAGAGTTTATCAAGATAAAAACTATATTAAAGAAGCATTATTAAAATTTAAAGAAATATTAAAAAGAAGAGAGCTATCTTTAGAAGTAGGTGAAACAAATCTATTGGAGCAACAAGTTGCCTCAGAATTAGGTTTTGTTTCTACAGAGGATGCTTTGGAAGGGATTAGAACATATAAGTTTATTAAGGATAATTAAAAGGAGATTAAATCTCCTTTTTTAATTTATCTCCTTGATATATGTCTCTTTTTTTCATTTCTTTATCAATATCGTTTAATACTACAAATTTTTTTAATAACCAAGATGGTTCAATTAGGTCTTCTTTTTTGGGATCGCCTGTTATTCGATGAATAACTATTTCTGGTTTTAAATATTCTAATTGCTCACATACTATGTCAATATATTCTTCTTTAGTGAGAATATGAAAGGGTTTTTCTTTATAATAATCTGCTAAATCTGTGTCTTTTATAATATGAAGCATATGAATTTTAATACCATCAATATTTAGATTATTTAAGTACTTAACTGTTTCTATCATATCGTCCTTAGTTTCATTTGGTAAGCCATTTATAATATGGACTACTACTTTAATATTTCTTTTTTGTAGTTCTTTAATAGCTTTTTCAAAATTTTGTAAATCATGTCCTCTATTTATTAGTTTTAACGTTTTATCATGCATTGATTGTAAGCCCAATTCTACTATTAAGTCAGTTCTTTTATTTAATTCTTCTAAGTAATCATAGCATTCTTTAGATATAGCATCACTCCTAGTAGCAATGTTTAAACCAATTACATTAGGAATACTTAATATAGATTCATATTTTTCTTTTAGTATATTTATTGGAGCATAGGTATTTGTATTGGCTTGAAAATAACCTATGTAATAGCTATCTGGCCATTTCTTTTCCATCATTTCTTTTATTTCATTAAATTGGGTTAATAAGTCTTTACTGCTATCACCAGCAAAGTCACCTGATCCAAGGCGTGAACAAAAAATGCACCCGTGTCCATTTTTTTCTTTATTTGGACAACTAAAGCCACCATTTAGAGCTACTTTAAAAGTTTTTTTACCATATTTATTTTTATAATAATAATTTAATGTATGATATCTTTTATTGTCTAAAGAATATTTAAACATAATAACCACCTATATTTATAATAATATAATTACTTTCCTTTTTATAGTATTTATTTTATAATTCATAATAGGAGGAGTTTGAAATGGTATTTAATATTGAATATTATAAAAAGAATAAATTATTTTTGTTAATCACAATTATTTCAATTATAGTATTAATAATGTTAAATACTATGATAGATGGCTTTAAAGATAGCGAATCTAAATTAGAAGATGAAGAAATAGATGTAAGTAAGTTAGTAATAAAAGAAATAATGACTTCTAATAAAGGAGTTACAATAGATGATAATGCTTCTTTTGATTTAAAAAATAGAAATGGTAAGGTATTATTAACTAATAAATATGGAATAGTTGATGAAGTGGAATATAAGGATTTATCTAATGGTGTAGCTTATATAAGGGAAAATAGTAAATGGATAAGTGGTATTAATATATCTCTTGGATATGAAAATGATACTGAAGGTAAGATATAGTATCATAAGACTTTTGATATTGCTCCAAAAATGTTAAAAAATAGAAAACATTGTCGGATAAAAACAGAATCTTACAAAAATAATAAAGCTGAATTAACTTATGAAATTACTGGTAGAAATATTGTTGAAGATATTATTAAAATGAGAGATCAAGAAGGGATCATCTCTATAGATATTATTGATCTAGATTAAAAAGCTTATAGCTTTTTTATTTACTTGTTTTCTAACATAATAATTTAGTATAATATTTGAGGTAAGGGAAGTGTTAATATGGCTAAAAAGGTCAAAACACCTTGGTATAATTATTATGATGGGGTAAAGGAACATTTAAATTATCCTAATATTTCTCTTTATAAACTTTTAGAGAATACAGCTAATAAACATTTGGATTATATAAGTTATAACTATTATGGTAATGAAAAAACTTATGGAGAATTTTTAGAACAAATAGATGAATGTGCTAAATCTTTTAAGGTTTTAGGAGTAAAAAAAGGTGATAAAGTTAGTATTTGTATGCCTAATACTCCAGAAGCAATAATATCTTTTTATGCCTTAAATAAGATAGGAGCTGTAGCTAATATGATACATCCTTTATCTTCTGAAAATGAGATAAAGTATTATATTAATGTTTCTAATAGTTCTTATATTGTATCAATTAATGTTTCGTTAAATAAAGTAATTAATGTAGCTTCAGAAACTAGCCTTAAAAAGATTATTTTAGTTAGTCCAGCCGATTCGATGCCATTAGGTATGAAAATTGGATATAAATTAACTATTGGTAGGAAGTTAAAACTAAATAATAGTGACTTGATAATTAAATGGAAAGATTTTATTAAAAAAGGTAAAGAATATCCTAGGAATGTTACAGGTAATGGATATACTGGTGCGGACTTAGCTGCGATATTATATAGTGGTGGAACTACAGGATATCCAAAAGGAATTGAATTAACTAACCTTAATTTTAATGCCTTGGCAATGCAAAGCGTTGAAATGGTTGCTAATTTAAAACCTCGTGATAAAGTTCTTGCCATAATGCCTGTTTTTCATGGCTTTGGGTTAGGAATCTGTATTCATACAGTTCAATATTTTGGAGGATGTAGTATATTGCTTCCGCAATTTAGTGCTAAAACTTTTGCTAAGTTAATAAAAAAATATAAACCAAATATAATTGCTGGGGTTCCAACATTATATGAAGCGTTACTTAAAAGTGAAGGTTTAGAAAATTTTGATTTATCTTTCTTAAGATTGGTTATTTCTGGTGGGGATTCTTTATCAGTAGAGTTAAAGAAAAAAGTTGATACTTTCTTACATGATCATGGAGCAAATATACAAGTTAGAGAAGGATATGGACTTACAGAATGTGTAACAGGTAGTTGTTTAACACCACTTAATTACTATCGAGTAGGTAGTATAGGAATTCCTTATCCTGATACGTATTATAAGATAGTAAAAAAAGATACTATTCAAGAACTTCCTTATGGTGAAGAAGGAGAAATATGTATTGCTGGTCCATCTGTTATGCGAGGTTATTTAGGAGATCCTGTTGATACTAAGATTACTCTTAGAAAACATTATGACGGAATGACTTGGTTACATACTGGTGATTTAGGATATATGGATAAAGATGGCTTTGTTTATTTTAAACAAAGATTAAAAAGATTAATAGTGAGTTCAGGTTATTGTATATATCCTCAATATATTGAAAATACTATTGATTCTCATCCAGATGTTTTATTAAGTTGTGTAATAGGAGTACCACACCCATATAAACAGGAAGTGGCTAAAGCTTTTATAGTGTTAAGACCCGGTGTAGAACAGAGTGAGGAAAAATTAAATTCTATAAAAAAATTAGTGGAGGAGAAGATTGCAAAATATTCTTGGCCATATGAATATGAATTTAGAGATGAGTTACCTAAAACTTTAGTCGGAAAGGTAGCATACAATGAACTAATTAAACAAGAAAAAGAAAAAAATTCAATTGTTGAAAAATAATTGAATTTTTATTATATTATAATTGTTCATTGTCTAAGTATTTCAAAGGATAGAATATTTCCCTCCGAAGGAGATGATAAGGGTTCGATTCCCTTCTTAGACACCATGTATAAGTATGTTGTATATCAACTTTAAAATAAATTTCTTTTGATATAAAAAAATCCACTAATTTAGTGGATTTTTTATATAAATCTTTTTTAGATATTTATTCCTTGGTCATTTTCTTGTTGGCGTTGATCAAATAATTTTTTTGCTTTTGCATCTAATTCTTGCCATTTTGCTACTAAAGATTGATCAACAATTTCTTCACCTCTATTATTATATTAGCATATTCTTTGCTTAATTTATAGGCTTTTTTTGAATGTGTTGTATTAAAATTCTTTGTAAATTATATATAGTTTGTGTTATACTATGATAGTAAGATAGGAGATATTATTATGATGGATAAACCAAAATACTTTGAAGTGGTAAAATTTGTAGATGAATTTCTTCCTCCAAAAGAGGAATTTGATTATACAACTATTTCACCTATAGATCTTGTTCGTAAATTCGATGAAGCAATTGATAAATGGGGATATGTATTTTCAGAAGATGTATTAGAAAAGATAAGAGAAACTATAAGATGGTATCAAGAAAGAAACTATAATAAGACATCTATGTTTTTAGGTGCAACAAATGGTAGAGAAGAAGGATTTGATCAATCTAATTACTCTATACAAAATTCCCTTAGTCAAATTAAATGTACAATAATTACATCTTTGGCTAATGTTGATGTTTTGATTGACGATAAGGGATATTTTAATCCTGAATTTTTGGGTGAAGTTGAAAATTTAAAACCTTTGATGACAAGAGAAGAAATAGAAAAATATGTTAAATCTGTATTAACAGTAACTTGGGAAAAAGAGGATACTATTCGTCCAGAAAAATTGGCTTTAGTTGGTGACATATTGTTCCATTTTGGAATTAAACCAACTTCTCATGGTATTCGTATTAATGAATCAAAAGTTGATAAATATATTACAGATAAAATAGATAGATTAGAGTTTGAGTCTAGAGTACTTCATGGACCTGTAGATAATGAAGGTAATTATGATAAAGCTACTACTAATAAAGAAAAATATGATAAAATTTTAGCATCTGTGATTGCAGATATCACTTCTTATGTTTATGACTTTTTAAGAAATTCTTTATTAAAAGTTGAGCAATCATTAGGAATGAATGAAATCCAAGTTACTGTTAAACCTAGTGTTATGACTGATGACTATCCTGCTATATCAGATGGTGAAGAAATATCTGGCACTGATGTGACTGACCCTCCTTTTACACCTTCAGTTGATACTATTTTACCAACTATACCAACTCCTGCTACTTCAGAAGGTGAAGAAACAACTTTAACTGAGGCTGAAAAAGCAATGAAGACATATGAGTTACTTGCTAAGTATTCAGCTGAAAATTTAGAACTAGCTAGACAACTAGAGGAAATGAAAAAGACAATTGTTGAAATAGAAGAAAAAATTGCTAAAAATAAAGAAGAAATGAGTAAATTATTATAGAATAATTTGTGTTGTGTTCTAATAAACTAGTAGGGTGGGTAGCATGATAAGTGAAGAACAGAGAAAAAAAGATGTTAATAAATTTTTCAAAGAAACATTTAATGTTGACTTAGAAATTCTTTCTTCGGAAAAATCTAAGGTAATAATTGAAGAGATTAATAAAAGATTATTAGAACAATTAGAAGTTGAGAAAAAGAAAAATGAATATTTGACTCAAGAATTGTATTATAATAGACAGAAGATAAATGATTTAATACAAGAATTAGGAGAATAAAGGCTATAAAAGGCCTTTATTTTTTAATTCTATTGATTTTTGCTAGGACTAATAGTAAACTGAATATAGTAAGATAAGGGAGTATTGGTTATGATAAAGTATATAAAATATTTAAAATATATATTTTTATTTGTATTAATAGTTATTCTTTTTATATATAGTAATTATAGTAATAATGATCTTACTATAGATGATGTTGATAATTTAATGATTGTAGCTCATAAAGAAGATGGGCTTATTTGGGGTGCTAATAATCTTGTAAAAGATAATTATTTAGTGGTATGTATTACTTGTAATAATAAAGATAAAGACTTTATAAAGATAATGAAAAAAACTAATAATATGTATGTTTTATTGAATTATGATGAAAATACTGACTTTTATGAAGAAAGAAATATTTTAAATAGGGATATTAAAAGATATCTATATTTAAAAAAATGGAAAAAGATAGTAACTCATAATCCTGAAGGG
>AUXO017464168.1_pt1 | contig 10663 bp, 9 predicted proteins | sample 768731 | NCBI WGS metagenome assembly AUXO01 (sample SAMN02715735, study PRJNA202380) | gut metagenome | biome: sheep rumen | host: Ovis aries | place: New Zealand: Palmerston North
GTCCAGAAATTGCGCTTCCAGAATTCACAATACCTTGAAAAGCTGCAGATCCAACTTCTGCTGCAGCAATTGCGCTAGCAACTGCGATACCACTCATGGCATCGGAGCTGCTTGCATCGTAAGTATCTGTTACTTCAGGAACCTGAACATCAACAGCATTACTAGTTACTGGTAATGCTGTTCCGTTTACTTTAACGGTCTTTATTGCGCTGCTATTAAGCGTTGAAATATCGCTCCTAGCAGTACTATCTTTTATGTCATAAGTTGTGCCACTTGGCAACGTTATTTTGCTAATATCAGCCATTTAATTCTCCTTGTTCTTTTGTGAACACAACGGTTTCTGAATCACCATTTGATAAAAAGCAAGTTACTTTATCATTCCAAAATAACCGTTCATCTTCTGTTATATGAATCGTAGTGTTTTGAATGTGCCGACGAATATCAGTATTATCTCCGACTACAAAGGGAAGATCTATAAGATATGTAGATCCATCTCCAATTTTTATTGCTGGATGAAATATACCATCAATTACTGTGTAATCAGAGTACACATAAATATGATTTCTTTTTCCAATAAAATCTCTTTGCAAATTCCAGTTTTCAGTAGTATCAGTATGTACTTGATTACCACCGCCAGTACCAGGATTAATGCTCCCAGATAGAATAACACTATTGGGTTGAATATTACCTGAAATTATGTTCCTATCATTAGAAATATTGCCACTTAATGTGCTATTATTCATTCTTTAAAATTTTCTTGCTAAGAACGCCACCAAATGAAATACTATAGATATCACTTGAAGTGACTTCATCGGAATCTTTTAATAATACTCTAATCTGATAAGAACTAATTTCTGACAATTTAAAAGATTTATTCTGTGGAATATAAGCAACATATTTACCGATTGAATCGTCCCATTCGATATCACCGGTACTCATTAGTAATTTAAGATTGTTAAAAACACCACTTTCTTCATTTAACTGAAGTTCAATCTCATCGAACATTGACGGATTGAAGTCTTCATTATTCAATTGAAAATTAAGTATAAGAGAGATCGTATCGCCTTTATTCATACGCTTGTCTCCTATTTAATCCCATATAGTCTATACGGAATATTATTATCAGCGTATTCGATTGGCTGACCACTCGAACCAGGAATTATAGTAAAAGTAATTTTGTTAGAAGCAATTGTTGTTTTACGAGGATAATTGCTTGTTCCAACAGTCGGATTTACACCAGTATCATATGTAAAAACAAATGGATACATTGTAGAACTTGTTGTCTTTGGTTTCACTAAAACTACAAAAAGTTTATAACTACTTGCGGCAATATTTGCAACAATATCAGTAGCAGCTGTAGTTGGATTTGGATTTGTCCACAGAGTTGTTACGCTTATTCCAGTTCCAGCAGGTGTTAACCAAGTCCCGGCATTACTTAAAAATGTCGTTGTAGTACTACCAAAAGTGATATTTGACTTAACGATCTTTCCACTATAACTAGCATCTGTAATGACTATTTGATCGCCAGAAGCGACAGAACTTTGCTCAACAGTTCCGTCATTTTTAATATAACCATGAGTATGAGAAGTAGGAGTCATACTTGTCGGAAAATCTGTGATCTGGCTTTTAGTATGTGTATGATTACTGAATTTTGCATTAATTACTTTATTTTGAACTGGATTCGTTGACGTACTACTCAATGCTGAATCTACTGTGATAGATTTAGAAGACTCTGAAAATATAGACCGCTTGTCTACAAATGAGCTTACACCAGACGAATTTGTGCTAATAAGTGCAAGTTTTAAATCATGCTTCTGACCGCCAGAAGTATTAAGATTATCGGTTCTTAACTGAGAAGAAGTAGCATAAGTTAAATACCCTTCTTGTCCAATTGCTTGCGTCAAATCAGCTCTAACAATCAAATAAATATTTGAGGTATTAGCGGGTAAAGTAAATGTTTCAGGCGATTCGATTGTTATTGGGCGTCCACAAATAATGCCTCGTCCTTTTCCAACGGAAATTTGAAAAGATGTGGCACTATATGTTACAAGCATTTCATCTTCAACACCTTGGAAAATATAATCCTGATTATTGGCAAAAGTGTTTAATCCTGCTCCCAAGTCAGAAGCATTATAGCTTACAGTTCCGCCACTATCAGCCATTACTTTTATCATTAACTTGCTCCTCCTTTGTATTTTTTCATATTAATTAAGTCAGTTAACTTAGTACGTACTTTTCCGCAAGTTACTGACACGATACTTACTTTTTCTCCTTGCTGAATACTATATGAATATCCGGTAAAAATAGTATCGTAATAAGCACCCCTATAATAAATCTCTAAAGGCTGACCAAGGTTCCACGAATAGAAATCGTAAATGTCGTTGTCGATAACCATATCAAATTTAATTTCATGGTTATACATTTCACTCTTTAGATACTCATTTTTAATATCAGTTACAGAATCGTCTGAATAAATAATCTTATTGTTTATCACAGGCAATCTATTAGTGTCAGCAGAATTTGTTACAATGCCATTTTTCGTAGCATAATATGTTGTTCTGAACTGCCCAGTAGTGCTCATGATAATAAGTTTGTTATCTTCTTCAGTTTCAGTCTTTGGATTTATTCCTATAATATTTTTAGTATTATTAGAAATCTTGATGCTTCCATATGACGGCGTCCAAATATGAATTGAAGACTGACCTTCATATGGAATGTTAATATCAAACACAACGCCAAACCTAGAGAATAAATTGTAAATGAATTCTTCCATGTTTCGAGTTGATGTCATATCTTCAACTGACGTTAAATGCTTACTCTGAGAATTTGTATAGCTTAAAGAAAAAGCACCAAATTTGTTTGTAAGCATTGTGTCTGTAATACTCGAAATGTATCCAGATGCAGTAGTTCCAACTTTATCCATCTGATAACTATACGTCTGGGTTTCGTCATTCAGTACTTTATTGATTCTATACTGATCATAGTTACTTCCATTTTTGACGAAGTATACTCGATTTTTATGGTAATTATCGGCATTCGCGGTTGGCAGAGTAGTAACAATATCCCCTATTCTTCCGGTCATGAAATCTTTAAAAATATCATGTATTTCCTCTTCTAAATAGGTCTTTTTGTTAGTTCTGTAAAACCAATCAATGTTAAAAAGTGACTCAATCTGTGAAGTTTGAATACTGTTTCCTTCGATTGAAGTAATTACACCCTTATAAACTATTTTTCCATTAGGGAAATATAAAAAGAAGACATCGCCTTCTATAATATTATCGAGTATTTCCTCAGCAAGAACAAATGATGAAGACGCAGATGTGAGCTTGTCTACAGCTACATTAGCACTTAAGACTTTAAAAAACTGTTTTGGCAATGAATTTAAATGCAAACTATCTTTTACAAATGCACGATATAGAGCATCCATTAGAAGCTAATATACTCGTCTCTCCAACTTAACGAGATCGTCCCTGTGAAGTCACTTTCAAAGTTGACTGTAGCATATGTCAGACCTGGTTTAAGTTTTAGAAATGTTAAATAATAGTCATCAACTTCTTCATTGCCAATAGTTAAATCTTGTTTATTAATTGCATTAGGAACTTCAACTCCAGAGTTTTTAAGACTAATTTGTTCTGCATCTTCTTCAGCTGAAACCTTTACATAATCAAATGTTCCTAAAATCTTGCATGATCCATACTCGACATAATTTTTATCATAAAAACGAATATAAGGGTTTGTACACGATCCAATTATTGTGAACGTAACTGGTGAAGGTAGTGTCCCGTTATTCATTAGTACAATGTTTCTTAATGGATCAGATCCAAATGAAAACGGAAATGTAAGAGGAAAAGAAAATTCGGAATCGCCTATGTTGTTTAAATCTATAGCATAGTTGTTTTCTTTTCCCGACATCCAAAATGAAGATCCTCTGAATGTAATAGGAACATGCAGTGCGTTATCGTCTTTCGAAATTTCAGTTTTTTCATCAACAACAATCTCACATTTTAAGTATAATGAATTAGCTTCATCTTCAGTCTTATTAAAACTCGGAGTGTAATAATATAACTTTAACGGATAAAAAGAAGCAAATTTAATAAACTCGCTGTAAGAGTCATAGATTCGCTCGTTATTGTAATCATAAAAAAGTAATTCCCCAGAGGGCTGAGGAAAATCGTATTCTCTTTTAGTGGTTTTGAATCTATTTCCGATTCGAATTCCGCTAATGTTTTTTGTAAACCCCAGCCCATTTGGTGAATTAAAAAAGCGTTTTAAATTAGGATCGGTTAATTCATATGTTTCATCAAGAGAATTTTTTAATTTAAATTTTCTATGCTGCATAAACTAACCTCCTTTATTTAGCTTAAAAGCTGTCCTAACTTAATATTTACAGCATCAGCAATCTGATCACCGAATCGCTCTAAATCGAACGAATTAATATCTGCACCTGCATTATTGACAGTGAAATTAACATCAACAACGACTTGATTTAGCCTTCCATTTTGATTTGCTAAACCATTTTGTAAATCATTGATTGCAAGTGCTGAATTGTAAGTTGATCCAGATCCAAGTAAAGCTGAAATAAGCCCTGCATTATTCTCAATGTTGCTTAAATCAAGCACTGGAGTAATAACAGGATTCATTTCAGAACTCAGTATTTCTTCAGACATTGAAATGGAATCTCTTAATGCCGATAAAAATGAAGATCCGAAATCTTCACCGCTATCAAAAATAGTTCCAGTTTCTCTATCAATTGTATTTATAAAACCTTGAACAGCATATGTTGCAGCTTTGGCTGTCGCTTTTGATGGTGATGCATAGTCCAAAGCTCCGGAACTTGCCAAACCGTCCATAAAAGCACTACCAGCAGCTGCGCCAGTCGCTGAAAATTCACCAAGTTTTGAATAAATCCTATTAATAAAGCCCATGGCTGTATTTTCTGCAGCTTCTTCAGCATCATCTGTTCGATCCATTTTATCGGTAACTTCTTCACCAGTAGTATCAATTGATTCAATAAGCTCATCGTGTTTATTCTCATTACCAGTTTTGAAATCAATAATGAGTTTTTCACCCATAGAAATTGAATCTTTTTCTCTATCAAGTGTATTAGTTGTGTCAGTTCCGATCTTATTAATCTGTTTAAGCATTGCAGGTGTACGTTCTTTAGCACCAGCCTCGTAATCATTGATTACTTTTTTACCAGAGTCAATAGATTTTTTAGCTGCATTGTCCCCTTGCAAGAATGATGTAACATTATCAACAAGAGTTTTTCCGAAATCTAAAAGATTTGATGCAAATGAACCAACAGCTGAAAATAGACCGTCAATGATAGCTTCAATTATTGCAGAAGCAAGATTTCCAATTGCGGATCCTAGTCCACCGCCTAACGATCTAACAGTTTCTGCAAGTCCATTAATAACAGATACTAAGAACTCTGCAATTTGAGATAATAAGGTAGGAATATAATCTGTCAGCCAAGTAATGGTATCGCTTAATATTGTTTCTAAAATTATGAATATCTTTGGAAGCCACAGTTCAATAGCAGAACCAAGAGCTTCTAAAACATTCGAAACAAATGTAATAATTCCATTTAATATAACTGGTAAATCATCATTAATTGCTGTTATTAAAATCTGAATTACTTCGCCAACTAGTTTAATAAGTTCGTTCGCTGATCCAATAACAGCTTGAATTATACCAGCAATAATTGCCGGAATTAATCCTATGATTGCGGTGAAAGTATCAGTCAGTAAATCAATGACTGTTAGAGCAAAGTCTGAGCCAATTACCTTAAATAAGGCAAAAGCTTCAACAGCCTTTAGCATTCCACTAGAAATAACATGCAGTGCTCCACCAAAAGCTATTAATGCCACAGAAGCAGCTAATAATAAAGGTGAAAGAACGCCTAATACTGCACTAGTTAATGCTAAACTGCCCATTAATAATAAGAAAGACTTAAGTCCCTCAATCACTTTTTCAATGCCTAAAGCAGATAAAGCCGTTAGAGCAACAGTAAACCCACCAATTGCAACAGCCATTACTAGTAATCCAGCAGAAATTGCAACAAAAGAAACAGCACCGCCTTTTGTGAATTTAGAAACTGCAATGGTAAATAATGCAATTGATCCTAAGGCTCCAAATAAAGCAACTAAGGATGTATCTATGCCAGTAGAATCAATAGTTGACAGCAATTTCATAGCAGCCGCAACTTCAATTAGTGCTAAGCCAATACCAATCATAGTCGGGCCAAGTGTGGCTATCTTTGCAGCAGCACCTCCACCAGTCCATTTTGATACAGCTATTACAAATGCACCAATTTCAGCTAAGGCCGCACCCATACCAATTAAAGCTGTTGACAGCCCATTGCCATCAAGTGTGCTCATGATCTTCATAGCTGCAGAAATTTCTATCATTGCAAAACCGAGTTTGGAAAGCATCTTTGCCAAAGCTTTTGTATCTCCGGCTTGCAAATCTTTGGATACCCCACTAAGAATAACCATAAATACAGCTAATTCGCCAAGAGCTACGCCAAGACCAACAAGAGCTGTAGTCATGCCTAATGGATCAATTGTAGACATGATCTTTAAAGCGACAGACAATTCGAGAATAGCAAAAGCGAGAGTCTTAACCGCTTTAATCGCAGTATTAAAATCCTTATTTCCCTGACCTGTAAGATTCTTAAATCCAGCAGAAATTGAACTAAAGAATTTCTGAATGCCTTTTCCTTGACTTGTGAAAGTCTTCCCAAAAGACATACCATTTAATATTGCAATTGCACCAATAACTTCTGTTAAAACAACTGCAATACCAGCTAATGAACCAACAATTTTATCGCCGTCAACCAATGATAAAACTAATAAAGCAGCAGCCAGTTCCATAATTGCATCCGCAACCTGTTTTAAGCCAGAGAAACCAGCATTACCACCGCCTTTTCCTAAAAGCGAGTCTATGCCTTCTTTTAATGCACTAAAAGTATCTTTAATGCCTTGTGCGAAGCCATCCATTAAACCTTTAGAAACATCACTTATTTTGAATGCTTCTATGAATTCTTTAAATTTCTTAATGACAACAACCAAACCATATGTTAAGTATCCTAAGAATCCACCTTCGGCAACCCTAGAAACATCAGTTCCACTTTGTTGTAAGAAATTCTGGAATCCAGTTTTTATTTTTTCGAATACTGTTCCAAGTAAATCTCCTAACTTTTGTAATACAGGAATAGTCCCAGAAACAGCATCAGAAATGAATTTTACAACGTTTCCAATACTTCTAAAAATTCCATCAAACACATCGATCCGTTGAACGCCATTAACGAATTCATTTACCCAATGAAGAGCCTTTTGTATAGCATTAATGATTGGATCTAAAATGTTAAGAATGTTGGATAACAGTTTTTCGAACGGAGTCATATCCGAACGAGCTTTTATTGCTGTATTACCAATAATATCCGAAACTCGTTTTAAAATGTTTGCAATTTCTAAAACTACAGGTTTTAATCGCTCAGCTAGGGGCTTAATAAAAGAGTCATTAAACACTTTCGCATAAGCGATCACTGTTTGCATTACCTGTAATAAGGCTCTAAAACTAGATCTTAATGCGACTGCAATATCACCATTTAAACCATTTTCAGTGAGGTCAATAAATGCTTTTCTAATAGACTCAACGGTATCATAAATAACCTTTGCTATATGCGAATAATCTTCTATTGCTTTACCATCAGCAGTAACTAAAGTATGAATTGGAAATACTGATCTGAATGTTGCAGAAATATCATCACGAATAGCAAGAACAAACTGAGAAATCGAGTCTAATAAAGCCTGAGTTTGGGTTAAATAAGGAGTGACTTTTTGCCATTCCTCATAATCAGCCACTGAATTAATCTTTGGAGCATTAATTCTTTGATCCCAAATATCAGCCCAAGCTTCAAGAATGCTATTCCTTCTAGCTGCTCCAGATGCAAATATCTCCCAGAAAGTATTTGTTACATCAGTCCATAATGCTTTTGACTCATTGTAATCACCAAATATCAGCTGGAATGTCTGCATCCAACCAGAAGAAACAGCATCTTGAGTTGCTTCAATAGCTTCTTTAAAGGATTTTGCTTCCTGAGCAGATTTAAAAGCCCTTTCAGCAAATTCTTCAAATCTACCAGATAATGATTCAATAGCTTCCGAAGCTGTATCATAAACTCCGGTATTAACAAGTTTCTCTGCTTCGAGAGTCATTTGTGCAAAAGCACCAAATGCTTGCTGCATTACCTCTCTAGTGATCTTGCCTTTACTAACTAAATCACTAAAGTTCGACAGTTTTGCCTGTTCTTTATTAATGGTCTTTAAATTAACAGCAGCAGCCATTAATTGTTCCTTAAGAACTTTCGAATCTGCTCCGGCCAACTCAATTGAACGCCAGTCCATAGTCTTTAAAGCACCTGTAGAATAAGACTGGTTTAAATTGTAAATAACTCTTGAAAACTCAGAAGCACCTTTACCAGCATAGGCAACAGCATTACCTATACCCATAAGCATAGGAATTAGCTCATCAATGTCACCACCAGCAGAAACCATTGTGCCTAAAGCCTTGGTCATATCAGTGAAACCAAATGAAGTTTCATCTGAATACCACATCAAACGCTTTAAGTATTTATCGATCTCATCAACAGATTTTCCTGTAGAGTTTACAAGTGTCTGAACAGAAGAAGTTAGATCATTGTATTTGTTATAACCAACATTTATTTGTTGCGTAGTTAAAGAAGTAATGGCGTTCTTAACATTATTCAATGCAGAAAGAACATGACCAGTAATTGTGTCACCGATTCTTCTTAATGCTCCGGTAGCAATTTGCTCCATGGCATTAAAGCCGTTATTTATTGAAGTAAGTCCATTAGTTAATCCAGAAAAATCAACTTTATTAACAGATTTTTGTAAACCCGTAAATGAAGTAGACATCTTATTAAAGTCTAATGCACCTTTAAGCTTTTCTAAAGTAGAAATTGTTGTTCCTGCTCTGCGCTCAAATTCCTCATTATTGAAGGTCATTTGAACGATACGTTCATCTATTGTTCTAGCCATCGGTCAATTCCCTCCATGCTTCTTCTGCAATCTGCTCAAATACGGGCCTCATTGCAGGGTTAATAAAGTCTAACCCCTCATAATATCCACCGCCTTCGAATCCATGACCATACTGAAGAAGTATGACAATCGGAATTCCCTCATTTGTAGAAGAATTCAACCATTCGATAGCCGTTCCTCTTTTATTGCGAACAATTCGGTAATACCAAGAGTTCGCAGTTTCACCGGTATCAACAGGAGTAGCAGCTCTTAAAGCATCTACTCCTCGTCTACCGTATTTGTCGAGTATACCTAACTTAAATAAGTTAGCAGCTCGTTCTAAAAATGAATTTGTTTTCTTAAAATCACCCTTAACAGAAACATGAATCATATAGTTTAGCCTCTTGAATGTAATTGTTGTCTTCGAGCTTTATTAAGCGCACGATTACGACTAATTACGTCTTTGGGTTTCATATTCTTCTTAGGCGCATTCTTCTCTGAACAAACTCTTATTAATGTGATCAATCTATTTAAGTGCCATTTCTGGCATTCAAAAGGAATCTGGAATGATACCATCCAAAAATAAATTAATTCATTAGTAATAATCTGTTTACTTCTACCATTTTTATTGTCAACGAATGTTGTGGCAGTCATTGGATCGCCAATGTATTTCGAAATATCGTTAATGTTATCTTGCGATAAATAATTATACACATTCGGATCATTAATAGTGTTAAGAGTCATGCATCGAACATAATCGATTAACTCTTCTCTAGTTAATGTTTCTTGAGAATTAAGAAAAGGTTTGTGCCATTTTGATTCCCACTTCGAAACTGACAATAAAGAATGCTCTAATTGTAAATCTATGTCACGCTCAGGATAATAAAAGAACTGATTCGTCTCCTCGTTAAAAATTTCTTTCTTTTTGATCTTAATTTTTAGCATTTTCAACTAATTTTTCTTTTGCTTTCTGCTCAGCAATTTCTTTCTGAAGTTTGGCTGGCAAAATTGCATTAAAGAAATTAGTTGCATCTTCAGGAGACTTACAGATTTCCATGAACAGCTCGTTGAACGCTTCAGTGCATTCGAATTCATGAGAAATCTCAGGTGATTTCAAGAACACTCTTCCATCATCAGATTTCTTGCCATAAGCTTTTAACAGAATCTCTTTAACAGTAGCGATAATTGTAGGCGCATCCTGTTCTTTAACGATCCTTTCAAGCATTTTTTCGATACCGCCATTTACAGAATGTCTTAATTCCGTAAGTTCTGCTTCATTAAGATTGAAATAGAAATCTTCAGTTCTTTCATTTCCATCGTAATCTTCGTATTTAATAGTCTTCTTTAGCATGTTGTTTCTCCTTTCATAAAAAAAAAAAGAAAAGGCCCCGTATTTCAGAGGCCTTTAAAATACTTAAGATAATAAAGTCTTAACTTCGTCCGGTAAAGGAAGTCTAGCAGCAGCATTGGTACTACCGTAAAGAACATCTTCCAAATCCGTTAACTTAGACCTGGTATTTTCAGTAAACTGAGTAGAATCGATCTCAACAACACAAGTTGGTTTCATACCCCTAACAGGAACAGGGGTGCAGGACATTTCCCAAGACATTTCAACTGCA
>AUXO013264888.1_pt1 | contig 10661 bp, 8 predicted proteins | sample 768731 | NCBI WGS metagenome assembly AUXO01 (sample SAMN02715735, study PRJNA202380) | gut metagenome | biome: sheep rumen | host: Ovis aries | place: New Zealand: Palmerston North
AAGTATTCCTATCTACTTTTCTCCTCTCACGGTTCCTCAATTATTGATTAAGATTTATAATAGTTTGTTACATCAACGTACAGATAGTCTCAAGAGGTGAACATGTATATATAATATAAGGATAAAGAGTTTTCTTCTCACGGTTAAGTAATAGCCACATGAAGGGTATGATAGAATATGGAATTTATGTGTTTTTAGTTATTAAGGATGGTGGTTAATGCATTTTTTCTTCTGACGGTTAAGCATGAAGCAAACTTGGGTTATGATGAATATCCAAGATTCAAGGTGTTTGTCCTAGAGGAAGGAGTCCGAAATTAGAATTTCGTCCTGACGGTTAAGCATGAAGTAAACTTGGGTTATGATGAAACAGTAGTTATTAGTAAGTAGAAAAGAAAGGAAGAGTACATTATGAATTCACAAACAAATCAAATGTTCGTTGCGCAGAGTGTAAACGGACCATTCGCAATCGATGCAAAAGCTTATCTTACTTCAAAGATGAGAAAAGTTACTTTAAGTGGTGAGATTACATCGGAATCTATTGAATCCCTTATTACTATTTGCGAGCTTCTTATTCAAGAAAGTGAAAGTGATCCTATTACTCTTTATTTCAATACACCTGGTGGTAATGTAGATGCTGCTTATCATCTTATTGATTTTATGGAGGGTGCACCAGTGAAGTTCTATGGCGTTGTCAGTGAAATCTGTGCAAGTGCAGGAGCTCTTGTATTTACGTCTTTACCTAAAGGTCATCGCTTCATCATGTCCCATGGTAAAATCATGATTCATCAGCCAGCAATCAATCCTCAGACTCAAGTAAATTCTACAAGCATTAAAAGTCTTTCTAAGATCATTGATGCTAGTGAACAGATGATATATCAGGATCTTTCTACATGGACAAAGCATTCTATTGAAGAAATAGAAAGAGATTGTGAAAAAGAAACATGGTTGAAAGGACAAGAAGCTATTGACTACGGTATTGCTGATCATCTCTTTAGCTATCGTGCATTAAGTAAAGCCATTTCTTTAGAAGAAGATGTCATGTTCTAGGGGGAAAAGAGAATATGGAAAAGATGAAAGTTGGTAAGGATGCTTATATTGGTTTACCTGATCATTTTGGTGGTGTGAATCATATGATTATTGGTGCTCCAAGTTATGGCAAGACAAGGTACTTGTTGGAACCGATGCTTCTTCAAATGAATGTATGTAGTCATTTGATTGTTGATATCAAAGGTTCTTTGTATCCAAGACTTCATCAGTCACTTGAGGATATGGGCTATGAGACTGAGATCTATGACTATATACATATGAAAGGACAGCATTATAACCCTCTACAATTCATCAACAAGGAAGAAGATGCTCTTGAACTTGCAACAGCTATCCTAGGGCAACCCTCAAGCCATAAAGATCCTTTCTGGAGACAAAGTGCTATAAGCTTACTGACTGGGATGATTGGCTATGGTGTCTACTTTAGGCGTCATAAATCGCTATATCAACGTGTTGAAGAAGAACTGAAGAGAAGTAACTATAAGCCTGTTTCCAACAGTAAGATATTACTTTCCGTACTGAAGAACACTTCCAACAACGATACACTGAGCTTGGGATTAGTTCTCGATATGCTTGCAGAATTGCCAGTTGATTGTGATGATGGTGTTGATCATACATTTATCGAAAGATTTGAATATCTCAACGATAAACTAGGTGGTAATTGGTGGCCTTACAAACGCATCATGTCAACTATTGGAGGATGGTTATCTGGTAGAACTGCATCATGTATTATTGTGACAGCAATGAGTGGGACAAATGCCTATCGAGCTGAGGCAGTCAAAAAGATCATGAAGAAAAATGATTTTTTCCCAGAAGAACTCGGCTATAAAAAGAAAGCACTCTTTATTCAACTCAAGGACTATGATGCTAGCTTGCATCCTGTTGCAGCTTTGATGATCAATCAAGCTGTTAATAAGCTTATTGAAGAAGCTGGTACAAGTCATCTTGATATTCCTGTACAAATTTGGATGGATGATTGCGGTAGCTATGTCATTCCAAGCTTAGCACAGTATATGAGCTGTTGTAGAAGTAGAGGAATTGGCTTTAGCTTGCTTTGTCAGTCCGAACATCAGCTAAGAGAAGCCTATGGTGCTTCTGAAGCAGAAACCATCATTCAATGCATGCCTATTTCTATCTCGGTGGAAAAGACCAGAACAGTTCTTTACGTATCTCAACACGAGCTAACATTATGCAGTCTGACGTACTATCGATGAACAGATCTTCGATGTACCTCATCTAACAAGGTCATAAAGCAAGACATATCTTTAAGTTCAATGAAGATGAAAAGAATACCTACGAACATAACCTTGTAGCAATGCACACTATCTCTAAACAACGAAGTATTACGCTAAGCAACTAATACAAACAACAGAATATTCCTAGGTATTACCTGTATACCTAGGAATATCTTATTTGAATTATGAAACACAACAAATAAAGTTACTCTACATTTGTAGAGAGCAGGAACAACAATATTAACTTTATAATAGAGAGGAGACAATGAAAATGTTTGAACTATTACTAAAACAATATAAGAAAGAAGTACCTAGTGAAAAAGAAAAAAGTTTAAAAGATAAGAGTATTTCTACTATTATAATTATTCTTTTTATGGCATGGTTTTTGTTGCTATTTAGCACATTAGCATACTTTTTTATGTATCTATATACTTCATCAATTCCAAACATAAAATGGTCAGTAATTTTCTTTTTCAATATGCTTTTATGTATGGGTATTCTTGAAATATTGGATATTTATAAAAAAAGAAAAATTGATGAAAGGAAAAGAGAAGAAACAAGAATGTATAAAATGGTCAAATTGTTATATAAATATAATTTTGATGCATCATCAGAAAATGAAATAGAGAGACTTTACAAGTATGCAAAGAAATTAAAAGATTCTAAAAGCAAAAATATAAAGGATACTTTCTATTTTGGAACATTTGTTACAACTATTATCGCAAGCTCTTTTTCTAAAAATGAATATTTTTCAGTGAAAACTATTCTTAGTATTGCAGTGGCTGTATTTATAATATCTATCGTTTTGCATTTCATGGAGTATTACGCAGGACGTTTTGTTCATAGTTTTTTCGTTGATTATAAATTAGAATGCTTTGTGAAAGATGTTAGTAGCTTAATGCTTTTTCCGGAAAAGACAAAAGAATTATATGAAAAAGTCAAGAAAGATGAAGAACTAACATTAGAATATTGGATTTAAATAGAGTGTGTAAATTAACTTTGAGAGAATGCTAACATTAATAAATATTTCGAAAGAATTTTAGAAGAAAGGTATGTTTATCTTTCTTCTTTTTTGTATTGATTAGTCATGGAATCAACCACAAATCCTTATAAATAAACTTAAGTAAGTAGTTTCTTATATGGCTATATGAAATTACTATGATTCTTAAGGTGTTTCCACTTCCTGAGACAATGAAGATACAGTTGTTTGTGTCAATGAATGCAATTATAAAATGTCAATAACTTGATTAAATATAGATGTTTATCTTATTTAGTAAGGTAATAGTGGTATAAGTCATTCTTAACAATATTGGATCTGTACTTTTTTCTATGGAGTAGATTGTTTACAATCAAGTTAAAACATTGAAAACAAAAGGGGTCTACCTTATGATAGTTACTGTATCTTGACCGGATATAAGTAACCAATAAGGAGACCTCAAATGAATTATACATAATTAGCCATTAACACTCAATCTGAAAATGATATCAGGGATGATGGATTCCTGAAGATTCCCAATACCCTCAAGGGATTCATCAATACCCATACCGTTGTTGAGGATGACCCAGAGAAGCGTGATTGCAAGGTCATCGTCTACAAGGACATCCAGACAGGATAGAATCTGTGAATGCTGCGGATCGCGCATGTACAATAACATGATATGTTCACAAACAATAATCAAGCATTTCAACTATGGCACCGTAACAACTGTTGTGGAGGTAAGCCTTAACTAGATGCAGTACAGCAATCCTGACTGCAATGCAACGTAGATGCAGGACATTCCTTTCAGGTCTAAGTATCACCGCATCACAAAGGATCTTGAGGAGAGTAATAATGGTAATATATAAATGACCAATTTGGGTGGTTTATATTTACCCAATTTTGGGTAAATGTATTCGAATGGTCATTCTTTTTTGTTACTCTTTAGCCGTATTTCAAGGAGGCTGAAGCGTATGAAGGTAAATGTCAATTTGATAGGAGAAATCAATCAGTTGAAAGAGAAAGGAATAAAGCCTAACTTCTCCGACTAGGCCAGAAGATATGGCTATGACTTCATTGACTATGTTGGTGAGGAATGGATGGATCATGTCGAGGCGATAGCCTGTGACATGAACAGTGACTTCGAGGAAGCATTTGAGGAAAGATGCACACATGTACAGCCGGTCTTTGACTACTTTCATATCGTAAAGAACATGAACGACAAGCTGATTAACGCAATCAGAAAGGAAGAGCAGGCACGACTGATGGCTGAGGGCAACGTGGAGGCAGCCAGACACCTCAAGAAGTCCAAATACATCCTGTGTTCCAATAAAGCAACACGCGACAAGAAGGATGAGGATGCGGAGAATGACGTAGTAAGGCAGAAGAAATCCGAGCTCTTCAACCTGCCAGAAATCAGGGCGACAGGTGGATGGAACGACAGGTTTGATGTTCTCATGAAGGAAAACGAGCTGCTTTTCAAGGCTGACATCGTAAAGGAAAAGTTAGCGGCAGCCTATCGAGAGAACGATGAATGGCAGATGGCCAAGCAGGTTACTGATATCATTGACCCGTGCAACGAGACAAGCAATAAACACTTCATGTGGTTCGCCAGGCTGCTTTTGAATCATTTTGAGGGCATCATAGCCCATGCCACGATTAAGATTACAAGCTCCAAGATTGAGGGGATTAATAATCGTATCAAGACAATACGAAGGATGAGCTATGGCTTACCTAATGATGAATACTTCTTCCTAAAGATTATAGACATGAGCAGAAGAAATCCAATTTAGGGAAAATCGGCTATTCCATAGGAAAAGTGACTGAGCCATTTCTTTCAGGAAAGTTATCCTTTAGCAGATACAATATCAAACATAGAATATGTACAATTCAATATTTCATGAGATTTGTTTCTTATTAGATTAGGAAAATATTCAACTGACTATCTTTTTCACTGTAACTAGTTTAAAATGGTATAATACCAGTAACGTCAAGATTTTATCAATAAAGCTATATTAATGATGAACATGAAAAAAAATGAGGGTAAATTATGGAATTTAAAGCTTATTATCAAACCACACGGTACAGTGATGGCGTCTTAGAATATGAAAATTATTATAGTAATCTGAAGCGTAGAAAAAAAGCAGCAATGAATTATTTCATTGATATAGTTATAGATGATTATACAATTAAGTGATTTAAAAATGGATATATTATGAGACAATGCAAGAAAAGGCAGAATGAAGAAACATGAACGAAATCGAATTTGTACAGAAAGCCATTGAGCCGATGCATGCATTTACGAGGAAGGCTATCATTAAGCACTGGCAAGAAATTGAACAGAAGAAAAGAAGAGGCCACACACTTATTCAAGGATTTACGAATGTCGAAAAGGCTCCAGATGAATATATATTGAATTGGCTAAAAAAAGAGACAAAAAAGGAAAGAAATGCGCGAATTTTTTTGACTATTTGCTGTACTCTGAAAAATGATGATGCTGTAATTGAGGTTATTAAACAATGGTACAAAAAGAATGGAGATAAGGAAGCCGAGAAGAGACTACTTTCCATGACATCTCAGTCAGAAAAGAAAGTTGTTAAAGCGGAGTATGATCAGAATAAAGAGGACAAGAAATACAATGAGATAAAAAGGGAAAGTGAGAAGATAAGAAAAGAAAATGAGAATCTAAAGAAGGAAATCAGTTCGCGTGATGCTGAAATTCGAAAGCTTAAAAAGCAAATGGCTGTTCAAAAGGCAATTGTGGACTCAAAAAGAAATGAAATCGATAGAATCAATAACAAAAATAAAGAATTGGCAAAAGAAATAGAAAATCTTGCAAATCAAAATATGGCACTGGATAAGCAAGTTAAGGACGCCAAACAACTGATAAAAGAACTAAAAGAAATGCCTGTAAACAGAAAATCGGTTGCGTTGGACGAAGAAAATGCTAAAATTCTGATTTTCACAAAGTCGACAGTAAATGAAAACGACATTGAGCAATTTAATTTGAAGATCTACAAGAGCATTGATGCCATTGATACCATTGACTGGAATGGATACGCTTGTGTTTGCGTTACTGAAAATGACTTTCCAGCTGATAAAATATTAAATATAAAGAAAAAGGCTGCTATGCATATAATGACAGACAAAAATATAGGAAATATCATCAAGAGGTTAAGTAATGAAAGAATATGAGAGACAATATATCGGCGTGTTAGCCAGTAAAAATGATCTTAAGTATGGAGATCCTATCTTTATAAATAGACAGAACTCAATACAGTACATTGTCAAGTCACTGACACTTCCTGAGCAGGATTTAAAGACAGCATCAGGATTTATAAGCTCTCTTAGCGAGGATGCCGATTTTGAGGATAATTTATATAATTCTGAAGAAGATAGGGTTAGAGCATTTGAAGAATACACAAAAGAGAAAGTATTCATATACCAGTACGATAGTCGATATGATTCTCAAGATGATGAAATGGGAAGATTAAGAAATTACAAAACGAATTTGGTTGCAAAACCTAGTGCATTCACTGATGATGATCGCTTTTACCAAGTACCAGTCTTTCAGAGGGACACGGATGAGATACAGCTTTGGGAAAGAAATAACAAATTTGATTTGAAGTGGGACAATCAATCCATTGAGAGCTTGGAAAAAAGAATTAAAAATAAAGATGCTCTTGGAGCTGTCTATGGATATGATCCTGATCAGTTGATGCCGTCCTTTGTCGTTTGGAAGGATGATGAATCATTTACAGCTGTTGGACATATAATCAAAAACTATCAGGTAAGTATCGGAACCACGGTGTTTGAATGCGACTATATGTATGAGGTTGACATTACAGAGTATATGAACAAAGTTGTCTATTCTCCAAGTACCAATCCTTCGCTCATGTTTATAGCAGAAAAGGCTTATTCAGCAATTGAAAATATGATTCTTGCGAAAGATGACAATGAGATGATATATCAGACAAAAGGAGATGTGAGAATCATAAAGTCACCTGCTACTGAAAATGAGGAGCCCAGTGATAGTGAGTTAGGTGGGTATATTATGAGCGACTATACATCTAGTTCTACGCAGATGTTAAAGGAAAAATCAAATATGACAGATCCTGAAGTACCTGAAAATCTTGGCAAGACTGATGGAAATATTATTAAAATGATGAACTACTACAGCAACCAGAAGGGACTGCACTATGATGTGAAGGATTTTATCAATTTCCATACCTCAGTAAAATGTGGAAACTTGGTTATCCTGTCCGGCTTAAGCGGCACGGGCAAGTCAAGTATCGTTAATGTCTATGCTGATGCATTAGGAATTCAGACTACTGGAGCAAATAAGAGACTACTTTTTATACCGGTCCGTCCATCCTGGAATGATGACTCTGATCTTCTTGGATATGTCGATCTAGTGCATATGGTATACAGAGCATCCGATTCGGGATTTGTAGATTTCCTTGTCAGAGCACAGAAGGAAGAGAACAAGAACAACATCTATATTGTTTGCTTCGATGAGATGAATCTCTCAAGGGTAGAGCACTATTTTAGCCAGTTCTTATCTCTGCTTGAAAGAGATTCACGAAATCGAGTGCTTCAGCTGTATGATGAGCAGTACAGTGGAAAACTCTACAACTCAAAAGAGTATCCAAGCAGCATTACCATTGGCGAAAATATCAAGTTCATAGGGACAGTGAACATAGACGAGTCTACTTATCATTTTTCTGATAAGGTTCTTGATAGAGCTAATGTCATTGAACTGAATGTCCTTAACTATGCAAAAGATTGGGACACGAAAACATTAAAGACCGTCAACAAGCAAATATGGACGATGAGTGACTATGAGAAAATTAGCAAATCATTTACAGTAAATTCACGTGTTCATGAAATGTTATGGGACATACATGAAATGTTGCATGCGGCTAGCACAAAATTCGGTGTCGGACCAAGAATAGTTAAAAGTATAGACCTTTATCTCTCAAATCTTCCTGAGGATTATATTGAAATTCTCTCATTGGAAGAAGGGATAGATATACAGGTTGCGCAAAGGGTGCTCACAAAGGTTCGAGGTTCTGAGAACGAGCTTGGGGATATCCTTAGTCAGAATGGAAGCCAGTCGTTCGAACAAATATTTGATAAATACAGTGACTTATCATCATTTGTAAAATGTAGGGAAGTCCTCAAGCAAAAGCAGAAGGAACTGAAAGCCTATGGATACTGCATCTGATTTTCGTTTTAGTCTCACTCTCACTAGAACCATCTATAAAGAAAACATGGCTTCCAGTAAAGGATGTTTCTATTATACAGAAGAAGAAGCATGGGAATCTTCAGATGGTTTTGAAATCGAAGAAAACGAAGAGGTGAAAATCTGTTTTAAATCTGATGATGTTTCATCAAGACTCTATTTGGATGCGCTTGATATCGTTCCCCCAGGTAATAGGGTCAGTCATGATGAAAAGGGAAGATTGTATCTCAACCCTTCGGATGAGGAATTCACTTTATACAGGAATGATGACAAGTATGATGCACTCTGTGTTGATACTTTTTTGATTACGATACTATGCAGAAAGCAACTCTTCTATTCAACGCTTAGTGTATTGCCAAAGCCGTTAAGCGAGAATGAGTGGATAATGATGAAGGATGACCTTGAAAAAGAAGTAACAGGTCTCGCACAAGATTTACTTAGGAGAAAGCTAGGATCTGGAACGAAGGATACGAAGAGTCCTCCACCAAAGATGCTACGTGATTTCATGATAATGCAGAAATACTCACCTAGATTATTGCCTGCGCTAATCGATATCTCAGAAAATCCAAGATATCAGATAGTCACGCGCTATAAGAAGGTAACTGATACTAAAAACAGTAGACTTGATGAAAAGAGCGTACGTAGGTATATAACACGTGCGGGTTCCGAGTCCTTCTATCAGGTTCCAGAAAAAATGATCAGCTATGACATTCAGGATAACAGAGTCCTGAAGACAATCCTCAAGGATTACGAAAGTCGACTTACAAACCTACAGGAAGTTCTGGAGAACAGTGTTTCAGCACAACCTAATGAAATAGAAATACATGGAAAAGAGTGGGAAGATAGCATTAGAAAAGTTGCTGATGAGGCAGGTAGGCTGAAGAGGATTACTTCTCTAATGCATTTGAATGACTGGTATTCTTCTATAAAGGATATGGCATCTCCATATGTTCCGCATTCGTTGTTCATGGACAGCAGGTATAACGTGCTGTACCAAATGTACAATGAAATGAGATCTGATGAATTCAGGGTTGGATTGGAGCTAGAATATTCCTATACGTGGAAAAGGAGCAGTTACCTGTATGAAATGTGGTGTTTCATAAAGGTATGTCGTATACTAGAGCAGTCCTTTGCAAACGTATCAGGTGATATCATTAATATTTTCATGAGCAAAATGCTCTTTCCTTTCCTGGAAAGTGGGTCAAAGGTTACCTTCTCAGATAGTTATACAAAATTGGAAGTCATATTTGATAAGAAGCTGCCTAACCGAAAAGAAGATACAAGCCTTTCAGAGCCGCTTTATATTGCTGCATCAGATGGCAACCGTCACAATAAACCGGACATTCTAATTAACGCCTATGATAAAAGAAATGGATGGTATATTGGTTCCATCATACTTGAATGCAAATATAGAAAGTTAAGATCTTTTTGGAAAGGCAGTGACTGGTCTAGTGTTAATCAGTTCCAGACATACAGTAACAATTCACGATCAAAGTTTCTTTTTGACGGCAAAGCCTCAAGGACCACTACGCCAGTTAACAGGGTAATTGTTCTTACTCCTGATCAAAATGGAGATGGAAAGAAGGATGAAGACTTCTATGTTGAAGTTAGAGGATTGAAGCCAGCAGATGATGATGAATGGCTTAAAGGACTTAAAAATCAACTTCTGGATGTATTGAAAGAAATGAAAGGTGATGAACTAAAACTTATCTAAGTCTTAGAATGTTGAACTGTTTTTTTCTCTTTATCTCCAAACAGTTAGAAATAGTAAATTACCTAAACTGTGATAATAAAATGTAATTGTTTCAAGGATGAGCAGATTACCTTATACTATGATGAACCACTTATACATTATTTTTACTACTTTGTTAATAGGATAGAAAAAAAGGAAATGTCGTTAATAAATAGGCTCCTTAAGGGATGTAATTGTTTATAATTGCATCTCTTTTTTTATGAGGATTCTGGATATCATCTTATATTACAAATCTAATTAGTATTTATTAGATTATCGATGCTGTCATTAAGATTATATATAACTAGATGAATGTAAATAGTCATGAGAGATTCAAAATAATGGTCAGAGACGTTTTGTTTTCTATTATAGAATATCTACTATATGTAATAGCTTATATTAGTATATATTTAGATATACACTAATATT
>AUXO017268696.1_pt1 | contig 10660 bp, 4 predicted proteins | sample 768731 | NCBI WGS metagenome assembly AUXO01 (sample SAMN02715735, study PRJNA202380) | gut metagenome | biome: sheep rumen | host: Ovis aries | place: New Zealand: Palmerston North
TTACGTTATTCAACAAAGATGCTGAAACTGGCGTGATTAATTACTTGCCATGTGGGCGTGGACAGAGTTTCACGGAGAATATTACCATTGGATTTAGCCCAAGTTATATTGCCTCACGCCGTCTTTATGATTTGAATAAACTGATAAGCGAATTAAATAGAAACTTGGTTTTTGAAAGCTCATTGGGATGCTACATATTAGAAGAAATCTATCCTGATAGTAATGACAATAAGACTTTGCATGGCATTAAATATGCCGCAGACCTCGAGATAAAAGACCAAAAATACATCTTAAATAAATCTCGGCGTAAAAATATTGGAAGTGTCGATGACTTTTGTAGATACAGATTGATTCGCTATTCAAGTATTGAATTCGTTGAAGAAGGTAAAGCGCAAGCAATATATGAACGTATTCAAGATAAAGTCACAAAAGGTACTGCATTACTGACTATTTGGAATGAATATAGCGAAAAAGAACTAGAAAAAGCGACCCAGCTTTCTGAGCTTTTTGGAGTTATTTATTATTCAGAAAGCCAGGACAAAGCCGACCACATCAAAATCCTTAAGTTGGACTTATCCAAAGACCAAAAAAATGCTTTTAAGGAGCATGAAATGGACTTCAAAAATTCCTCATTTGAGAAGTCTGATAATCCTGGTTCAAGAGATAGTGAAACATATAAGATTAGAGATGTCAATAAACGATTTAACACCATTTATGTCGAAGTTGTTGATGAACACGACACGTTAAGTTCATCAGGCAGTTTAGTGCTTTCGACAAAAGGCGATGCACATGTTAGAAATCGTCGTCAAAATGCATTACAATACTTGGAGCAAGGTAGAGGTAACAATGCTATTATACTTCGCAACTTGTTATTCGCAATTGAAGATGAGGCTGCCGACATGACAGATTTCTTTAATGAAAGCTATCTTAAGCCCATTACAAAGCGTACGGTTAATTTTTTGCAGAAACGCTTCGGCATATCAGACCTTACAGATAATCAGAAAAAAGCTGTTGAAATTGCTCTCAACACGCCTGACCTTGCTGTAATACAAGGTCCTCCCGGAACTGGAAAATCAACCGTCATTGCAGTTATTTGCGACAGATTGTTTGAAGAAGCGGAAAAGAAAAAGAACCGAGATCGATACAATCATTCAAAACTCATATTAGCCTCAGCATTTCAGAATGACACCGTAGAACATATTGCTTCAAAAATTGAAGACAAAGGTTTGCCAACTGTAAAAATAGGAAAAGATGCAACAACCATTGCTGCAGAGCAAATAGTTGTAAATAATATGACAAACGCTATTGACAAAGCGTTGCAGTATTATGCAGCTCAATCTTCTGTATCTCGCATGTCGACTAAAGTCAAGAGGATTAAGGATGTTTATATTAAAGAACATGATTTAGCTGAGCTAAAAAATAGCATAACGTCAATACTCCAATCATTAGATTTAAATGATATTCTTTGGAATGAGTGGCGCCTTCTTTCCAAACATTTCGGCAAAACTGAAATTATGAAAGATGATAAGCGCCTAAAAGCGATTAAGGGTCTTTCTACTGATTTGGTTTCATATAATGATAGCGGTTTCTATGAAGTTCAAAAACTGTTGCGCTCTGGTGTAGAGCTTACTGACGATGAGAAGCTAAAATTAAAGGATGCTCCTTTTGACAACCCGACAGAAGAATTCTTACAATTTCTTTCTTCGATAAAAGAGAAGTATTTAATCGAGCTGGAAATCGCATCCGAAACAGCGACGGAAGGGAATAATGAACATCTTATCGCATGGCTAGACGAAGTTATTAGTTTCGAAAGACAAAAAGAAGAGAATGCATATAGTGATACTGAAACTTTTATCACTGCAAATCTTGAAGCACTTCGAGAAGAACTCGAAGGTGAAAGTCAATATATTCGTGATTCAATTTTGGCTTATAGTGAAAGTATTGCTGCCACTAATCAAAAAGCTGGAAGTAAAGATATAAACACTTTGTTCCAAAATGTAATTCTCGAAGAAGCTGCGCGTTCTAACCCATTGGACTTACTTATTCCAATGACAAAAGCATTGCGCCGAATCATTCTAGTTGGAGACCAAAAGCAGCTGCCACAATTGATTGAAAACGATATTGTTGAAGGTGTTGTTGAGAAAAAATATGAAGACCTTGCTGAGCGTGACATCGCTCGTAAAAAATATGAATCATCGTTGTTTGGTATTCTTTTCAAAAATCTTGAAAAAGCCCCACAGCGCAAAAGAAGTATTCGCTTGAACGAGCAATTTCGTATGCATCCAGCAATTGGCGAATTTATTAGCTCATTATATTATGACAACGAAGTCAAGTCTGGATTGAAAGAACAGGCTAGCCTTAAATCTCACAATTTAACAGTAGCTGGCCTCAGAGACAAAGTAATGGTGTTCTGTGATGTTAAGAAAGAACTTGGATTGGAGCGTGGAGGTGTCGGCAAATCGAGAGAATGCGAAGCCAAACGCGTTATTTCTTTAGTTAGTCAAATTCTTAATGACCCCCAAAGCAAAGATCTTAGCATTGGCGTTATTACATTCTACGCAGCTCAGCGCGACATGATTTTCAAAGAGGCCGCATCAAAGGGTTATGCCAATAGAGTCCAAAGTGGCGACTATGAAATTGACGAAAGATATAAAACCAAGAGAAACGGCGAAGAAAAGTTTCGAATCGGCACAGTTGACTCATTTCAAGGTAAAGAATTTGATGTGGTTATTTTGAGCGCCACTCGTTCAAACTCGCTTGAACGAAACGAAGCCAATGTGAGAAAAGTGTTTGGCTTCTTGACTTCTGAGAACAGATTAAATGTTGCTTTTTCACGTGCACAAAGACTTTTGATTGTCTGTGGTGATGGCGAGATGTTTAAGGATGAATATGCCCAAACATACGTCAAGGGTCTTTATGAGTTTTACGTAAACCAATCAACAAATAAGAATTATGGCGCAAGAATCATTTGATTATATACTAAATATAAATCAAAGACCCAACAGAACCGGTGTTCTGCTGGCAATTCCAATGTACATGTACCGCATTGAAACTTTGAAAATAGATTATGGAATAAACTTTTTCCAGAAGGCGGTCTTAATGTTCAAAACAAAACCAGGAATTGACGATAGTACTATAGCTAATTGTCTAGGGCTTGACGAGAAACTCGTAAACATCGTTACCGAACAATTGGTCACGTCAAAACTCATTGGCTCAGACGGCAGGCTTACCGAAAGAGGCAAAGAGATGAAGAATGACATCGATGGACTTATTGTAGATGAAACCAAGAAATCCATTGGCTACATTTTTCAGCACATCAATGATGATGGATTATACTCGTTTTACGTTAATAATATTCGCAAAGCAACCGTCATAAACGGTGATATTTGTACCGGGCTAAAGGGTGAAACTGGAGAGGAGGACTACTATTCCACACCAATTCGCGCCGAAAGACTTCTTGAGCCCAACATAAAAGTAACAAATGCAGCGCCCAGTGAACGTGAAATTTTAAGTCTTATAAAACGTTCCAACAAACACGCCTATTCTAATAATGAAGTTGAGCGTCTTGATTTGGACACTAAAAGATATGGAATTTCATTTGTACCCGATAATCATCCTTTGACAGTTTGGATATGTACCTACGCATATGTTCCAAGAATAAAAGATGATGTTTTCAAAAGTGAGTGGCAAATTCAAGACCCATTTGGTTTCCAAAACAATTCTGAATTAAAGTTATATGTGGAATCTCTTCTTTCAGAGGGATTAATTGATGATTTTACAATCAATTTCAAAGACTTGAAAACAGAGAACGACCAAACTATTGATTCGTTCCAAGCAATGATGGACAGATTGGTTGATGAGGAAATGGATAAAACTTTTGAAATTGGTTATCATAGCCTTGATAAAAACCTCTTGAAATACTTAAGAACAGTTCTCAAGAATTATTTGTTGCTTAAAAGAACGATTGAAATAGACTCCTGCAGTTCTTTTATTGGCAACATTCAGAATGCATTAGAAACCATCTTTAAATTGGATTTTGAAAGAAATGAGATTGTCTACAAAACAGTTTATAATTCTTTCAAATATGAATATAAGCGTAATGGTCGGCGTAATGACTTCTATAGGGAGCTAGACCGTTATTATTATATTGAAGACTTGTTTTACACCGGCGGTCTAAAAGCGGATTCTGAAACAGAAAGAAAAATGAAAGAATTCTCAGAAAAGTTTGATGACCCAAAACAAGCAAAATCGCTCAAACACTATCTTTTGAAATTCTTATTTGGGCACAAGTATGATGAAAACAACCCTTTATTTGATATAATCAAAGAAAAGGTTGGTATTATCTACAAAATCGCAAATCTACGCAACATCGGTAGTCATGGGCGTACTAGTAACGAAACGCAGGTACGTCTCCTTTCAAAAGAAGATATTAATCTATATTTCAAAGAAATAACTAGTATTATCAACAATTACATAATTCAATACAATGGCTAAGAAAGATAAAAAAAATAAACAGAAAAAGCAGCAGCAAAAACCTGTTGCTCCAAAAAAACCTGTTGTAACTCAAGCCAACATTGCTGAAGCCACAACTGTTTTGGAGGAAGCTACTGCCGCTTTAAAAACAGTGCCAGCAGACGAAGTAAACGTCACTGAAATAGAGGCTTCATATGTAACTGATGGTTCGGTGTCACAAGATGACATTGAGAAGTGTGTGGCTGACCTTAGAAAAGCCTTGAAAGTTCTCAATTCTACAAAACAAAAGTATGATGAATTGAAGGCAAAGCTTAGCGATGACCAAAGCCAATGGGCTAAAGACAAGTCAGATGAAGAACAGAAACTTAAGGACGAAAGAAAAAAGAGCGAAGATGAAATAGCCAAACTTAAAGATAGCTATTCATCTAAACTCGAAGAAGTTAATCAGAGAGAGCTCAAACTGATTGAAGACGAAGAAGCGGCAAATACTGGAGACCATAGCGCAGTAATAGCACGTCTTATCGACGCGTTTAAGAAGAGAAATGAAGAAGTTATTTCTGCAGCGGAGGCTCATCTACAAGTGCAGTCTGATTTGGTAAACGAGTATCTTCTCAAAATTGAAAATGCGACAACGACTGAAAAACAGCTTTTAGTTAGAGAAAAGGAAATTGATTCTCGCGAGAAAAAAGTTGGGGTTCTAGAAAGCATCATCGAAGAAGAACGTGTGTCAATACGTGAGGAACTTCAAAAAGAAGTTAGTGGCGAATATGAAGCACGATTAAATGATGCTACCGAAGAAAAGGAACGATATAAGACCCAATCTGAAAATGCTACATCAGAAGCAAATAGACTCAAAGAACAGTTAGCAATAATTCAATCAGCTTTTGGAACTCAAGATCCATTGGAAATGGCAACAATGTGCCAAAAGTTGAACGAATCAATCTCTAAACTCAACGATGAGTTAGCCTCTCGTCCTCATCAAAACGACATAGACACCAAACAGAAGGAGATTGAAAGTCTAATGGATGAGATTAAAAAACTGCGCGAATCGCTAAACGAGAAAGAGTATTATGAGCTTCGAGCAATGTTTGATAACAACGATGCGCTTCTTAGGGACAAACAACTTTTGATAGATAAGATTGAATCCGCAGAGGCACGTGAAGTTCATCTTCGAGACACAATAGAAGACTTGCGCCGCACCATTAGCGAAATAAATGAGTCCCACAACAAGGGCAATGCGTTTAAGGCATCAAGCAAATATGATACTGGAGATTTTCAAGTTCCTTTAGCAAGAGCTATAGCTCCCAGTAGCCTTTCTGAACTCGTCAGTTATCTTCAATCTTTCATGGCATGTATTGACAATGAAAAAGAACGAAGATACTACTCAAAGGATACTATCAAAAAGTTCATCGCCGGGCTTCACATGTCACCAATTACCATTCTTCAAGGCATTAGTGGTACAGGAAAGACCAGCCTTCCACGAGCTATAGCAATTGCAATGACTGCCGAAGACTCCAGATATACCGACGAGAAGGGGGATGATGAACTATCAAAAGCCCCTTATCGTATCTGCCCAATTCAATCTGGTTGGCGAGACAAGATGGACTTGATGGGCTTTTATAATTCTTTTGAGAAGAGTTATCATGAAACCGAATTCTTTAATGCGCTTTATTTGGCAAACCAGCCTAAATATGAGCACATGATGTTCTTCATTGTTTTGGACGAAATGAACCTATCTCGCCCTGAACACTACTTTGCAGATTTCTTGTCTAAGCTCGAACTTTCTTCAGAAGAACAACGTAAGGTGAAAATCGACAACGTGCCTGAAGGTATATGTCCAAATAGCATAAAGGGAGGAACACTGTCTATTCCTAGAAATGTGCGTTTTATTGGGACTGCCAATCATGATGAAACAACTTTGGAATTTGCCCCCAAGACCTATGACAGATCGAATGTTATTGAAATGCCGAGAAATTGCCCGAAGGACAAGATTCCAGGAACAGAAAAACGCTATAATATTACGTATGATTGGCTATACGATAAGTTTATTGAAGCTGAAACCAAACATACAAAAGAGTGTGAGAGATTTGATGACTTTATCAAAGATGAGGAATTAATAGAATTGCTCGCCCAAAAAGGAATTGGAATAGGCAACCGATTTGAAGGTCAGGCCAAACGTTTTCTTTCCGTTTTCGTCGAATCCGGTGAAGATATTGAGTTAGACACGGCAAAAGCTGCCGACCATCTTATGACATCTCGTTTGCTTCGCACACTTAAGGATAATATTGATATTAGTAATGATGCCCTAGATGAGTTCAAGGAAAAGTATAAGGATATTTTTTCTACTCATTTTGATATAGAACCAGAAGAAACTATCGATTTGATTGAGAATGAACTCGCCAAGAGAAGCTGACCATGCTTTACTATGATAGATACATAGGCAAAATGACAAAGGAACTTCCAAGCAGAATGGATCTTGGAAGATTTGCTGTCGTTGAAGGTGAAAAAATAAAAGATTTAACCAATCTTGAAGTCACCAGTTTAGGGGATTATATTATCCGCGAAAGCATCTTTGAGGAAACAAATCAAAATATACATGATTTATTGCGCACAATTGCGTCCATTTTTGATAATGACTTTATAAATGTTATGCCTATTATTCAAAAGTTCAACATTGAATTTAAAGAATTCGAGAAAGAACTTAATATGCACAAACATCATTTGGAGGCTATTGTAGCTAAGCCACATTCTCTTCTAGAAAAAAGTACGATGAAAGTTAATATTGGTCGCGCAAAACGTATTTCCACTAGAAGCTACCAATATCTAGCACATCACTCGGAAGATTGGGAAAAAATGACAGTTTTATCGCCAAAGCCAAGAAGAATACTTCATGAAGAGCTTATAATTAACTATGTTGTATATGAGAATTTATTGCTTAAAGCTTTTCTTCATGAAGCAATAAAACATCTCAACAAACGAATAAAAGAAACAGCAGATATCACTAAATTCTTCTTATCAATATTTGATCAAAAAGAATTTTTAAATGTTTGGCCAGAGAAAATTAACCGTAGTCATGCGTTAGTAGGTAAAGCAAGAAAAAAAGACCAATCTGCTGACTCCAATAGAACCAACAGCCATCTTTCTAATTTAAAATCAAAGCTTTTAAAGTTAGAACATTCTCCGTTATTTGAAGAGTTCCCCAAACGCTTAACTAATAATATCGTTTTTCACGACACAAACGTTCTTAATTCTCATAAGCACTATAAGTATCTAAAGATTCTTTGGCTTGAGCTTAAAAAGAACAAAGAGAATGTAGAAGACAAGGAACCTGATGTCATGCAGCAAGAAATAATGGACAACATGAGAATCTATGTTGAATCATTATTTGTTTATTCTCTTAAAAATATGGGATATTTCATTTCAAAAGAAAATGGAAATATTAAAGCCATACATAACGATTTACCTCCATTTGAAATGAAATCTGACAAATATGGAGTTCTTCATGTCAGAACTTCTAACTCTAAGGTTTCTGTTGTCACATTAGGTGGTGCCTATAATATTAGTGATGTTAAGTTGCCAAAGGATACTATTTGTTTTTGCTTTAAAGACTTCCAAGATACTAAAGAAATCGTTAATGAAAATATATACTTCGTTAATCCGATTGACACAAATAGTATAGAGTGCTCTGGTAAAGTTCTGAGAAAACTTATTCTTAAGGAATACCTAGCGACAATTAACAAAAAAGTTGATTTCAAACATAGCCTTAGAGACTTCACTACTGCTATAGTATGTAATGACATAGTGTTTGACAAAAAAGCATTTAAGTTTTCTTTCTCCGATAGAATACCAGATGAACTTGACGTAAAGGCCATCATCTCGAATTTAAAAGAAATGCCAGCTTTTATCAAGCAACGCAATAAACGCGACAAAGACAGCTTGATATCAGATATGGAACAATTAGTTTCAGACATCAACAGTTACCGTTCACTTATAAAGAAAACATTAGTTTGTCCTAAATGCTTCAAACATTATCGTTCTAGGGATATTAAGTATTTAGTTTGCGACTGCGGTTTTATTTGTGACTTAACAAACGATAATGTCAAATTCTCTCATCAACTAAAGAACGACCAATTTTCAAACATTACTTCAAAAGGTTGGGGAATGGATTTGATAGAATAACATCACTAAATATGAAATATGAACTAAACACACCATATGAATTTGAAGTAAAGAATATCGTTAATGATAACGATACTCCTTCCTTTGAAGTGGAAATTGGCGATAGTCTTTTCCCTGTTAAAGCATATCCTGAACAAATTCAAGGGAACATACCGCCCATTATATCTTGTCGTATCGTGCTAGACAAGAACAAAAATGCGTATTTGGTTCAAAATGAGGCCTTTTGTTATCCTTTCATTTATAAGCCCAATCACAGATATATTTTTGAAGTAATAGATATTAAGGACGAATATATAGTACTACAAGATAAGCATGGTATTATTCATACGATGCCTAAAGACGGTGCATCGTATTATCTAAACGAGATTATTGTTAAATGCGTAGAAATTGTTAATGACAACAATTTCAAAGCCCATTTAATCTTTAAAGATTCTTATCCAATCGTCGAAACAACTGATGAAGAAACTGTTGAGATTCAAGCGACTTCTGACAAGCCAAAATATGCTCCAACAGTTTTTATTGAAGACCCAATGCCACCAGTTCATAAAGAAACAGACAAAAATGAAATTGGCTCAGCAGGCGGGAAAAACCTGTCAGTTTCGACAATGTTACTAACAAAGGATTGGGATAATTTAAAATTGTACTTAGAAGAAAATTTAAAGGGCAGAGAAATTCCCAGAATACAGCAAGAAGTTGCTGTAACAATTGAAAAACTCAATTCATCATCACTTTACTGGAGTGTTGTTAGATTCCTTTTACATTTTGATGCTCATTTGTTCCTTGCAACAATAGCAAATGCCAACATCTCAAACATTACCGACATATCAGAGAATATAAGCTACGACACAATTAATGATATTATAGATGATGCATTTTTGCCAACAGACAAGACTAAACATGCTATAATTTTAATTAAACCGTTTAGACATCTTCTAACGCCATTGCAAAAAGATTATATCAAAAAGAAATGTGCCAATTTGACTGAAGTTGAGGCTTTTTATAATCTTTTTAAATCATTGAACCTGTCACCTGACAGCGCAGTGAAATATTTACTCACGTTAGAAGATAATATCGCAGCTGCATATACAATTTATAAATTTTATCTTGATGGCAAAAATGGTAGGCATATTAATGAGAACTCTAGCATTCCGTCATTTAGACCATCGGTTATTGCAAATCATTGCAGCATGATGAGCAAATCAAAGTCCTACGCTTTTCAAGTTAGTTCAAATCTAATCAGCAGTAGAATATTAGAGAAACGAGGCAGCTGTCCTCCTTATATTCTTGAAGAATTGTCCAAGAATGGATTTGAAGGCTTCAAAAGTATTATCGCACGAAAAAGACATAAAGAAGAAACAAAAAAAATCCTTACATCTTTCTCTGCTGGAGACGAACTAAGTGAATTAAACTTTATCCGAGAGATAGATAATTACTACCTCCTTGTTGAACCAAAGACCGGTTCACACGCTCTACTAGTAAAGGAACTTACAGAAATCAAACCGAGCAACAAAAAGAAAAGTAAAGCAAAGATCATTAAAACAATGGCAAATAATGGAAAGACCATTTTTATTGTTTCACAAAAGATTGTTCCACCGACATTTGCCATTCCACCATTGGTTAATCAATACACGATTCTTGAACTTGGATTTACTGAATTCAATGGTCTATGGTATCCCGAAGTTAGGAAATATAGCAAACTTCTAAAAATACTAATCGAGCCACGTCCACGCAACATAGATTTTAAAAAAAGATACAAGGCCCAAATAATAGAGCAAAAAGATTTCTTTACGTTTGTCGTGAAACTAATGAAATGATATTTCCCATCTTCAATCAAAAATATCATTAACAGAAATTTTAATTGAATAGAAACCGCTGGTAGCAGTTCTATTTTTCAAGGTAAGGAGAGGAAACGGCTGACACCGTTCTTCTCCTTGCTTTTGTTTTTCTCCGCTCGCTGCTTTGCTGGAGTGCCACGATGTGTGAGCTGCCATAATCAATTCCCAAGAGG
>AUXO017317683.1_pt1 | contig 10660 bp, 8 predicted proteins | sample 768731 | NCBI WGS metagenome assembly AUXO01 (sample SAMN02715735, study PRJNA202380) | gut metagenome | biome: sheep rumen | host: Ovis aries | place: New Zealand: Palmerston North
AGGCACACTAAGAGGCAGGCACAGATGAATGCCAGAGAGACTCTTGATTGGCTAATATCAGATGTCCATCAGCCTTGGAGCTCTTATTCCAAAGCTATCAAGAGCTATTGCGAGCCTGTCCTTAATAAGCTAGGCTTGTAGAGTCTTCAGATATCCTCCAGACTTGTTGACAAGCCTGTTGCCCCACATGTCTATCGAGGTGAGTACAAAGTGGTACTCACCTTCATAGTTCAAGGTGATTGGCACATTGTCATTAGTGACCTGATATGCTAAGACCTCGTCTTCTTTGTCTTTGCCTTGATTCACATACACATCCCAGACACTCAAGTATCCACTGTCTTTGTAAGTGCCGGCTTCATCTGCAGACATTAGCACCATGTTGTTTCCAACATTGTTAGTGACTGGATTTCTATGAGAGAAGAAAGTCTTTGTAGAAGTCTCTTTGAACCAATCTCTATAAGCATCATAGATGTTGAACTTTGATATAGTGTATGAGAATGTATTGTCTATGAAGTCTTTGCCAAACCAATTGTCTTTGTATGTAAGCCATCCTGTATCTTCTCTCTCATCAGCATCTTGAGTAGCTTGGATGACATAGCTGGTATATGTGGTGTGAGCTGGAGAGATAGAGCACCTTACTTTGTAAGGCATATTCTTTATGTTCTCTTTAGGAGTGTCAGACAAGAAATTGTAGATGTTGTTGTAGTATATCTCTGGGATGAGCAAGTCAGTGTTGACTAAGCCATCAAGGACATACACTTCACAGAAGTCATTAGTGTCATACCAAGCATCTTTGACTCTATATGTAGTCCCAGAAGTGTACTTCTCTGAGACAATCTCTTGCTTCTCGTCCGGATTGGTAGGAGAAGGAGTGTCTCCAATATATGTCATCTGTGCAAACTCAATCTTCACACATTGCTCTGGCTTGAAGGCTAAGTTATTGAAATTCTTAGAGTCTCTTATCTTGATCTTTGCAGTCTTTGCAGCATAGTCATTCTCTATGTTGTCAATGCCTATCTCTATTCTAGAGACAAGTATCGCATAGCAGTCAATAGCCTTGCTATTGACATCTTTTATAGTGTCTTGTGAGATTCCTCTGAACTCTTCATAGTTAGAGCTATAGTCTAAGATGATGTAGTTGTTGTCATCTTCTTGTATGTCATTGTCAGGAATTGACTGATACTTAGACACGATGAATGGGCCAGATATTTGCTCATCAGAGTCTACAAGCTCATTAGTGTTCCTGTCTATATACAAAAGCTTTACAAGAGCTCCAGTGTAGAATAGGTTCTGATGCTGTGGATTCTCATCATTGAGGACAATCTTTATTTGCTCTGGCTCAAGTCTCTCTTCTTGGGAAGTTGCTGAAGAGTTTGTGTTGATGATCTTGTTGACTCTCTCGGTCAGGTTTGCTATCTTCAAGAAGTCTCCATCTTTAGGAGTGTCAAGCAAGTAAGACCAGTTCAAGTACTCTATTGATGAGTCAGTGATGCCGGTCTTTGATATTGGCCTCCTATATGACGGCCATAGAGTTGGATCTTCTCCTATCTTGAGTGAATCTGCAGGAATAGTCCCATCTGAAGACTTTGTATTGCTGTCAAGCATGTATATTGTTGGGAACATGCCAGTGACTCTAGCCTTGCTGTTGCTCTTGCTAGCAAATGGCGCATTGTAGCCATCTACGCCTTTCACAGTGAGAGTGTAGTCGCCAAGATGGTTCACAGTGAAAGCCTTGTCTTTGTAGAATGAGAAACATTCATCTTTCAAGAGCTCAAGCTCTCTCAACATGTCAGTATAAGCTTTGTCTTTCTGTGAAGCATATTCCTCTAAGAACCTGTGTTTGATTGACACAAGCTTGTTCTCTAAGTCATCATATGTGATATTTGCTAAAGAAGAATACCTAGTCTCACTAGAGCTATTCTGGGAAATCATCCAGTTCAAGTACTCTTCAAGAGCTTTGCCTTTGCCTGAGATTGTGTTGTATGCTGTAATGTAGGCTTGTTTCTCTCTTTCTCGGTCTTGAGACTTAGCATTGTAGTATGATGCTTGCTCATTAGCTGCTCTTATAGCATATTGGTACTCAGAGTCTTCAACTATAGCCCCTCTGAAGTTAGAAGCATCGTCAATGAGGAGGTCCAAGTCTTCGAGCTTCCTCCTGTAGCTGTCTTTTATCTCCTGGAATCTAGACTCATACAAGCTGCTGTCAAACTCGATAGATGGACACATCTTGCTTCTGTAGACATACTCTGTGAATATCTTCTGCTCTCCACCACTAGCAGAGTACTCAGGCTCAAACACTACCTTCACAGTGTGCTCTACATCTTTGTCTTGTGTTATCTCCTTGCCTTCTATGAATCCTTCATTCATCATCAAGATGTACTTGTTGAATCCTTCAACATACTCTTTGCCTTCATATTGTGCTTTGAACTGATTCAAGTCATCTTGCCAGACATCAATTGCTTTTTGGTGAAGCAGATCTCTCTTTGTAGTGACATTCTCAAGCTCTTCATCAGTAGCATAAGAAGCATTGCTATAGTCATTTGAGATAGACACTGATGCGTCTAAGTATCTCTTGACGAGCTCAGACTTCTTCTCTTCCATGAAGAACTGATCATATGTGTCATAGTTCTCCATGATGAGCATCGGTACATTGTACTTGTTGTCACTTGTATACTTGAGCTTAGAGACCCATTTCTTAGTATCTCCATCTTTTACATACCTTGGATAGAAGGTGACATAGTCATTGTACTCTTTGTGGAATCCAGTCTCTTCACTTTGGAAAGAGTACTTAGTATGTCGAGCTCTGGTGTCGAAGTAAGTCTGTATTGTGTACTTAGTGTTGCTCTTCCAAGGTCCAAATGGTTTCCTTAGTGATCCATTCTTGACTCTGATGATTGGAGGCTCTGTGAACTCAATGCCATTCACCCTGTTCTTGTACACATACATCTCATTGTCAAGCACAAGCAATGGAATCTCTTCAAACACTTCTTCTCCATCTTCATTAGTTTCCCATCTGCCTACGCCATTCTTCATTGTGCCACATGATGTGTCGACAGTGAGCTCATATTGCAGCTCTTCAAATGGAATTGATATGCTTGTTGGCTTTCCAATCAAGCAATACTCTTCTGGCGGGAAACCTACGACAGAAACATCATACCAGTCTTCTTTCTTCATCTCATTCAGAGATGAGTCATCAAAAGCTTCAAATATCTTGTTGATGTAAGTCTTGATCTTCTTGTCACTCAAGTCAGCAAAAGTCATCCCATCTTGTATCTCTTTGAGAGTACAGTCAATTGTAGCTTCTCCATCAGACAAAGCTAGAGATGAAGCTGATAAGTCAAACACTGGAGACAAGTGCTCTTCTTTCTCTTCAGTGAAAGTCTCATATCCAACAGAGTATCCGAGCTCTCTTGTCCTGTAGAAGTACACGCCCTCACCAGTGACATCAATAATCTGGCAATTCACATTGAGTATATACTTCTCAAGCCACTCTTTCAGTGAGAACAACTTTGCAAGCACTTCTAAGTTGAGATATGAGTAGACAGCTTTGGTAGAAGGAATCTCATACCTCATAGTCCCTCTTTCCCAATCTCCACTGGAGTTCTTCCTCCAGTACTCTACATCATCACTCTCATCATCTTCTTCGTTAATCTTGTACACTAAAGATAGCTGGTTGAGCTTCTTCCACTCTATGAAGTCTTCAAGTGTCACGCCAGCCCTCTTGAGCTTTGACTGCAGAGTCATGCCTGTTGACACATCAAGAGACTCAAATGATACTTTAGACTCAAAGTTGCCATCAAAGTGCATGAACCACTCTTTGAAGTAGATGTCATCATATCCTAAGAACTTGACCGCATTGATAAGTGCTTTGTATGTGCCTACATATGGGAATATCTGTGAGTACGACAAGAACAGCTGCTTAGACTTCTTGTTGATGAAGTCCCAGTCTAGCCCTTCTTCATGAACAGACATGTCTTTGAACACTTCTTGGTACTCTTTAGGATCAGGTATGCCAAAGTTAGCAAACAGAGTCCTATATCGCTCATCTTCTCCTATTGCTTCTGACTGCACAGCAAGGAATCCTATAGTATTCTTCACCAAGCTCTTGTCTGGGTTAGACACATTGTCCACACTGTAGAATGACACAAGGTCTTGATAGCATCCTTCTTCTTCACACAAGAATCCAATAGTGACTACAAGAGGCTCATTGTCTTTGCTTGTGTCTTGTGACTCTCCAACTAAGTCAAATGCTTTGTAGTTGCTCCAGTAGACTTTTGAATAGTCAATAGTCTCTATGTCGTACTCTTTGCCTGTGAGGTCTTCATTTACAAACTCATCAGCAAACTTCACAAACTTCACATTGCTGTTGCTGGCTACTTCAAGCCTTAGTATCTGGTCAGTGCTCTTTGGTCTCTTGTATGTGCCATCATCTTGCTTCTCTAGAATGAATAGAGTCTCTACTCCTGCAAGACCTACAGACATTCTCTCTAAGTCTATAGATCCTAAGAATTGGTTAGAAGGATAGAGACTGTCTACTGACGCTCCATCGGCTTCTAAATCTTCTCCAAATGTATCAGCCAAGAATGTCTCTGGAGACTTAGGAAATATACTCTCTATGAAGAAAGTGTACACTGCATTGTCTTTCTCGTTGCTTGACTGTGCTCTCACAAACTCTTTCTTCATGCCAGTTGCTATGTCAAAGTACTTAGCAATGTTCTCCTCATTGTCATTGTTTGTGAAAGACTTTGAGTACTCTTTCTCGTTCACTGTCACGGTCACTAGCACTTCATCTATTAGCTTGAGAGTAGCATCATAGTAGTCAATGCTAGTGTTCCAGGTTTGTGGATCAAAGCTGTAAGTACTTCCTGGAGACTCAATGACAGATGACACTATCTTTGAGTTCTCATCAGTGACAAAGTATCCTGCAGCATCTTCACGCCAACCATAGTTCCTGTGAGATCTGTACATGTTTCCTATGATTGTGAATCTCACAGCCTTTGTACACTGTGTTGGGACTTTGTATCCTTTAGAAGTGAATATCTCTAGCCTGTTTATGTTCATTGAGCTAAGTAGTGACAGTTAGTTGGCATATTTATTGAGCCTGTAGTCTATTTGTCACTTTAGGAAAACTACTACTAAAGAATAGAAGATCTACTACTAAAGAATAGAAGATCTACTACTAAAGAATAGTAGAATTACCTGAGATTTTGACAAAACATATTCATAAATATTGTAGAAACATCAAAGAACTACTTTAGCTATGAATATCAAGAAACTATTCCTATCAGGCGTAATTGCTCTTTTCATGATTTTGTCTCTCTCATCATGTGTGACACCAGTAGAAGCACAAGCAACAATTGGAACATATCCTTCAGTAGAAGTGATAGTGAGTGATGGAGTGCCACATTACATAGACAACACTATTGTGTATTGGACTTATGGAGGCAGGTATTGGTATCCATACTATCATAATGGACATCGTTTTTTCAGACCTTATGCAAGACCATTCAAACATCATTTCCATGCAAGACCATATCATCACAGACATCATAATAGCATTATCCCAAACAGGAGACCTAATTATCACATGAGGCCTTCAACCAATTCCCAAAATAAACCCGGATTTGGACAAAACAGACATCACAGGAGTCAATCTGGAGGACACAGAGGACACATTGGAGGAAGAAGATAAGAATACAAGCTAATATCAAATACAGACTCCTAGGCAAAGAATTGTCTAGGAGTTAAAGTATGTTAAAGACCCATGAGAAATTTCTTATTGTCACATATATTTTGTATATTTGCAGCATAATCAGACAATATAAGAGTATGGAATTAGAGATGATTAAGCCAGGAGTCAAGATTATGAATGTCAACACTGGCACAGTGGTAGAGGTCAAAGAAGTTGAGAAGCTTGCAGGAGAAATCAAGACCGACAAAGGTGTTCTCCCAGTTGATTGGCTTGACAACTATGTCATGTGGGATCCAAAGTGGGCACAAATCAAAGATGAGCATGGAGGATTGCTTGCAGTAGTGAAGGTTGTCAGAGACAAGCTACTCAAAGACAACTGGAGTCTTGAAGTCTTGTGTGCTAAGCCAAACTTCAGTGTATGCACTTCAAGGCTTGTATAGGCATAAATATACAAATAACAATATCAACAAAATGTCTGCACTCAAGCTAGAGCCACAAGAGGTAAATGCTCCAAAGTACTTGAAGAAGTACTATCATGGATACACTCCAGAACTTTACAAAGAGATATTTGATCTTTGGAAGGGCTGTAGGAGGATAGACATAAAGCGGTGGACGGCTCTTGACTATGCTAAGAGAGCTCAAGAGAAGAGTCTTGAAGAACTAAAAGAGAAAGAGTTTGACAAGTATCGAGACTATACATTCATCAAAGTAGAAGATAGCTGGCAGAAGAACTTCAAGAGTGAAGAAGCGTTTGTCAATGTGTTCAAGAAGCACATCAATGCTTTAGTCCTACACTTGAAGCACAACTTTGTGTATAGTGCTAGAGATGTCATTGTAGAAATGAGAGGATACAATCCTAGAACTAACAGATCAAAAGTAGAGCTTGGGAAGTGGAGTCTTAGCACCTTATTGACTGAGCTAGAGAGGGGAACTATATACACTTATGAGACTTTAGCTAAGTGGGCCTGGAGGTCTCTCATGGAAAATGATGACATGAATATCCAGAAAAGGATGATTGAAGGATGGGAAATTTTCAGTGATCATTCTGGAAAGAGATTCTACATAGACTTCTTGTATGACCCAGCTCTTGATGCTTCAATCAAGCAGGAACAAGAGAGAAGATCTGAAGAGCACAGGAAGAATCACCCTAGGCCAGACGCTTATGGATATCATGGTGGTCCTGGTCACTATACTGGAGACTAATGCAATAAATAGCATGCAATGAAGCTCAACAAGATAAGGTCATACAAGTGGAAGCAGAAGCATGCACAAGACAACTTCACAAATCTTGGATATCACTTCTGGGAGAAGGGAATACTCAATCGAGTAATCTCTAGAGAGTTGTTTGCTAATCCATTGCAAGATGTGCCATATCGACAGATAGAGAGACTCATTGAGAGCTTAGTCCAGACAGCTAAGCAAATTCGTACTCAATTCTCAATTGCTCATGAGAAAGACACTATCTTCATCAACTAGCATATTCCAATAAATAAGGAAACTTTATTAAATTTCTCATAGATGGAAGAGACTAAGAGTGTCAAGATAGAGATACAGCCAGGAGAGACAGTGTTGTTCAAAGGAAAGAAAGCTAGTGTGACTAGCATGAACCCTGATGGTACATTTGTCATCTTGCAAGATGGAATGACTATAGAGTGCTCAAGAGGAAGCTTAGAGCCTGTAGGCAAAGTAGATGTTGTAGACAAGCAGTTCAAGTTTGACAAAGATGGAGCTTTGCTAGATGAGAGCAACTATTGGGTAGGATGCATAGTTGAAGGTCTTGAGCTTCTTGATGACTGCTATGTCAACATTGCAGAGTACAAGAGGAAGAGGAACAACATGAAAGTCAAAGTTGTCAATGAGTCTGGTGAGCTGATTTGCTCACCAGAGAAGAGTGACATCACATTGACTGAGATTCCTGAAGTTCCAAGAGACGAGGATGTTGACATTCAAGGAACTGTTGATGGAGTCAGAGACAGCTATGTCCATGGTGTAGTCCTTGGTCCTGATGGAGATGCTACAAGGAAAATCATGATTTCAGGAGACTCTTACAATGCAGCAGAGTCTGATGATGACTATGTTGAGATTCTCTACATTGAAGAGAACGGATACAAGCAAGGCAAGCTGAGGAAGAAAGAGATTTGCACTCTCTCTGTATAAAGCTACTATATAATATTCTTATATTATAATAAAGGACTAGAACTTGAGACCATTCATCATCTCATAGATTCTAGTCCTTTGTGATATTCCAAATATCAAGTTGTCTATTGTCTTTAGAGTCTCTCTCATAGCCTCTACATGAACTCTTATCAAGTCTAGCTTCTCGTTGAGGTCATTCATCTGTGGCTCTGCATCAATCTGGGTAGCAATAGCAGAGTCATTAGAGTACCTAAGCTGTGCACCTGTCTTGTAGAAGTTGTATCTCTGAGCATACATTGTCTTGTGAGCTCTCTGCAGCTTGCCATAAGTGACAAGCAAGCTAGACAAGTACTCAACACACTCTTGTCTCTTGATATACACTTGATTCAAGAGCTTCTCGATTGCAGGAAGGTCCTTCATCCCAGCTGTGAGATCTCTGACAATGTTAGTCCATCGCTCTCTAGTGTCTTGAAGCTTCTCTTCTAGAGTCTTCTCTTGTACTTGTTGTTGCTCTTGCTCCATACTATATTCTATTTGATAAATATTTTAAAGTTTACTGTTTAATATATCATGAAAGTCAATGCATTAGAGTGGTTCAACAACATCAAAGAGTCTGAAATGGCTCTTGGACTTAGCAAGAGAGTGTCTAAAAATTATGAAAAGAACAAAGAAGAACATGAGCGAGACTTCAACGATGCTATATCAGATGATCTTATGGATATGAAGGACTTCTTTAAAGAGCTTGACAAATCTACAGAAGAAGCGATAGCAGGCTTGCCATCGGCTAAAGGGCTTGATTACTGCAAATCTAGAACGTTTAGAGGACTAAATTTGTCCGAACAAGCAAAGAATGATGAATTATGGAGTAACTTGTGCTTCTATATTAGACACACTAGTTCCATTGACTCTAATCTCAACTTAAAAGATGGCATTGGAATTTTTGTATCTTTAGAGAATAGACTAGGATATGTAAATACTAGAGTTTGGTATATTAATCGAAAGTGGAGATTCTTTGATGTATTCTTCAATGATCTTGTTGAAATAGATCCAACTGTACCAAAGGGAAGTACAAACTTATTGTTCAAACCTACAGAAAGAGCGTTGCATCAAGTCAAGGAAGCATTTAAGCTATTTGCTAATCACTATCAAGAGATTTGGGAGTCTACTATTAACAAAGTAGCAGAAGAAGGAGGAACAAATGCATTGAACAATCTCAAGCCAGGCAATATCAAGAAGCTTGTAGGAGATGTGTTGTTCAACATCAAGAAAAGAGAAGAGCTTTAAACATTATTTAACACTTGCTATATAATATTGAGACTATATTTTAGGACTTGATATATACCATATGGCAACTAAGACTTACATACAGACACAAGACAAGAGCAAATGGTACAACAGAGTATGGCTCATAAGCAACTTTGCTTGGCTCTATGTTGCACTAGTGTCTGCATTCTATGACATAAAGAATTTCCTCAAGTTCAGGAGAGAAATCCTAAATCTTAAGAAAGACCCAAACTCTAAGTTCAACAAGCTTGGCCTCAAAGTCAACAAGCTTGGCAACGTAGTGTACACACAGAAGATCATGGACAGGAACAGAGTCATTGGCTTGAATGACCGACAGAAGAATCTGTACTTGATTGATGTGTCTCAGACTGAGCACAACTACTTGTTTGATGAGCTCTTGTGGGGAGAGTACTTGCTGACAGAGTTCATTGACTTTGCAGATGAAGAAGGCAACATGTCTGGATACTATGGAATCACATTCACTTTCACACCAATGACTGTCAACAATCCAAGATTCTACTGGATACTGTTGTTCTACACTGCATTGATTGGGTGTGTGTGTTGGGTGTTCAGAAGCCAGATTGCTAGTGGATTCTTGTGGCTTGTGTCTTTGCTCTAGACATCCTGAGAGCATTTTTTGCAAAGACAATGATATATACATCAAAGAAAAGAAGAAACAACTTGATAAATGCCAAGAACAAAGAACAATGATGCAGACCTGCAGAGATATGCAGATCAAATGGATCAGAGGAATGTAGCAACAGCTTCAGCTAGGCCAATTCCTGGAATAGAGCCTATTGCTCCTCAAGGTGGAACCACAATGACTAGTGAAGATGCAGCTTCTCTTATTGACAGGGCAGAAGCAAATGCAGGAGCAATCAACAACAGACCTCCTGTAGCGCCATCAGCTCCTACAAGGAACTATGGAGATGAGCTTGAAGCTGCTCAAGAAGAGAGAAGGAAGCAAATCAACGAAGAGATTCATGCAAATGGATTAGGATATTTGCCTATTGATGTGCAGACTTTACCTACAAAAGGCATCTTCTATCCTGCAGGAACAAAGCTCTTCATAAGAGCTGCTACTGGAGGTGAGATCAGGCACTGGTCACAGACTAATGAGACAGAGCTTAGTGACATTGATGACTCATTGAACTATATCCTTGAGAGATGCTTGTCAGTGAAGTTCCCAGACAGTGTTGGGCTGATTGCAGACTACAAAGACTTGAAGGAGATTGACAGATTCTATGTGATTCTTGCTATCAGAGACTTTACATTCCCAGATGGAAACAATGAGCTCATGATCAAGATTACAGAGAAAGAGCAGCTTCCTCTGAAGAAGGACAACATTGACTTCATCAAGTTTGAGAACAAGATCATGAAGTTCTATGATGCAGAGAACAAGTGCTTCACTATACAGAACTTCACTTCTAAGCAAGGAAGAGTTATCAGCCTTAAGAAGCCATTGCATATCTACATGCCAAGTGTAGGAGTAGACCAGTGGCTCAAGAGCTACTTGCAGAAGAAGACTCAGATGCAAGAGATGATTGA
>AUXO016037588.1_pt1 | contig 10659 bp, 9 predicted proteins | sample 768731 | NCBI WGS metagenome assembly AUXO01 (sample SAMN02715735, study PRJNA202380) | gut metagenome | biome: sheep rumen | host: Ovis aries | place: New Zealand: Palmerston North
GAATCAAAACCATTTTATCCAACTGTAAAAGAATGGAATAACTTAGTAACAAATAAAAAAGTAAAACTAATGATAGCACTTGCTTTATATAAAAGTGGTAGTATTGATGAATATGCTAAAAGTGGTAAAGATGAATGGATAAAATATAATAATATCTTAAAAAGAGAAGTAATAATATCTAGAAATTTGTCTAACTATTCAGGTTTTGCTATATTTCGTTATGGCAATCTCTTTCAAGAAGAATATTACAATGAACAATTAATACAAGAAGTAAAAAACTTGACAGATATTTTAAACTAATACTTTAATTTTTATAAAATGTTAACTATAATTAAATTAAAGGTAAGGTGATAAAGTGAAGAAAAATAAGAAAGGGTTTACATTGGTTGAATTACTAGCATCCCTTGTTATTTTAGGTTTACTTACATTAGTAGCAGCACCAAATATTATGGGTATTTTATCTTCTACTAAAACAGAGACATATGTAACAGATGCTAATAAATTAGCAACACTTGCTGAATACAAATTCCGTAGTGATAATGCTATTACTAGACCAACAGAAATTAATAAATGTATTGGTATAAAGATGGCAACACTTGGAACTAGTGAATTCAAAAAACCTCCATATGGTGGGGTATATGATGACAAAAAGTCATATGCATTAGTTTGTTATGAAAATGTAACAGATGCAGCAGGAGTAACAACACAGTCATACGTTTACTATGCTCAAATAGTTGAGAAAGTAAAAGATAGTAGTGGTGCATTTAAAGATAGTGGTATTCAACTAAGAAAAGTAAAAGAAATTAAACAAGACCAAGTAAACGGAAATATTACAGGATTAGTTGAAGCTGGTGGTGCAATTAAACTATATGATGGAACAGAAATGAGTTCTAAAGTACAACACTGGTATTAGGCATGTAAATAAAATTTGTAAATAGACAAAAATTATATTGAAATTAGAAAATAGAAATGATATATTAAAATTGTAATAAAAATAGAAAGAGAGTGAAAAAATGGCAAAAGCAAACAAAAAACCAAACAAGAAAAAGCAACAAAATCAACAAGGGTTTACATTAATCGAGTTATTAGCAGTTATCACAATCATGGGTATCTTAATGATGGTAGCAATCCCATCAGTATCTAGAACAATTGAAAATTCACGTCGTGATTCATTTGCAAATGTTGCAAAATCATATATTGAATCAGTAAGAAATGGATTAACAGCAGACAACATTAGTTGTTGTACAACTGCACCAGCTTCAGGATCTGATATTAAAACTACAGATTGTACTAACTTAACAGTATCTTCTGCATTACCTGATGGAACATATTACTATCCAATCGCAACTGCTGCAAATGCTAACTATAAGTTCTTCAGTGATACTTATGTAAACTCAACTAAAGATTTAATGGAATCTGGTGGAAAATCTCCATATGGTAGTGCTGAAATGTATGGATATATTGAAATCGTAAAAGCTACAACTGCTTCAACTGGAAAAACTACTACTAAATTTAAAATTGCATTAATCGATAGTGGTAAACATGGATTTGCTGGAAAGATTGAAGAACAAGCTATTAAACGTAGTGCTGTAAGTGCATCTGGTCAAGAATTAACTACAGTAGCTAATGCATTAAAAGAAAAGAAATTCTGTAAAATGAACTAATAAAAAGGCCTCAAAGAGGTCTTTTTTTGTTACAATGAAATAGGTGATAATATGTTAATAATAGGAAGCCACGTAGGCTTTAATAAAAATACACAATTAGTAGGTAGCTTAGAAGAGGCACTATCATATGGAGCTAATACATTTATGTTTTATACTGGTGCCCCTCAAAATACGGCAAGATCTCCAATAGAAGATGGATTAACTCTTCAAGCTATGACAAAAATGAAAGAAATAAACTTTGACTATTCAAAAGTTATAGTACATGCTCCATATATAATTAATCTAGCTAATCCAGATAAAGAAAAACTACAATTTAGTATTAGATTCTTAAAAGAAGAAATACATCGTTGTGAACAATTAGGAATAAGATATTTAGTCCTTCATCCAGGGTCTCATGTAGGAGAAGGTGTAGAAACAGGAATAAATACAATTATTAAGGCGTTAGATATGGTTTTACAAGGAATGAATACTAATGTAATAATTCTCCTAGAAACTATGGCTGGTAAAGGAACAGAAGTAGGTAAAACACTAGAAGAAATCAAAAGAATAATTGACGAATCTACATTTAAAGATAATTTAGGTGTATGCCTAGATACATGTCATTTAAATGATGCTGGATATGATATTTCTAAATTTGATGAATACTTAAAAGAATTTGATAAAGAAATAGGTATTAATAAAATAAAATGTGTTCATGTGAACGATAGTAAAAATGAATTAGGATCACATAAAGATAGACATGAAAATATAGGCTTTGGAACCATAGGATTCGATAATCTATTAAACGTAATATATAATCCGCTCCTAGAAAACGTCCCTAAAATACTAGAAACTCCATATGTGGATAAAGAATACGCACCTTATAAACACGAAATTGACATGATTAAAAACAAAAAATTTGATAATATGTTAATAGATAAAATAAAAATGATATAATAAAGAAAAAATAGGAGGAAAAATATGAAAACAAAAAAAGTAATAGGTTATGTATTAGTAACAATACTAGCATTATGTGCATTTGTATTTGGTTACTATACTGAATTAAAAGTACAACATACTGAAAACGGAAAAGAAACAGAGCAAGAAGAGACTAAACAATCAGAAGCAAAAGAAGTATCTTATGCTTTAGGAAAACAACTAGTAGATAGCATTGAAAATGTATATTCAGTTGATTATTATGAATATTTCAAAAATGGAATAGAAAAGATTGATAACGATACATTAATTAAAAACGCAATCTACGCAAATTCTAAAAGCAACGAATCATTAGAAGATGTAAATGTAACTGAAGAACAAGTTAAAGAATATGTTCAAAAGTATTTTGGTGAAAACTATAAATATGAAAACAAAGATATAATTTGTCCACTTGATAAGAACCCATTATTTGTATATAAAGATGGAACATATACATTTGCAAAAGATGCAACTCATGGTCATGGTGGTGGATCAATTTCTCAAAGAGATACAAAAGTATATGTAGAAAGTGTAGAATACGCTGGAAAAGATATTGAAGTTAAAGCAAGAATTGCATATTCAGGAAAATGTGGTGATACATGTGGACCATTAAATGCTTATTACTCATATTCTAGAGAAGTAGTATTTGGTGATCCAAAAAATGACTATGCAACTACATTTACAAATAAAGATTTAGAAGAAGTAAAAGATAAATTAGAAACAACAACATTTACTTTCTCTGCAAATAAAGATGGTTCATACTATCTATCAAATGTAATAGTAAAATAAGGCTATAATTTAGCCTTATTTTTTTGATATAAAAGTACAACTTCTGAATATAATGAATTACGTATCTTAGGTTTAAGCTTTAATAATACGGATTCATCAACCAATAACTCTTTAGAGTTATTTTTTATAAAATCACATAAAATTAAACACTCATCATCCGACACATAAATCCCCTTACTAGTAGCATACTGTTTAATATGATTAGGAGTTAGTAAATCTACATAATTAAGAATCATATTATTAATAAGAATCACCTCAAAATAATTTTATGAAATACTTTTTAAATTATGTGATAAACTAATAATGGAGGGTTAAAAGTATGAGAAAGAAAAAGAAAACACAACCAAAAAAAAGAAAAAGAATCAACTACGATTATGTCATACAAAATAGATTTATTTTCTTTTTTATTCTTTTAACAGGATTATTCTTTATATTAATTGGTAAAATGTACCAAGTAATGATTGAAAAAAATGAAGTATATAGTGAGCAATTAGACACATTAACATACGCAACAGCAAAAGGAGAAAGTACACCAAGAGGAAGAATATTAGATAGAAATTATAACGTTATAGTTGATAATATAGCAGTAAATACTATTACATATACAAAACAAAAAGGAACATCAGTAAAAGAAATGGTGGACTTAGCATATCTAGTATCAGAAAAGATTTCATTAGATGTAAAACAACTAACACTTAGAAGTAAAAAAGAGTTTTATGAAGCAACTCATCAAAAAGAATGCAGAAAACTAATTAAAGAAAAAGAATATGAAAAATATGCTCAAAAAAAACTTACTAATAATGATTTATATGAATTAAAAATACAAAGAATAGATTCTAAAATGTTAGAGACTATGGATGACAAAGATAATAAAGCAGCATATTTATACTATTTAATGAATAGTGGATACGCCTATTCAGAAAAGACAATTAAATCGAATGTTACTGATCAAGAATATGCTTATATTAGTGAAAATAATGATAAATTAAAAGGATTTAATACCTCTATTAGTTGGGAAAGAACTTATCCTTATGGTGATACTTTAAAAACTATTTTAGGAACAGTCTCAACTTCAAGACAAGGTCTACCTGCTGAAGAAAAGGATATGTATCTTTCTCTTGGCTATAGTCTAAATGATAGAGTAGGATTAAGAGATCAAGAATATGCTTATATTAGTGAAAATAATGATAAATTAAAAGGATTTAATACCTCTATTAGTTGGGAAAGAACTTATCCTTATGGTGATACTTTAAAAACTATTTTAGGAACAGTCTCAACTTCAAGACAAGGTCTACCTGCTGAAGAAAAGGATATGTATCTTTCTCTTGGCTATAGTCTAAATGATAGAGTAGGATTAAGTTACTTAGAAAAAGAATATGAAAACTACTTACATGGCGAAAAAGCAGAATATGAAATAGTTAATTCTACAGAAACTAAACTAATTAAAGAAGGTACAAGAGGAAATGATATTGTCTTAAGTATTGATATTAACTTACAACAAGAAGTAGAACGAATTATAACTGATCAAATGCTATATGCTAAATGGGAACCAAATACAGAGTATTATGATCATTCAAGCGTAATACTACAAGATCCAAATACTGGAGAAATCCTTGTAATGGCATCAAAGAAAATAGTAAATGGGCAAGTAGTAGATAATGTAAGAAGTATATTAACAAACCCCATAACTCCAGGAAGTGTGGTTAAAGGAGCATCTATCTTAGTAGGATATAATACAGGTGCAATTCATATAGGTGAGCAACTTGTAGACGAATGTATTAAAGTAGGTGGAGTAGCAGAAAAATGTTCATCACATACATTAGGTTTAATAGATGATATTACGGCTCTTGCCAAATCAAGTAACGTATATCAATTTAAAACAGCAATTAGAGTAAATGGTCAAGAATACTTTAGAGATATGAAAATGAACTTTAATCAATCAGCATTTGATACATATCGTAATATGTACCATTCATTCGGATTAGGAGTTAAGACAGGAATAGACTTGCCAATAGAAAGTGCTGGTTATGGAGCAAAAAAAGATAAAGCTGCCGGTAACTTATTAGATTTTGTCATGGGTCAATATGAGTCTTATACGCCATTACAGTTATCGCAATATATATCAACGATTGCTAATGGTGGTAGTAGACTACAAACACATTTATTAAAGGAAATAAGAGCAACATCAGATAACGATAATTTAGGGCCAATAATATATAGTTTCCATGCCAATAAACTAAATAAAATAAATACAGAACCACAATACATGGCAAGAGTAAAAGAAGGTTTCTATGCTGTTGTAAATAGATATGATGGATATGGTAGAGGATATGTAGATGATAAACTTCAAGCTGCAGGAAAAACTGGAACATCACAAAGTTTTATTGATACTGATGGTAATGGAGTAATTGATACAGAAACAATTACTAGTTCATTCATAGGATATGCACCACACTATAGTCCAAAGGTAAGTATTGTGGTAACTTCTCCAAACTCATCACATCCAAATTCAAGTATTGATTATGCATCTTTAGTAACACTAAGAATTACAAAAGAAGTAATGAATAAATACTATGATTTTTACGGAATATAAAAGAGAATAAAAAATTCTCTTTTTTTGATGTAAACTATTATTTAACAATATAAAATATCTAGTAAATTCTAAAATATTATTGTAAAATGATATTAGAGTAAAACCAAAAAATGGCTTGTTTTTGGAGGGATAATTATGAGTAATAAAAATTCTCAATATAGAGAAAAAAAGAAGAAACAAATATTACAACAATTTGAAGAATATATAGACAAGAACAAAGTCCCTGAAACTACAGAAAAAAGCAAGCCAACAGAACAAAAAAAAGAAGTAGAGTTACAAGAGAAAAATATAAAATTACAAGATTTAATAGTAAAGCCCAAAAATAATGTAGAAAAAGTAGAGACAATAAAAAAAGAAATTAAAGAAGAACTTTTAGAAGAAGAAAAACCAATTGAAGCAGAACCATATGATTTAGAAGAACCAGAAATTAGTAAAACAATGTTTGATTTAGATCTAGATACTTATCTAGAAAGAAATAAGATTGTTGAAGAACAAGAAGACGTTGATTTAGAGTTCTGGAAAGAAGAAGCAGAAGATGATACTGCACGCAAGATTCACATTCTACAACCAATATTAGCTTCATTTGGCGTGTTAGTATTAATTACAGTTGTAGTTGGCGCATTATCAAGTACAAATCTAAAAGAACTAGCTATGAGTTCTAAAGAAGAAGCTGCAAGAGTAGAGACTACAGAACATAATGTTCGTTTATCAAAACAAGTAGAATGGACTGCTAAGAATGAACTATTATTACAATTAAATGTTACAAGTGATATTGATTATAATAATAAAGGTAAAGATATAGTATTAATGATTGATACATCAACTGCAATGAATAATGATTTAACAAAAGTAGTAGATGAATTAAAACAATATACAAGTAGCATCTTAGCAAAGAATAATAATACTCAAATATCTATAATTACTTTTAATAAAGAAGCTAAAGTAGTTCAAACATTTACAAAAGATCAAAAAAATCTTGAAAATGCACTTAACAGTATAACTCTTAGTGAAGGAAGAAATTATAATGAAGCTTTAAAAAGACTTAATCAATCACTAATAACTTATACAAAAAATGATAATGAATTAGTTGCTTTATTAGTAACTAATGGAATTCCAAGTGAAGGAATGAACAGTGCTAAAGGTTCATATGAGATAGTAAAAGATAATCATCCTGGACTACAAATTAAAGGTATCCAATATAACATTGGTAATGAAGTATTAAGTGATTTAGAAATTTCAACAGATGACCAATGGATATCAAATTATGATACTTTAAAAGATACATTAATAGAAGCAACACTAGATCCAGAAAAAATAAATTTAGAGTTAGAAGAAGAAATAACTAAATTCTTTAGTATAAAGAACTTAAGTAGTAATAAAGGAATTGCTACAAGAGATAATAATAAAATTTATTGGAATATCTCTAAAAATAAATTCGCAACTGGAAGTACCGCAACATTAGATGTAGAACTAGAATTAAAACCAGAATTCCAATATAAAATGAATCAATATGAAGTAAGTGAAAAAACTGTATGGAAGAGTGAAGGTGAAACAAAAGAGCTAGATGTATCACCATCAGTAAAGAATTACTATACAGTAAAATATGAAGCTAATGCTCCAACAGGATGTAGAGTAGTAGCACCAAAACAAAGAGATTATTACGTGTTTGATGTAGTAAAAATTGATCAAGAGCCAAAGAATTGCAAAGGATTCCAATTTAGAGGTTGGGGCCTTGCAACTAATCAAAAAACTTATGGTAAAGAATCATTTGTAATGCCAGCATCTGATGTCACATTAAGAGGTGTTTGGTCTACATTTGAAATAACAAGCAGTAGATAATAGAAAGGAGGCAATTATAATATGAAGTCATATAAAACATATATTGCAATATCTGTAGCAGGCATCTTTTTATTTATAGTTGCCTTCTTCGCAAATTCTTTCGCAGTACCTGATGAAGAAATTGCTAAAGTAACTAAAGATCAAGAAGAAACATATAAAATCCAAGTATCATATGACGGAATAGATGCTCGTGGAGTAACATCAAGTAACACAACTAAAGCTAATGTAAAAAGTGACTATATTGATGTTGAAGATAGATTACCAGATGGATTAGAATTTATTGGAGTATCTATAAATGATGCCGTAGAAAGAAAAGATAATACAACAAAATGTTCAGGAGAATTAGTTCCAAAGTATCAATCAAATGGTTGGTATGATAATGGACTTAAGTATTATGAGTCAGGTGTTGTATATGATAAAACAACAAGAAAAATAAACTATACAATAAAAAAACTAGAAGCAGGATGTAGTCTAACAGTAGATATAAAAACAAAAGTTATAGCAGAAGATACTAATAGAATAGATTTCTTCCATTATGCCAAAGGAAAAGAAAATAATGTAACTTTATTCTCTAATGTTAATCACACATATACAGGATATAGTGATAGTGAACAATATAGAGTTTTATATCAACTAGAAGGAGACATACCAGATAGTGTAGTAGTACCAGAAGCTGAATTCTATACAGAGAATCAAAAAGTACGAATCAAAGATAAATTTAATATTAATGGTTATAAGTTTATTGGATGGACAACAGATGATGTTGTGGTAAATAATAATGAATTTATTATGCCAGATACACAAGTAATATTAAAAGGTAAATTCCAAATAGATGAAGTAACTCCAAAATATTCAGTAAGATATAAAATAGATGGAGATATACCAGAAGGATATACGCCACCTACGACAAAAGAATATTACGATAAAGAATATGTTGAACTAGATACATTATCATATGGAGATAAAGTAGGTAACTATCAATTCCTAGGATGGACAATTAACGAAAAACATGCCGGTGATTACTTCCAAGTAAATAAAAATATGACAATTCATGGTAAGTTTGAAAAAGTAAAATATAGTGTATCTTATCAATTTGATGATGCAACATTACCAGAAAATGCTACTGATTTACTACCACTTATAGAAGTACATAATGTAGGGGAATATGTTGCTTTACCTACAATTGAGAATGTTGGCAACTATGAGTTTAAAGGTTGGAACGTTGATAAAAGTTTTATTATGCCAGCACACGATGTAATAATAGTTGGAAGATGGCAAGAAAAGTCTTTAGATTATGATATAAACATGCAAGTAGAGACATTAAGTAAAAAAGTGTATTTTAAAGAAAATGATGAAATTAATTATGCGATAAAAGTTACAAATACAACAGCATATCCATTAGAGGACATAGTTGTAAAAGAATCTAAAGGACATACAATTATTGAAGGAGAAGGATACGAAAAATCATCTCCTCATATTGCAACAATAAATCATCTAGAACCAAATGAGTCAGTAACAATAACTGCCAAATATATTATTGAAAAAGGTGAAACTAGAAATCATACAAATGAAGTAACATTAGTATCAGCAAAAACAAGCGTTGATCGTTACAGGGTAAAAGAAAAGAAAGTTAAAGCTCGTATTGCAATTGCATCTAAATTAACAATTTGCAATGAAGGTAGCCATGTAGGATTAGATAGAACATTCCAATATCAAATAAGTGGAGTTAATACTAAGTACTCATCATGGGTATTAATAGATAATGATGGATGTAAAACAATTTACTTAAATCCAGATGAATATCAAGTAAAACAAATACCTCTACAAGAATATACATTAAAGAATATTACAGGAGCTATAACAACAAATAATGCAACGTTTAATGTATTAGAAGATAAAGAATATAAAATAACATTCCAAAATGCATATCGTAAAAAAGTTTATTATCATTCATCAGGTAAAAGTATCAGCAATTTGAAAGGAGATAACAAATGAAATATTTTGAAATAATCAAAAAAAGCTTAAGTAAAAAAGTTCAACTTGTTATCTCCCTAATGGCTGTTATCGCAATAATTATGGTTGTAATTACTTTTTATAATGAAAAAACTATGACAAAAAGATATGCTAATATGGTATATAACGTGGTACTTGAAAAGAAAGCAGGAAACCCTTGGGATAATACAGAATTCTTTATAAGAAATAAAGAAAAGAACAATAGAAACGTAGTATTAAGAGTTAACTATAATGAAATCTGGAGTAAAGAAGAAAATGAAGAAATATATACTCTAGATAATAATATTAATGGAGAAAATGTTGTAGATAAAACCTGGACTCTAGAATTTATCAGTGGTTTCCGTGAATATAAAGATGGCTGGTATTATTATGATCAAATATTAAAACCACAAGAATCAATAAGAATACTTAGAAAATTAAAATTAAAAGAAGACTTGATAAATGCATCTCCATATAAAAATGATTATTTAGAGTATGACTATGACTTAATATTTAACTATGAAGTTATTGATGCAGATGAAGATTTAATTAAAGATATATGGGGTAGAGATGTAAAATTCGAAAAAAATCGAGTTTTATGGAAGTCTTAAAAGATAAGAAAATAGTTGATATTTAACGATATATATGCTAAAATATAGAAGTCGTTTGCAAAAAGAAAAGAAAAGTTTTTGCGTTTTAGAAATATTTTGGTATAATACCAATAGATGTAAGGGAGGCAAATGAAATGGCTAAAGTAGGAAATAGACAAATGAAAACTCTAGTTTGTAGTGAATGCAAAGAAGAAAATTATAGAGATGAAAGAAATGT
>AUXO014937603.1_pt1 | contig 10658 bp, 5 predicted proteins | sample 768731 | NCBI WGS metagenome assembly AUXO01 (sample SAMN02715735, study PRJNA202380) | gut metagenome | biome: sheep rumen | host: Ovis aries | place: New Zealand: Palmerston North
TAATACTCGATATTTCACAGAAAGAGAGATTCTGACAGAGAAATTTTTTTGATCAATCATAGACAAAATCCGGTCAATTTTGATTTTCCCGGATATATCAGGAGAGAATGTAAATCCATGATAAGTGATACTTCTCAAATGCGTACAGCCTGAAAAAGCATCATTCTCAATTCTTGTTATATGTTCCGGAATGATAATATTTTCAAGATTTCTTTGTGTATGATAAGTATAAAATGCACCACTAGCAAGACAGGTAATTCCTTTCGGAATTGTAAAAACTTTTGATATGATTTTTGCCCAGATTAAGATATGATTCACAATCACAAGATCATTTTGATTCTGCAATTGTTTCAGCCATGGTGTTCCTTGAAAAGCCCCTTTGCCGATCACATTCACACTTTCAGGAATGGAAATCATATTCAGATGTTCGCAGTTTCTGAACGCATGTGTGCTGATTTCTGTTAAATGATCTGGAAGATGAATTTTTTCTAAATTGATGCATTCTGCAAATGCGAAATTATCAATTTGTGTAACAGAATCAGGGAGATGCACTTCTTCCAAATAATTACACAGATTAAATGTACCAATATTGATTTTTTTCACGCCTTCTGGCAGAATTACTCTTTTTAATCCGCAGGCGTAAAAAGCACAAATGCCAATATGTTCCAGATTAGATGGGAAATTGATCGCTTCCAGTGATCCACATTGAAAAAATGCACCATCTTCAATTTTGATGATACTTTCCGGAAGAACAACTTTTCTCAGACAGCCCTGCGAAAAAGCATACTGCCCAATATGGGTGATTCCTTCCGGAATGATAATTTCTGTTACATTCGGCTCTTCTATATATTTGATCAATACATGATTTTCAATTTCAAATGACATATTGCACCTCATAATGCAAATTTTTTCTTGATGATTGTTCCTGTATCATCATAGCCGATATGTGTATTTTTATAATCCATCAGCAGGATTTGCATTTCTGTCTTCTGATGATCAATTGCATAAGAAATAAGCTTATCAATATTACGCTTATGAATCCAGCCTATCGAAAACAATTTTTTCATAACAGAGATCTGATTTTCATCAATCAGGAACTGACACATTTTCAAGAAATGCTTTTTAATATAAGCATTCAATTCCGGGTCATCCTGTCTGGAATCAAATAATTCCCATAAGAAGCGATATTTGATATTCAAAGCCATTCTTGGTGAGAAATCTCTTTGAGAAAGCATTCTGATAAATAAATAAGTTTTATTTGGATTTGCAGAAAATGTAAATCCCTCACAGGTAATTGTTTTCAGATTTCGACAACCAATAATTGCGCCATCCAGATTTAGAATATGCGGCGGAATCACAAGCTTTTCAAGTTTCGGATCATTATAAAATGCACATTGTGCAATCGTTTTTACAGTATCCGGAACAATGACAACACCATTTACAGGTTTTGCTTTAATCAGGACATTTCCGGCGATCACAAGAGCATTTTTCTTCTGCTGTGTCCGAAGCCATGCCGTTCCGGAAAATGCCTGTTCTCCGACATACCGCACACTTTCCGGAAGATGAACTTGTTTTAATCTAATACAATCATGAAATGCTCCTGATTCGATTTTTGTCACACCATCTGGAATATCAATTTCTTTCAGATGCTTACAACACAGAAAAAGATCGCTTTTAATGATCTGTAAATTTTTAGGAAGTGTTATTTTCTCAAGAGCATCACAGTCCATAAATGTACGGGTATGCATCATAATCACGCTATCTGGAATGATAATTTTTTCAAGAGAACGGCAACTAGAAAATACATCTCTTCCCATCTTAATCAAACCTTCCGGGAGAATCACTTCTTTCAGATTGGAACAACTGCCAAAAGCAAATGTTTTGATTTCTGTGATCCCCTCCGGAACAATGACTTTTGTTTCATTCGGCTCTGGTATATATTTGATCAATACATGATCTTCAATTTCAAATGCCATATTTCACCTCATAATGCAAATTTTCTCTTGATGATCGTTTCAGAATCATCATAGCCAATATGTGTATTTTTATAATCTGTCAGCAAAACCTGCATTTCTGATTTCTTCTTTTCAATGGCATATAGAATAATTTCATCAATATTTTCCTTTGTGATGAAATCGCCATGTGTCAGAAAATATTGCATCGCTTCAGGCGTTTCTTTCCGGATCAGCCTGAAAAATACTTCTTTTACATGCTTTTTGATATAATAATTAACATAGAAATCACAAGGATCTTTCAAAAACATCTGTAAGGCAACAGCTCGGCGGATACTGGGGCAAAGTATTGAAAAATCTTTTTTATCAATCATATGCAAAACATCACTGAGCAGATTTTTATATGTCAAAACTTCAATGCCATTCCGATGAAGCAAAATTTTAGAACTTCGAAACCGTGAAGCACCACAAATATTTTTTCCAATATAAATAACAGTATCCGGAATAATTAATTCTTCCAAAGTTTCAGCATCAAAAAAAGCACTGTTTCCAATGGCCAGGACATTGTCCGGAATGACAATAGATTTCTGATTTATGCCATTACAGGCAAAATGTTCAATTCCTGTGACAGTTTCAGGAAGCTGAAAAGGCGTTTTGTTACATGGCCAATAGATCAGAGTTTCCCTATTTTTATCATACAGAACACCATCAACACTGACATATTCCGGATTTTCACTTGAAACATGAACTTCTTTCAGTTCAAAGCAACTTCTGAATGCTTGCGGATGGATTTCTGTTAAAGATGCCGGAAGAAATACACTTTTCAGCCTAGCACAGCCATAGAAAGCATTTTTTTTGATAGTTGTGACTCCTTCAGGAATGATAATCTGACTGATAGAACAGTTAGAAAATGCATTTTCTTCTATCACAGTATCCTGTTTCTGGCCTTTTGGATTCTCAAAGATCACTTCTTTCAATTCAAAACAGTACGAAAAAGCATCTTCACCGATTCTCGAAACAGTATCGGGAATGATGACTTTCTCGATATATTTTCTAAAATATTCCATACTTTCTATTGTCTGTATGCCTTCCGGAATTTTCAGCACTGTCGGCTTCCGGAATGTGATTTGATGCAGATCAAGGCCATTCTGTGCGAAATAAAGGCGGATTGTACTGTATTCAGAAAGCATGGGTAATAGTTTGGACTGGGAAACAGGATTTCCTTTTGTGCCGTTCCATGTGAATGATCCGGCCGCTGTTCCCATGCAGAAAAGTGTTACTGTCATTTGTGCACGGGGGTTTTGTTTGCTGGATGCGGTTAGAACGGCTTCATACCAGCCTGTATTTTTAAGATGAAGGCCAAAGCTATAAGAACTGCCTTTGCTGACTTTTACATCATGCAGATCAATCGTGATTTCTGCATCAAGCTCATAAAATTTTATTTCTTTCTGCTGTTCTGTGATCTGATCGGGGCGATTGATGATTTCAATTTCTGTTTCTTCCCCCAGCAATCGCTTCATTGCATTGGTATGCATCAGAAAATTGCAGAGATTTGCAGCGTTTCTTTGCAATTGGGAACGTGCTGAGATAAATGTACCATTCAGAAGTTCAGTAAAATCATTGCTGACCATGTAAATATCATTCTGTGCATGAATCATGGCTTTCAGATCACCGCCACTTTTTTCAGTGTTCAGTGAGTTAAGATCTGTCCACCAATCTGTCATAACGAAACCTGTGAAACCCCATTCATGACGGAGAATTTCAGTACAAAGATCATAATTACATGGTGTCCGGATGTCATTGATCAAGCCGTATGTTGTCATAATAGATTTTGCAGATCCTTCTTTGACAGCGATTTCAAACCCTCTGAGATAGATTTCACGGAGAGCTCGTTCTGAAACGACAGAATTCAACATATGACGATTTGTTTCTTGATTATTGGCACAAAAATGTTTGAGTGTTCCGGTAACATTGGACTGATGCAAGCCTTTCAGCTCAGCACATGCCATGATGCCAGTCAAAAGGGGATCTTCTGAAAAATATTCAAAATTACGGCCATTGAGCGGATGACGATGAATATTCATGCCCGGAGCTAGCAGACAATCAATTTGATTTGCAGCCAATTCCATGCCGACAAAACTAAATAATTCTGTAATCAGTTCGGGATTGAAAGTAGAGGCCAACATTGTACCTATGGGCAGACTGAATGCTTCTGTACCAGAATCCATGCGAATACCAGAAGGGCCATCTGCACAGCAGGCAGCAGGAATGCCATAAGAAATGAGATCATCTGTCACACCTCCGAATGCAGCGGCTGTACCAGGTGTAACACGAGGGCTTCCCATGCCTTCACCGCAAATGATCTGCATTAGTTGCACATCTGAAAATTGTGCAATAAATTCTTCCATAGTAACATGACCATGAAGCACATCAGCGAGGACAGATTTTTTCTGTGTTGGGGGGAATTCCTCCGGCTGATTTTCAAGTATGCGGTCTTCTGGTTCATATTTTCTTAATGGAACAGGCTCGAATTTATGCTGATTATTTGTCATCCGGTTAAATGCCTGTACAGGCGCAAGACACTGCTTTTTCTTTGAACTGGCCACTGTTTCAGAAAGTACGATACTGGCCTCATGTTTTGCATTTCTGACATCTGAGCCAATATAAAACTGATATTCTCCAGCTTCCAGAACATTACAATAGGGATATTCTGTAATATTTTTATCATCATAAGAAACAGGAGGAATCAGGGGAATATCAAATTCCTGTGTTTCACCGGGGGCAAGTGTTTTTGTTTTCTGAAAGGCTGTCAGGACACGGGCAGGCTTATCAAGTTTCCCGTGAGGGGCTTTGCAATAGATCTGAATCACTTCTTTTCCGGGAACATTTCCGATATTTGTAACAGCAACATGAATTTCCACTTGTTGGGTTTCTTCATTAATATGCCATATACCGGATTTTATCTCGAAACGGGTATAGCTCAATCCATAGCCGAATGGATAACGAACTTTTTCTTTTCCCATTGTTTCAAAAAAGCGATAGCCAACATAAATATCTTCTGTATAAAAATCTGTATCTTGATTTCCAAAATCAGAATCAGAGGGATAATCCTGAATTTTATAAGCAATTGTATCCGGGAGCTTTCCGCATGGAGAAATTTCACCCGTCAGCACTTTGGCCGCACCTGTTCCCCCGATCATGCCGCCCTGCCAGATATATAATACAGCATCAGGCTGATATTCATCTATAAAATGCAGATCTATCAGATTACCAGTATTTAATAAAATAATTAATTTCTGAAAATATTTTCTTGTCAGGCGGATCATATCTGTTTCAGCATCAGTCAGCAGATAAGAGCCTTTCTCAAGTCTATGATCCTGTTCTTCTCCGGCAGTCCGTGCGATAATTACAACAGCGATTTTACAGGATTCTGCGATTTCTTTGACAAAAGATTCCTCAAGAACGGCTTCTTTCTGTGACCAAGGTTCACCGCTCCAGCCGCTTCCAGATTCATAAGGGAATTGCTCTTCCCATTTCTGATAAAAATCTGCTAATTTCTGATTCATCCGGATTCCTGCATTTTTAAGTCCCTCTGGTATATCTATTACATGAGAGACATTCACCATTCCGCCTGAACCTGTGCCGGATTTATAATAATGCGTCTGCATTCTGCCAAATAATGCGATTTCTTCAGAATCATCCAAAGGGAGCGCATGATTTTTATTTTCCAGCATTACAATTCCTTCTGCTGCGGCCTGTGCCGCAACAGAAAGATATTTTTCCCAATCTAATATTTTCTTCATAATTAGCCTTTCTGATATAAACGATCAGCCATTTGAATTAATAAATCATATAATTCCAGATTTTTCTGATATTTTTCAGGAATACCGGAAAGCCCGATCTTTGCGCCCAGCAGATTCCCTGCAATTGCACCAGTACTATCACTATCACCATCATGATTAACTGCTGTTTTCAGACACAGATCAAAATCAGATTCAAATTTTGCCGCACAATAAATAGCAATTGCTAGTGCTTCATCGCCTACCCAGCCTTCACCGATTTCTTTGACAGCTTCATGTGGAACACCAGTTTGATCAGCCAATGTCAAAGCATTCATAATAATATCATGAAAATCAGAAAGATATTCTGTATCCGGATAGATTTTTTCTGTTGTTTCCAAAGCACTTTTTGCGGCATCCCGGATGGAATACTGTTCCTGTGCCAGCAGACGGATCATTTCTGAAAACATGCCGCCCGGAAGCCAGCCCAGCGGATGACCATGGGTTAATGCCGCCGCTTCTGCGCCAATTGTGACAGTTTGTTCCGCATTGAGAGAGACCAGACCGATGGGAGCAGTTCTCATAACACCGCCGCAACCTTTACTATCATTAAGCGGCTCTTCCGGCGTACCATTTCCGCCCTGTGAAAGCGCATTCATGCATGTCATACCGGGGGCACGTCTGGCAAATAATTCCGGAATATCCAAAAGGCCAGAGCCCATATCACTGTGAAAGCTTTTATTCTGTGTAGCATACCATGCAAGATAAGCTTTTCTCACAGAACGGATATATCTGGAAGGTTCTTCTTCATTCAGCAGTCCATCAGCCGTGAACAGTGTCATTTGCGTATCATCCGAAAAAACAGCCTTTCCATGATGCAGGACATATTCTGTAATGCCATCCTGGCCGAATTCTCTTAAAATCGCACGCCTGCGCATAAATTCCACTTCATAGCCCAGCGCATCACCAGCCGCACCGCCGACCAGACAGCCCTGATATTGATCTTGATTTTTCATAAAATTTAACCTCATTTCATGATCAGTTTTATCTATTATAACATATAAATCAAAAGAAGTCAAATTTTTTCAGCAAAAAAAATTCCCTGTAGTACACTACAGGGAAAATTTTTATATTTTTTTATTTTTCCGGATTGTAAATAATACCAGCATGGGATAAATTTCCAATCTTCCAAGAAGCATATCCAGACTTAATAAAATTTTAGCCCAGCTGGAAAAGCCTGAAAAATTTCCGGAAGGACTGATTTCATTCAAGCCAGGGCCTACATTGTTCAGACAAGTAATGACTGCCGTAACTGTAGTAGGAATATCATGTCCGTCAAGCGATAATAAAAGCATGGAAACGGCAGATAATAACATGAAGACGACAAAATAAAAGCTAATGCCATGAACAATTTCTTTATCTACCGCCCGGCCATCACATTTGACAGAAACCACCGCCCGTGGATTCAGAACTCTCTTGATTTCACGGAATGCTGTTTTACAGAGAATTAAAATTCTCATCACTTTCAGGCCGCCGCCGGTAGATCCTGCACAGCCACCCACAAACATTAATAATAATAATATCATCTGTGAGAAAAATGGCCATTCTGTGAAATCAGCTGTTGCAAAGCCTGCTGTAGAAATCATTGTGAGTACCTGAAAAGAAGAATATCTCAGCGAATGCAGAAAATTCCCATAAATCGGCATAATATTAAATGCAATCAAGAGCGAAGATCCTGCAACGATGCTCAGGAAAAAGCGAAGTTCTTCATTCTGGAATACCTGTGAAAACTTCTTTGTCAGCAATAAATAATACAGCGTGAAATTAATCGAGAACAACAGCATAAAAATCGTAATTATAACATCAATATAGGCACTATCATAATCTGTAATACTATGATTTGTCAATCCAAAGCCGCCCGTTCCAGCAGTGGAAAATGCTGTATTAATTGCTTCAAAGAAATTCATTTTGCTGAATAATAATAATATCGTCTCCAAAGCTGTCAGGCCAATATATATAATATATAATGTCCTGATGGAAGAACTCATTTTTGCTGTCAGCTTTCCGGCGGTAGGCCCTGCCGATTCTGCTCGAACCAAATGCATTGTTTTGGTATCATTCTGCGGCATAACAGCCAGCATCAAAATCAGAACGCCCATACCTCCCAGAAAATGAGAAAAACTCCTCCAAAATAAACAGGCCTTTGACATAGATTCAATATCATTCAAGATGGTTGAGCCTGTTGTTGTAAATCCTGATGCTGTTTCAAATATAGCATCTGCCAGATTTGGAATTTCTCCGGATAATACATAAGGAAGCGCACCTAATATAGAAACCAAAATCCATGTCAGTGCTACAGTTGCCATCCCTTCCCTTGTATAAATATCTTTGTTTTCCGGTTTTTTCAGCGTGATCAATGTGCCAATCACCACCAATCCAACAGCCATGATCAAGAACGCTTTCATGCTTTCCGGTTCATGATAAATCAGGCTGACCAGCAGCGGCAGCAGCATCAGAAGCCCCAGCACACGGATGATTTGCCCCATCAGCCAGCTGATCATTTTATAATTCATGATTAGCGTTCACCTCGGAAAATATCATCAAAGCTTGTGACCTTCTGCCTTGTTGTGACAACAATCACACTGTCATTTTTCTTAAAAACATCGTCACCAGTCGGAATAATTCTTTTATTATTCCGGATAATTCCTGCAATCAGAAATCCCGGATTAATTCTTAATTTTTTCAGTGGAATTTCCAAATGCCGGGCATCACTTCGGATAATAAATTCAATCGCCTCCAGTTTTTCATCTGCCAGCCGATACAGCGTATTAATGCCGCTCCCTTTGGAATTTTCTTTTCCACGGACATATTGCAAAATCAATGCAGCAGTAGTATTCTTAGGAGATACAATATTTTCCAGTCCGACACTATCCGAAATCGGAAGCAGTGACGGCCGATTGATTTTCGTGACAATCTTGTCAACACCCATTTTCTTCGCATACAGAGATAAAATAATATTCTCTTCATCAATGCCGGTCAGCGTAATACAAGCATCTGCATTGGCAAGCCCTTCTTCTAATAATACATCCTGATCTGTACCATCTGCACAGATCACAGAAGCTTTTGAAAAGGCATCACTTAAAAATTCACATCTTGCTCTGTCCTGTTCAATAATTTTGACCTGCATTCCCAATTCTAAGAGCTGACGGGTCAGATAATAACTAATCTTGCCGCCTCCGACGATCATGACAGATTTAATTCTATTTTTGCCATCTCCTAGCTGTTTATAAAATTTTGCTAATTCATTATGAGCGGCAGTGATATAAATCCTGTCATTTCCCTGAAGAATAAAATTGCCGTCTGGAATAAAGCATTGATCTTCCCTTAGAACGGCGCATACCAGAAGCCTGAGTTTCAGGCGAGAAGGCAGAGAAAGCAATGTCAGCCCGTCCATGATGCCCCCCGGTGTGACACGTAATTCCGCAAGTTCCATGCGTCCCCCGGCAAAACTTTCCACTTGAATTGCATTCGGATACCGGAGCATTCTTGCAATTTCATTTGCTGTCTGATATTCCGGATTGATCATAAGACTAATATCCAGCTTTTCACGCATAAATACCATCTGTTCGGCAAACATGGGATTTCTGACTCTGGCAATACTATGCTGTGCGCCGAGTTTTCTGGCCATCATACAGCACATAATATTTGTTTCATCTGAATCTGTCATTGCAATCACAACATGTGATTTGTCCGCACCTGCTTCCAGCAGATCCTTGACAATCAAACCATTTCCAGTAATACTCTGCACATCAAAATTATCCATCATGCTGGTTACAACATCAGCATCAACATCCATGACAGTGACATCATGGCCATCCTGACGGAGAATTTTTGTCAGAATACTTCCGGCTTTGCCGCAGCCGATTATTAAAATATCCAAAAATGATAACTCCTTTCGGCGGAAATATCCGTCCAAAGAATATTATAAACCGTTTTCACTGATTTGTCAACTTATTTTTACCAAAAAAACATTGACAAATGTTTTTTTGTCTGTTATAATAATTAAGATAATATATATCAGGAAGGTGATTTTATGGAAATCCGTGAAACTGTGAGGGAAACAATGGCCAGAATTTTTGAAGACACAAAAAACTGGTATGAATCTGATCAGGATCTGAAACAGGCGGCGGCATATGCGGCAGAACATACAAAATTATATCGTGCAAAAGAATATCCGGCCATTCCTGAAGCAGATTCTCAGAGAAAAACAGAAATTCATGTGTCTGCTGATAAATCATTTCAGGCGGCTTCCCGTTTGCATGAGCAGTATCCCGAAGCAAGAATTGCTGTACATAATTTTGCATCTGCAACCAATCCGGGCGGTGGTGTCAAAAATGGTTCACGTGCGCAGGAAGAAAGCCTTTGCCGGTGTTCGCTTTTATATCCCTGTCTAAAACAAACATGGCTTTGGGAAAGCTATTATCTCTATCATCGAAACAGAGCTGATGTCAAATATACAGATGCCTGCATCTATTCCCCTGATGTTCTTGTCATCAAGTCAGATACAGATTTTCCGGAACGCCTTTCGAAAGAAAAATGGTTTCCTGTGGATATTCTCACCTGTGCCGCACCAAATCTCAGAAGAAAGCCGAATAATATCATGAATCCGGGCAATGATCACGCCATTTCCCTGACAGATCAGGAACTTTTTGAAATTCATGTTTCCCGTGCCCGGCATATGCTGACCATTGCGGCAGCCAATCAGGATGATATTTTAATACTTGGCGCATTCGGATGCGGTGCATTTCGAAATTCTCCTGATGTTGTTGCCAGAGCATACCAGACAGTTTTACATGAATCAGCATTCAAAAACAGATTTTTGCATGTGGAATTTGCAATCTTTCACACCAGCCGGGAAACAGCAAAT
>AUXO010034860.1_pt1 | contig 10655 bp, 7 predicted proteins | sample 768731 | NCBI WGS metagenome assembly AUXO01 (sample SAMN02715735, study PRJNA202380) | gut metagenome | biome: sheep rumen | host: Ovis aries | place: New Zealand: Palmerston North
ACGCAGCGCTTGATATTGTCTTTGGTAATATCGTCGAGCATGTCGCGAAGGGATTTGTGTCTTGTGAGGAAGAAAACGCGAAGTCCGTTTGTCTCAAACATTGTGAGCGGATCAGGTGTTCCTGTCAGTTCACCGAAGATCTCGGTGTGGCCGATAAAGGGAACTTCTGCAGCGTGAAGAGCTTCCTTGTTGATCGGCGTTGTCGCGACGGCGTCCGCCTCGTGATTCATGCAGATCTCAATGCTCTTCTTGATATATTCGAAAGCCGCTTTGCCGCACATAGCCTGTACAACACCGTACTTGAATACGGACTGATCGATATTATCGAGGTCGATCAGGTTCATGATCCCGGGACGATAGTCGCCGTCAGCAGCCTTTTCCACTACATTGATGGTAAGATCTGCGCCGACGATGCCGATCGCTCTCTCCATCACCTTCTTGTCGCCGATCACGATCACGTTGGCCGCGTCATTGACCTTGGGAAGTGCCAGGGATTTTGCTACGATCTCAGGACCTACGCCTGCGGGATCGCCGATCGGAACTGCAATTACGGGTTTTGTGTTAGTCATTTTCTTTCCTCCTTTTAGGTTGTTCAGGTCATCTGCCTGTTCTGTATTTGGATAAAGATCATTGCTTTGTATATAGCCAAAGATCAGATGTACAGTTTCTCCTTCAGATATGTGATACAGGTATTGATGGCATCCTTGCCGCCCTGGCTGCCGCCCTTGGTGATCAGATGCAGCCCGTCAAACTCGCCGTCGTGGAACTGCCCGTACGCGGCGAGCGGGAGCACTTCATCTCTCAGATCCAGGCCTATAGCGCCAAAGCGTTTGCAGATCGCCTGGGTCACATCGCCGCCGCTGGCGTAAAGTCCGCGGAAGGAGGGATCGCTGCGGATGATCTTTTCCGTGATCTCCGCCAGGGAATCGTTGATCCTTCCGGTCACATCGTCCATCGTGCAGTTATAGCGTTCCATATAGGGCTTGAAGTCGATCCTGTTCTCGGGATATATACCGTCTCCGGTTACCGTGGATACAGAGTAGCGTTTTGCCTGTGCCAGGATCTCGGTCACAACGCGATCCACTTCAAACTGCCTTCTCTTCTCCTCTTCCAGCAGTTCTTTGGTGTTGACAAATACATTGTGGGTTTTCTGGGACAGCCACAGCTCCTCCATCTGTGCCGTGGTGTTGGAGTTGACGCTTCCGACCACGACAAGAATGCGGTTCTCTTCTTTGCCGCTTCTGGGCGCGATCATCTTTCTGGACAGCGTAGCTGTGAAAACGCCGGGATCCACCGCGATAAACCTGATGCCGCTGATGATGCATGCGTCCGCGATCAGGTCCAGATCCTCCTGCGTGATGCAGTCGAATATGATCGTCCTGTAACCCATTCTCTTGCAGATCAGGATCTGATTAGCCAGGTCCTCTTTGCTCCCCATCATCTCATTGATTCTTACCGAGGTCACTCTGTATTTGCTCTGCTTGCGAAACAGCGCCGCTGCGTCCGATGTCTTGACAGGGGTCTTAGGATCCAGCGCGATATTCGTCTTGTGAAGGGGAATCCCGTTTACCAGCATGAAGCCGCCGATCACGATCCTGCCGGATGAGGGAAAGCAGGGAGCCACGATCGCGAGATAATCATCTCCGAGGCAGTCCAGCATCGCGTCCGTCTCGCTTCCGAGGTTGCCGCGCAATGTGCTGTCAATTCTCTTAGAGTAGATCTTGACGCCGTCGCCTTTCAGCCTTGAAGTTGCCTCATAGACAGCGTCGTAAGCCGACTTCGCGTCTGTCCCCCGGCTGTCAGTAGGGTATAATATGCAGTCACAATCTGACAAGGTGGACGGCGAAACAGTGTCCAGGCTCATCACTGTCGTTGCCCTGTAGTTCATCTTGGTCAGAAGCACGCCGGTGGCGTTGGCACCGGTCAGATCATCTGCTACCACAACACATTCTGCCAATTTACTCCCTCCTTCTGTAAGACATAATGTTCATTTATGTTCTATTTTGATTATATATCTGTTTATTACAACATTCAACATGTTTGTTTATGTTCGTTTCTTTTCTCTGTTTTAGCCATTTGTGTCTGTACTTTTTTGTCAATTATGCACGAATCGCCCTTTTTCCAGTCATTCCAAACGCCGGACCGTATGCATGTAAAAGGCCCGATCTCACAAGAGCTGATACTTTTCTCCTGTGAAATCGGACCTGTTTGTTCGTTTCGTGTTCTTTTATGTTATCACTGCGTTTACATCTCCGGCACTTTGGATACGAATGCCGATATGTTACACCTGCATGACTTCCGTACCGCCGGCTGCAAGGCTCTCCCGCTGGTCGTCAGTCAGGATCCGGTCCGTGACAAGAATGTCGTAATCCTCTACGCGGTTTACCGCGATCACTGCCTTGTTCCCGAATTTGCCGGAGTCAACGGCAAGTACGCTCTTTGCGCAGCGCCTGACCGCCTCCCTCTTGAGAAAGGCTTTATCGGTTGTCGGCGTTGAGATCATGAGCTGCTCATCAATACAGGAAGCGCCAAAAAATCCAAGATCCAGATTAAAGCTCTCCAGCATCCGGGTGGCGAAGTATCCCCACGCGCTCCCGGTTTCATTCTGTATCTGTCCGCCCAGCATGAAGATCTTAACGCTGCTGTCCAGAAGTATCTCCGCGATCTCCACATCGTTGGTCAATACAAGCAGGTTATCCGTACTGCGGATCCTGCGCGCAATTTCCCATGTCGTTGTCCCCGCGTCCAGATAGATCTGCATGCCCGGCCTTACCATTTCCGCGCACACATCCGCGATCTTTTCCTTGATCTCGCGATTGGTCTCCCGCTTGGCGCTGTATGAGATCTCGCTTTGCACCACCGCTCCGCCGTGGCAGCGTTCAATGAGTCCCTCTCTGTCCAACAGCGCGAGATCCCTGCGGATCGTCATCACACTGACATCCAGATCCCGGGCCAGGTCGTTGACACTGACGCTTCCGTTCATACGGATCGCCTCCAGGATTTTACTTCTTCGCTCTGTCGCAAGTCTCCCCGCCATATAGCCCCGCTCCTTCCAAATGCGTGTGCCTGTCTGCTTCTTTCCCTGTTATAACTATCTCATATCAAAGCGTTTTCGTCAAAACATTGAGTCCCCCCTGCGCATTCCCGGCTCCATATGAAAGAGGGGAAGGCTGCCCGAAGACAGCCTTCCCCAAATATCGATTCCTGTTTGATTGACCGTATTAATTGCGCGTCTGACTTTTATTACTTACTCTGCTATGTACTATTAATGCATGAAGAAGCTCAGTACGATAACTTCCACAACACCGACTGCCCAAGCAATGGTGGATGTGATAGACCATATCTGCAGCTGATCCTTTGCTTCGCTGACGCCCAGCGTTCTGTTGACGACCCAGAAGTAGGAATCGTTGAAGTAGCCAAAGAACAGGGAGCCTACGCAGCATGCGATCGCGCCAAGTGTAGGATTCACGCCGCCCGCGATCAGGATCGGTGCGGAGATGGAAGCAGCAGTTGTCATAGCAACTGTACCGGAACCCTGAATGAAACGCATAGCTGTAGAAATAACCAGGGGAAGAATGATCAGCGGAATGGAAGCCTTTGCCAGTCCGTCTGCCATAAAGGAGCCAAGTCCGGAATCCTTGATGATCTGACCGAGAGCGCCGCCGCCGCCGGTAACCAGCATGATGATACCTGCGCTTGCCATACCTTTTTCCATCTCTGCGATCGCTGTTGCTCTGTCAAGACGTCTGCCAAGGGTGAAGATAGCAAGGAGAAGGCCGAGGCCTACTGCCACGATCGGCTGTCCGAGGAATACCAGAACTTCCATGAAGCCTGTAGTAGCCTTCAGAGCGGATGCAACTGTGTTGATCAGGATCAGGACGATGGGAAGGAGCAGGGGTCCGAAGGACTCAAATGTTCCGGGAACGCCGTCCATATCCATGTTGAATGCTGCCTCATAATCAGGATCCTGATATTCAGCGGGATGGATCTCATCGTTATCATCCATGAGCCAGTAGTACTTCTTGGCAAGGACCTTTCTTGCGTAGAAGATGCAGGCGATCGCCATAGGAAGCGCAAGGACGATGGTGAGAAGGATGAAGAAACCTACGTCAATTCCGAAGATGCCGCAGACGCCCAGAGGACCGGGAGTCGGAGGAACCAGGGAGTGAGTGATAACAAGGCCTGCTGCAAGCGCAACGCCGAGGGAGATCACAGACTTCTTGGTCGCTCTGGAAAGTGCCTTTGCGATGGGAGCAAGGACAACGAAACCGGAATCGCAGAAGATCGGGATGGAAACCAGGAAACCTGTGAAAGCAAGAGCTTCCTCTTCTTTTCCTTTTCCGAAGATCTTCAGGAATGTGTGCGCCATTCTCTTGGCTGCGCCGGTTACCTCGAAGATCTGGCCCATCATAACGCCGAAGCCGATGATGATACCGATGCTTCCCAGTGTGCCGCCAAAGCCCGATGTGATCGAGTTGATGATACCAAATGTTTTTCCGTCCTCAAGTGTGATGTTGAGCAGCGGCATTCCGCCTACAACACCGACGATTACTGTACTGACGATCAACGCCAGAAATGCCTGGATCTTGGTCTTAAGAACCATGAAGATAAGGCAAATAATACCGATTGCAAGACCGATCAGCATTCTCTGTCCGCTTAATCCGTTAACCATACCATTCCCCTCCTAAATAATTTGTGTAGTTTGATCTGTCAATGATCCAATAAAGCCAGACTGCGCATGTTAGTCATTGAATCCTGTTGTTCCAAGCGATCGATCATGATCATTTGCCGGTCAGTACCTCGACCGCTTCTCTGAGAGTTGTCGCTTCACCGACGTTTCCGGGGAAGATGACATAAGGTGTTCTGGGGAACTTGCTGTCCTCGCCGGTCTGCCATACGGGGATACCGGGTCTGATCTGTCCCAGGACATTCGCTTTTTTGACAGCGAGAGCTTTTGTTCCGACATCGCTGGATGTGATGCCGCCCTTAGCGATAACAAAAGCAGGAGTAACTGTGAGACGGCCTACCAGAGACTGTACCGCGTCAGAGATCTTGACAGAGAGACGAAGCTCGTCTTCCTTGTCGCCGGTGTCGGCAGTGATCAGCGCTCTTGTTGTGTAGCAGCAGACAGTCTGTCCGGCGCGGATGCACTCCTCTTCCAGGTCGAGGCATCTCTGTACTTCCGCCTCAAACGCCGCGTCATCTCTGACCAGCGTTGCGTCGAGTTCAATGAATTTGATCTCTGTCATCTTCTTGAGTTCTTCGAGCTGCGCGGTTGTCTTGTTTGTGTGGGAACCTACGACGATGATGCCGCCGTTTGCTGTCTCATTGACAACCATCTGCGCTCTGGTCAGAAGAGGCTGGTCTGTAACGCCGCCCATGACCTTGACGATCGCAGCAGCTGTACGGAACATGAATACCTTTCCCTTGGCCATTGCTCTGTACATAGCGATGCAGAACACCTTGACATCGACATAATCTACAGCATTTACGATGATCTTATTGAAATCGGTAACTGCCATCAGCTGCTCTTCGATGCGGTCGATATCCATGTTGTGGATATCCTCAAGGGAGATGCATGTCACGTTTTCCGCCTTGTAAGCGCCGCCGGTCTTCTCCTCGACATACGCGGGCATGGTCGCAGCCTTGTAGCCGAATGTCTTATCCTTGGCGAACTCGGTCTCGTTGGCGGGAACCAGCTCGTCACCGTACTTGACATAGTGCACATCGCCGATCGTGAAGCGTCCGCCCTCTTTGAAGAAGGGGCAGAGGATCTCACCGTCAATGGTCTTTCCCGTGTACTTTTCGTAATCCGCCTTCAGAAGCTCTGTCTCCAGCGGATAGTGGCCGCGGAGTGTGGAGTCGCTTCTGCTGATGAAGATATACTCTCTTCCGGTCTCACGGGCGACCTGGTCGACCATCGCGGAGATCTCGTGGTGAGCCTTCGTTGTCTGCTCTGCCGTGAAGCCTCTGGAATTGGTCATGATATAGAAAAGATTGTTCTTCTCATTGAATCCGCTGAGGATGCTGTCGTGGTCCCATCCTGTATAAACAGAGATGTCGTGAACGGTCTGCACGCCGGTCGGGTCGTCATCGAGGACAACGATCTTCTTGTTGTTCTTCTCGATCTCAGCCGTCAGCAGCGCGTCGGCCTTCGCTTCGTCAATCTTCTTGTAGGAATTAAGAATTTCAGCACTGATCGCCATAGCTCTCTCCTCTCTTATTATTCGGGTCTCTTCACTTCCACGTCAGCAAGTTTCTCAAAGTACTGAACGATTCCGCCGTGGTCATCATTCATGTGACCGTGGATCTTCAGTGTCTGCATGATCTCATACAGCTGTGCTGTGTAAGGGATCGGAACGTCGATCGCGTGTGCGGAATTGACGCAGTTCTTGATATCCTTGTGGTTAATGCGGATAGGTCCGCCGGGCTTGAAGTTGCGGTCGATGATCATAGGGATCTTGGCATCCATGACTGCGCTGCCTGCAAGGCCGCCGCGGATCGCCTGGTAAACTTTCTCCGGGTCAGCGCCTGCCTTGGTTGCGAATACAAACGCCTCGGATACAACCGCGATCGTGTTGTTGACGATCATCTGGTTTGCAAGCTTTGCTGTGGAGCCGCTTCCGCTGGGACCGATCAGCAGCGCGCTGTTGCCGAGGATGTCAAAGTAAGGCTGCATTCTGTCGAAGTCCTCTTTGTCGCCGCCGCACATAATAGCAAGTGTTCCGTTAACCGCGCCGGGCTCTCCGCCGGAAACAGGGGCGTCTACAAAGCCAACGCCTTTTTCTTTCAGTTTCTTATAGCAAGTCTGGGACTCTACGGGAGTAACAGAGCTCATATCGCATACAAGAGCGCCTTCCTTGATCGTAGAAGCAACGCCGCCTTCGTCGAAGAGGATCGACTGCACGATCGGGCCGCTGGGAACCATTGTGATGATCACTTCACACTGCTCACCGATTTCCGCATAGGACGCCTCAACGCCTCCGTTCGCGACGACGTCAGCTACCGCTTCCTTATTGAGATCCGCGCAAACAACTTCCACACCGGCCTTCAGCAAATTCTTGGCCATAGGTCTTCCCATAATCCCGAGTCCGATAAATCCTAATTTCATGTCCTTACGCCCCTTTCCTTCCGTTTCCGGAATGTTCTGAATTGGTATGTGGTTTTCTTGTAATTGCATTATACGGCACACCGGTATACCGGTCAAGTGTTCTTTAATCCGCATTTTTAACAAATTATCGCCATCATTTTTTTAATTTGTGCACAATTTCGATCATTATTTAACAATCTCTATCATTTATTTTGTTAAATACTTAACAATTTGGTTCACAGCATTAAATATAATCGACACAATATATCAGATTGACCGGATGATTTGATTCCCATATACTTGAAGAACAGGTAATAGATCATAAGGGCTGCCTCGCAGCCCGTAAAAGACAGGAGGCGCCATGACGGCATACAAACCACTTCAGGAAGTGGCATATGAATACCTTCGCGATAAGATCACAAACGGAGGTCTGGAAGCCGGGAAAATATACAGTGAGACCAAAATGGCCAAAGAGATCGGGATCTCCCGCACACCTTTTAAGGATGCTCTGGTGCGTCTTTCTCAGGACAGATACATCGACATTATTCCCAGCCGGGGATTCTGTCTGCATGTCCTGTCAGAAGAGGATATCAACAACACTTACCAGTCTCGTATTGCCGTGGAAGGATTCTGTTCCCTCTATCTGCATATGCACCGCATGGAGCGGACAGCCCGGTCCGTGATCCGGGATCTGCAGGAAGATATGCTCGAAATGGAGCAGTCGATCAGCGAGAGCAGGCCTTATGCGGAGATCCTCAGCCATGACCTGAACTTCCACGCGCGTATCGTCCGCTACAGCGGTAATAAAGAGATGATCCGCCTGTTTGAGTCCTACAATCATCAGACCTTCGATATAGCTATGAAGACATTTGAATTATCCGGGCGTCCCGGCAATGCCCTGGACGAACACAGGGAGATCTATCAGAATATTATTTCCGATGAGATCTCATCCGACATGGATGTCTACCGCTCAGTCATGAAGCACGTAGACAACACAAGAGAGATTGTTTTAAAGGTTCTCGAAGCGGAGAAAAAAGACGCTTTCAGCTAAAAGCTGAAGGCGTCTTCCTCTTTTTATAAGCCCTTAGTCGTCGAAATCATAGTTGTCAGTATTATTTTCTTTAAAGATATGGTAGACCTCTTCGATCACATCGTCCTCACAGACGACAAGCTCCAGGTCATCTCCATCCTCCGATTCTATTTTCAGGACAGAGACTTCGTCATCATCCTCCTGGATCAGTACGACATACCGTTCCCCCTCATATTCTACTGTGTCCAGGACTTCATATTCCTGCTCTACGCCGTTTTCATCCACCAGAATAATGATATCGTCCATGCGTTACCCCCCTTAACCGATCATTATTATTGGTCCTCATTTATCGATTTGCCGCCGTGGTCCGGCAGCATCATGAATACTATACGATTACTATTTTACCATGTTTTGGCGCTATGCCTATATTCTTATTCCCGATTTCGCCACTTTTATGAAATTTTCCTAAATAAAAATAAAAAATCTATATGATGAAATCGTTTTCATGTCGTATTCTTATGGATAGTTACTGTTAACACATTTTGCACTAATATAAAGAGAGGGAAATATTATGGCAAAAAAACAAAAAGGTAATGGCGGCTCTCAGGCTTTTGCCGTCGCCCAGCAGATCGGTAAGTCTTTGTTCCTGCCGATCGCGGTCCTTCCTCCCGCAGGTATTCTGCTCGGTATCGGAAGCTCCTTCACAAATGCAACAACCATCGCGACGTATCATCTTGAAGGCGTACTGCATGAAGGCAGTATCCTTTATATGTTCTTCCAGATGCTCAACGGCGCCGGCAATGCTGTATTCGGCAACCTGGCACTGATCTTCGCATTGGCAGTAGCACTTGGTATGGCCAAGAAGGAAAAGGGTGTCGCAGTTCTTTCCGCAGCGATCTTCTATCTGATCATGCTGACAACCATGAATGTACTGCTCACCATCGACGGTTCCATCCTCGCGGACGGAAGCCTCGGTCCCAACGTCAAGGACGGCGCGATCGCGACAGCCCTTGGTATCCAGACCCTGCAGATGGGTGTGTTCGGCGGTATTCTTGCAGGACTTCTGGCAGCCCTGACCTGTAATAAATTCTACAAACAGGTTCTGCCCCAGTCCCTGGCTTTCTTCTCCGGCACACGTTTCGTCCCGATCATGTGTATGGTCTTTGGTATTCTCACAGGCTTCATCTGCTACTTCGTATGGCCTGCGATCCAGACCGGTATCTATGCACTTGGCGACCTGGTCAATGCGGCTGGTCTCTTCGGAACCTTCATCTATGGCTGCATCGAGCGTGCTCTGATCCCGTTCGGTCTGCACCACATCTTCTACATGCCTTTCTGGCAGACCGGCGTCGGCGGATCGGTAGAGATCGGCGGCGAAGTCGTACAGGGTGCGCAGAACATCTTCTTCAGAATGCTCGGCGATCCCAATACTGTCGTATTTGATGAGTCTGCTAAGTTCCTGGCAGGTAAGTATCCTTTCATGATGGGCGGACTTCCGGGTGCTGCTCTTGCTATGTACTCATGCGCAAGACCCGAGAAGAAGAAAGAGGCAGGATCCCTTCTGTTCTCCGTAGCGCTCACCTCCTTCCTGACCGGTGTTACTGAGCCCATCGAGTTCACATTCCTGTTCCTGGCACCCGTACTGTTCGGCATCCACGTCGTATTCGCAGGTCTTGCATTCCTGCTCTGCGACCTGTTCGATATCCTGATCGGAACCACTTTCTCCGATGGTCTGATCGACCTGATCCTGTACGGCGTACTTCCCGGAAACGCAAAGACCCACTGGATCCGCGTTCTTCCTCTGATCGCGATCTACTTCGTACTCTACTTCATCGTATTCCGCACCTTCATCCTCAAGAAGAATCTCAAGACACCCGGACGTGAAGGCGATGACGAAGAAGTGAAGATGATCACCAAGGACGAGTACCGCAAGGCGACCGGCGTCGGCGTTGCAGGCGGCAAGGCGGCTGCAGCAGACGTAGATCCCAAGTCCGCAGCCATCCTCAAGGGCATCGGCGGTCTCAAGAACCTGACCGGCGACATCGACTGCTGCGCAACCAGACTCCGTCTGACTCTGATCGATTCTGCAAAGGTCGACCAGCCTCTGCTCAAGGCCACCGGCGCTTCCGGCGTTGTTGTCAAGGGCAACGGCATCCAGGTCATTTACGGACCTTCCGTAACCATTGTTAAGTCCAACTTCGAAGAACTGGTAGACAAGCTCCGCAACGGCACCATCCCGCTGTCTGCAGTAGAGGATGAGGAAGCTCCCGCAGCAGCTCCTGCAGCAGCAGCTCCCGAAGCTCCCAAGATGGAAGATGAAATCCTGGGCGCATGCCTGACCGGTAAGATGCTCCTGATGAACGAAGTCGAAGACGAAGCCTTTGCCGGCCGTATGCTGGGCGACGGTGTCGCCATCGAGCCTACAGAAGGCGTTCTGGTCGCTCCCGCTGACGGCGAAGTCACCATGGTATTCGATACCAAGCACGCCGTATCCATGACCACTGCCGGCGGCGCCGAGGTCCTGATGCACATCGG
>AUXO014168608.1_pt1 | contig 10655 bp, 9 predicted proteins | sample 768731 | NCBI WGS metagenome assembly AUXO01 (sample SAMN02715735, study PRJNA202380) | gut metagenome | biome: sheep rumen | host: Ovis aries | place: New Zealand: Palmerston North
GCGCCCAGACGATGCTTATAGCCTACCTGAGAGGTCTTGCCTCCGCCTACGATACCCCAACGGAACGGCTCTCTCTTAATCAGCTTTTCACCTAAATACATAACCAATACTTCCTTTCTCGTGTTCTCAAAACATCATTCGACTTGTGAATTTCTTATTCCATACCATTTGTCTTTGTGGTTGCGAAAGACGAAAATTTCATTTGTTTTTTGTTGTTTTCGTTTTCGTTGTCTGTATTATACGGCAGGATTGACAAAACGTAAATATTGGATATAATGAAAAACATCATCGATTTTGCGGAAAAGAGGAATGCGTATGTATGAACTGGGAGCGGGTATTCTGCCCAACTCGATCTGTGTGCCGCTGACGGCAACGGCACGTGCACAGGCGCTGTATTTTTATCCTGTGCTGTGCGGACATTATTACTGCGACAGCCAGTATCAGGTCAGCAGACCGTGCTATGAGAATCCGCTGCTGCTGTTTGTGCGCAGCGGCAGCATGGCGCTGGAATATGACGGGGAAACCTATCATGCAGAGAAGGGAGACATTTTGCTGCTCGACTGCGACCGGCCGCACACCTATCGCACAGAGAGCGGCGCAGAATTTTTATATCTGCATTTTGATGGCAGCAATGCCCATGATTTGGTGCGCGCCATTGCGGCGGAAAGTCCGGTTGTGCAGCGGGAAGAAAACATGCTGATTGGACAGCGACTATATGATATGGTGCAGGACTATCAAAAAGTGGGTCTTGGCAGCGAGGCGGAGGACTCCATGCGCATTTATCAGCTGCTCACATGGCTTGCTCTTCCGCCGCGAAAGCTGTCGCGGCGTGACAATCCCATCAACCAGACGGTGGAATATATCCGCGAGCATGTGGGCGACGCCATCACACTGCGTGAGCTGGCGGATATGGCTCATTTAAGTGCCTGCCATTATTCGCATGAATTCAAGCGGCAGACCGGCTTTTCTCCGATGGAATACGTCATCAATACGCGGCTGGAAAAGGCAAAAATGCTGCTGCTGCAAACAACCATGTCCGTGATAGATATTGCGTATGAAGTCGGATATGAAAGCGGCGGCAGCCTGAGCAACTTATTTATTAAAAAGGTCGGCTGTTCGCCGCGCGAATATCGGCGGACAAACGGCATTTTTTGATTCATCACACGATGTACACACAAAATTTACTGTTTTGCAATTGTTTGTCCTTGGTATCGGTGGTATAATGGTTAAGTGAAACTATCGCGCCAAGTGGGGGAAGCCGCTGCTTTCCTGTGGCGGCGGGATGAAAAATGAAGAACAGGAGAATCAAACATGAAGCGATTACTTTCCATGCTCATGGCTGGTATCCTCTGTGTCGGCATGCTGGCGACAATGACCGGCTGCGGCACGAAGGATAATACACCGGTTGTGGCAACCATTGACGGAGAGGATGTACATTCCAGCGAGCTGGCAGCGTACATTGTCTATAATCTGATGTACTATGAAAACTCCTTTGGCATGGATATTAAGTCCATGGCAAGCGATGAAATCTTTGGCAGCATCAAGGAAGGCTGCCTGAATCAGGCAAAGCAGTATCGTGCCATCAAAAAGCTGGCAGAAAACGAGGGTGTGAGCCTGAGCAAGGATTCCAAGAAAGAGCTCAAGGAAAATCTGGACAACAACAGACAGCAGCTCGGCTCGCAGACCGGTACGTTTACCCGTTGGCTCAAGTACAAGGTCAAGGGCGATGAAGATCCGTTTGTGACTTATCTCAACAGCTATGGCTACACCGAAAAGCTGTACGAGAGCAACAACGAGACCATGCAGCTGATGTATGACATCATTGATAAGTATTACGATCAGGGCGATATCACCAAGCAGTTCCAGAACACCTATCTGCACGCAAAATCCATTCTGATTAAGGATGTAGATGACAACGGCAACGAGCTGACCGGCGATGCACTGACCGCAGCCCAGAACAAGGCACAGTCTATTCTGGATCAGGTCAAGGCAGATCCGAGCAAGTTTGACGATCTGTGGAAGGAAAACAATGCGGACACGGCACAGTCCAAGAACGGATACTACTTCACCGAGGGCGACATGGTAGACGAGTACTATCAGGCAGTTGCTAAGATGGAAGAAGGCGCCATCAACGATCAGCTGGTATATTACAAGGGCTATGGCTGGTTCATCATTGAAAAGCTGAAGCTGGAGGATTCCGCACTGACCGATACCTCTGCGTATCTGAAAAACTCCGGCAATGGCGATGAGAGCACCATCAAGTCTGCAATTGGTCAGCAGATGGTTCAGGACAAACTGGACGGCATCATCGAGGATATGAAGGTGGAGACCACTGACGAGTACGATAAGATTACTGCGTACAACGTCAATACCTATCTCCCGTTCAATGCCGATGCATTCGTATCCAACGGCTCCGGTTCTGCCGGCTCCGCTGTTGGTTCCGCCGGCTAATCATAGCATGGCATAACCGAAAATGCTTGAGGGAGCACCCGTTCGGGGTGCTCCTTTTTGTGTACAGTGTAGAAATTTGCAAAGATTTTGTGAAAAACACGGGGATTCCTTGCAATCGTCACAAGAAAGTGTTATCTTTTTGAAAAAGAACCCGTGATAAATGAGAAAGGGGATTGCTGTGAATCTCATTATCCATATGAACACATTGGTCATCACGATCATTTCCATTCTATATATATATCAGATGGGATATATCGGCGTGGTGTTTATCGGAGAGTACATTCGCAAGCGCCGCAGAAAGAACCACGCGGAGCCGCTTGTCAAAACCAATCGGTATGCGGCGATTATTTCCGCGCGAAATGAGTCCGGTGTGATTGGTCAGCTGCTGGATACCATTCGGGCGCAGACGTATCCGGCTGAATTTTTGGATGCGATTGTTATCGCGGATAACTGCACGGACGATACCGCGCAGGTGGCGCGCGACCATGGCGCCATTGTCTATGAACGCTTTAACAAAGAGCAGGTCGGCAAGGGCTATGCGCTGGATTATCTGTTTGATAAGCTGAAAAAGGGCGTCGGCGATGACTACTATGATGCATATGTCATCATTGATGCGGATAATCTGCTGGATGAACACTTTTTTGAGGCGGTCAACAAGACATTCTGTCAGGGTTACCGCATCATGACAACCTATCGAAATTCCAAGAACTTTGCAACCAACTGGATCTCTGCGGGATATTCGCTGTGGTTCATGCGAGAGGCAAAATTTTTGAATAATGCCCGCATGATGCTGGGTACCAGCTGTGCGGTGTCGGGCACCGGCTTTGTCGTGGCAAGTGCGGTCATTCGCGAGCGCGGCGGCTGGCCGTATCACCTGCTGACGGAGGACATTGAATTTACCGTAGATACCGTCATTCACGGCGAAATGATCGGCTATTGCGGCGATGCGATGCTGTATGATGAGCAGCCGACGACATTTAGCCAGTCTTGGACCCAGCGTATGCGCTGGGCAAAGGGCTTTTATCAGATTGTTGCCAATTACGGCGGCAAGCTGAGCCGCGGCATTGTCACCAAGCACCACATCAAAAAACTCGCCAGCTATGACCTGACGATGACGGTTATGCCGGGTATGCTGATTACCATGGGCATTCTCACACTGGACATTGTCATGCTGCTGATGGGTGTTTTCGGTTCGCTGTACATGCCGCACATGATTCAGACCATGCTCAGCTCGCTGGGCTTTTGGCTGCTCGGATACTATGGCTCCCTGTTCCTGATGGGTCTTGTGACCATGATTACGGAGCGAAAGAAAATTCGCAACTGTCCGACATGGAAGCGGGTGCTGTATACATTTACCTTCCCGCTGTTTCAGCTGACGTATCTGCCCATTGCCGTTGCGGCGCTGTTCCGCAAGGTAGAGTGGAAGCCGATCAAGCATGAAGTTTCTAAAACCTTGGATGAAATCCGATAACAAAACAAAAGTCTCCCGTGCGGGAGACTTTTGCTGTTTCATGGGGCTTATACATTGCCTTGCAGCGCTGTGCGGTACGCCTGCAGACCCTCGGCGGACAGTTTAATCAGCGCGAGAACCGGAGCGAGATCGGCAATTTCCTGCCGCGTCGCTGCATCGGATAAAATATCTGCATACGTTTGCTTGGCAAGAAAGGCTTCAGATGGCGTCTTGGCACTTTTTCTGCTGCACAGCCAGCCGAACTGTCTGCCGAGACCGTGCACACCGTCCGTGTAGTGCAGACCGAGCGCAGCGGATGCCAGCTCATCCTTCAATGTCTCAGCGGTGTCTGCGGACAGCGCGAGAATCATAAACGGGAACTGGGTTCCGGAAGCGTGCTCGGCGGTCTGCATTTGCTCTACGGTTGTTTGCAGCTGTGCAATGGTGTCCAGCTGCTGTTGGAGCGAAGCAGCGAGCTTGACAGCCGTGATGGAGCCGTCCGGAATCGAACCCAAGGCGAGCGCGGACAGCTGCTGCTGTACCTGTTCGATGGCACTTTGGACATTGGAAGCGGAGACACCGGCGGTGTTGGCAAAACCGATATTTTCCGCGCCGCTCGTACCGGAAAGCGTCTGTATCAGCGCATTGTGTGCGTGCATGAGCTGAATCGGATTGGCATCGAAATACGCTTTGAGATCTTCCGCGGAAAGCGGCGGCCGATCCGCAAGCGCAGTGATGGGATGCTCGAGAGATGCGATATGGCAAGCTGCAATCGTTGCATCGGGCATACAATCCCTCCTTTCAAAATAAAAAAAGAATCTGTGAACTGCCTATCTTGTATAATAGGCGCACAGATTCTTTTTGTCTATTTGGTTTTACACAGATATTTGCACAGTCAGCCTCTGCACAGCAGGCAGCCGGACAGCGGGGCAAGGCGTACCTGTCCGTGGATGCTGTCCGAATTGATGACGCCGGAGCCGGAATACGAGGTGTTATCCGTATTGACAAGCTCCCGCCACTCGCCGGACAGACCCGGAATAGAGACTGTGACAGGCTGCAGACCAAAGTTCATCACGCATGCAATCGCCTGCTGCTCGTCTGCCGAGCGGCGGACAAAGGCGAATACGGTAGCCGGTGCGCTCGGCGTATCCAGCCAGCGGAAGGCGCGCGGATCATATTCTGTATCATACAGCGCGCGGTATTCCAAGCCGATTTTGTGCAGATGCCGGCAGTACCGATTGAAGGAATCGTGCATAGGGTACTCCATCAAATTCCAGCCCAGTTGTTTGTTTTCATCCCACTCGCGGAACTCTGCGATTTCATTTCCCATGAAATTGAGCACTTTTCCCGGATGCGCACACATATACAGGTATAACAGGCGGGTCTGGCTGAACTTTTGCTCGTAATTGCCCCACATCTTGTCGATGATGGTGTGTTTGCCGTGAACCACTTCATCGTGAGACAGCGGCAAAATAAAAATATCGTTGTAAAAATACGCCATAGAGAACATGAGGGTGTGGCGCGAATAATTGCGGTCGTTGGGATGCATGGACAGATACTGTAGGGTGTCGTTCATCCAGCCGAGATCCCATTTGTAGTCAAAGCCGAGACCGCCGTATTGCGGCGGCGCCGTGACCTTGATGTAATTGGAAGAATCCTCCGCCATGAGCATGACGTTTGGATAGGTTTGCTGCAAATAAAAGTTCGTATTTTTGAGGAACCAGATACCAGGGTCGTTGAGCGGTGCATTGGGGTCTCCGTTTTTGAAAATGAGCTGAGAGACGGCGTCAAAGCGCAGACCGTCAATGTGATAATAGTTAATCCAAAAATCCAGAGAGGACTTCATGAAGGACAGGACGTGCGGTTTGGTGTAGTCAAACAGAACGGTGCCCCACTCGGTATAGCGCAGATTTTCATACTGTGATTCATAGACGAATCCGCCGTCAAACTGATGCAGGCCAAAGAAATCCGTCACAAAATGCAGCGGTACGACATCGAGAATGACGCCAATGTGCGCCTGATGGCAGCGGTCAATCAGCTCCATCAGACCGTAGGGATCGCCGTAGCGCGAAGTTGCGGAAAAATAACCGGTTGCCTGATAGCCCCAAGAGCCGTCAAAAGGATATTCGGTCAGCGGCATCAGCTCAATGTGAGAGAAGCCCTGCTCCTTGACATAGGGAATGAGCTGGTCGGCAAGCTCCCGATAGGTGAGCATTCTGCCGTTTTCCTGTTCCTCCGGCGTAGCATTCGCGGGGATGTGCTCGGTATCCCGCCGCCAAGAACCGGCGTGCAGCTCATAAATGCTCATGGGACGCGTATAGTTCTTGTTGCGCTGTGCCATCCAATTCTCGTCGTTCCAGTGATAGTGGTCGACGTCAAAAACAGCGGATGCATTGCCAGGCCGCAGTTCGGAATAAAAAGCGAATGGGTCGGCGCGGTCAATCACGCGGCCTTCCTGCGTGGTTGTGCGGTATTTATACAGTGCTCCCTGCGGAATGTCTTTGCAGAAAATGGTCCAGATTCCATGGGTCTGGTGCTCCATGTTCCAACCGTTCCAGTCGTTAAAATCGCCGACCAGCTGCATGTTGACGGCGTTCGGCGCATAGACACGGAACTCGATGCCGTCCTGACCGTATTTGTGGACAGGGTGCGAGCCGAAAACCTGATATGCCTTGGCGCTCTGTCCGGTTAAAAACTCCCGAATCTGCTGTTCGATGTTCATGGTTGCCCTCCCTGTTATGATACAATGAAAGATATATTTATTATAACATTGCTCGATGCAGTGCGCAACAGAAAGCGGGATATAGAACACAAGATGAGGATTTGTCGATTGAACCGTAGGTGGGAACAGATTGTAAATTTATTCGGGATTCCGGCAAAAATTCTGTGACAAATACAGGGTTGTGCGGTATAATAAAGCTGAATAAATATCTGATGCGGGGAACGCAGGGAGATGATAACGACGTGAAAAAAATGACGAAATTGCTTTGCGCTCTGCTGTGCGGCGTGCTGGTCTGCGGCGCAGTCGCGGCAGCCGTGCCGAAGGATGATAATGCGGCGATTGCCGCTCCGGTGCGAACTCAGATTGTGCTGGAACCGGAGAGTCCGAAAACAGTAACATTGAAGATTGGTGAGCAAATCAAGCTGTCTGTTGGCTATATCAGTGCAGGAGAAAAGTCTGAGAATAAAACGGCTGGATCCGGAGAAAGCGCCAGTAAAGAAACCAAATGGAGTGTAATAAATGACAGCGATGCCGTAATAGTTGATGAGAAGACCGGCGTAGTTACGGCTAAGAAAGAAGGTGAGGCGCAAGTCGGAAAAATATTGGCTGACGGTAGAGAGATTCTCTGTACGATTAAGGTTTCCGGCTATGCAGTCAAGCAGATAACCATTGAGGGCACACAGGAAATGCGCATCGGAGAGACGCAGAATCTGAAGCTGTCTATCACGCCGACAGAAGCGCAGGATGATGCGAAAGTTACATGGAAATCGGATAGGCCGGAGATTTTGTCTGTTGATGAAACAGGTAAGGTGACGGCGCATCAGTCCGGCTCTGCGACGATCACGGCAACGGCGGACTCTGTGCAGGGCAAGCTGACGATTTCGGTACAGCCGGGACTGACAGGCATCTTATTGAAGCCTCAGAAAATGGAGCTGCACGTGGGAGAAAGTGCCGGCATTGAAGCGGATCCGGTTCCGGCAGATGCAGATTTAGAAGGTTTAACTTGGAACAGTTCAGATGAAAGCGTTGCATATTACAAGGACGGTACAATTTATGCAGCCGGTGCGGGAACTGCAAAAATTACGGCATCGGTTGGTTCGGTATCTGCGGCGTGCGATGTGCGCGTTGTCATAGATGGCGGCATAACGATTACTCCCAATCGGGTTTCTTTGGAAACGGGAAATAGCAAGCAACTGACAGCAAACGCTACAGGAGACTTGAAAGGTCAGAAAATCACATGGCGTTCGTCCAACCCCGCGGTTGCATCCGTCGATGCAGCCGGTAAGGTGCGTGCGAACAAAGAGGGCTCCGCTGAAATTACCGCGGAAGCGCTGGGTGTAAAGGCGGCGTGTCAGGTAACCGTTACGGGAAGCAAGAAACAGCCGGATAACAACAAACCAACCAACAATAAGCCGAATAACAATATTACTGGAACGAAAAGACCGATAACCGGCATCGGCAGCACGTTCTTGTATGTGCCGAGACAAAATACTGGCAGCACGTTTTTGTATATGCCGGGCAGCACGGTGACGATATCAGAGTTCGCATACACGATGCCGAAGAATGTTCCGGACGCCGTCTATCTTACCATAGACAGCAAGCTGGATGACGTGACAAGCTCGATTGCGGATACGCTGTCCGCAAATGCAATGCAGGCGACATTCTTTGTGTCGATAGATAATCTGTATGGCGCGGATGATACCCTTCGCCATTTGACGGGAGACGGCAACAGTGTTGGCTTGCTGCTGACGCCGGAACAGGCAAACGGCGGAAACGCGGTTGCGCTGCTGGATCAGGCAAATGAGCAGTTGTCCGTGATTACCGGCATGCCGACTCGTTTGGTGCGCATTTCCGGCGGAAGCTCCGGAAAGCTCAATCGTGACGCGCTCCATGCGCTTCTCAACGCAGGCTATCGCGTCTGGGATTGGAACACCAGCGCAAATGAGTCGAGTCAGGCGGCGGATGCCAGCTATCGAGCGGTTTCGAAAGCAATTGACACGACAGGAACGGTCGCTGTACGCTTTGATGGCAGCGTGGCAACAGATACCGTATTCCGGCAGCTGCTGCCGTATATGAAGTACTGCGGCATCCAAGCAAAAGCCATTCAGGCGAGTGACAACGCCGTTTGCAACACAGCGGCGGGATAAACAGATAAAGAAACACGGAAAGGAATCAGAATCATGGAAACCGGAAAACTGCTGACAGATCGCGTGGCGGATGAGATCGTCCGTAGCATTATCGGACAGAAGCTCAAGCCGGGCGATAAGCTGCCGAATGAATTTGAATTGGCAAAAACGCTCGGCGTTGGACGCAGTACCCTGCGTGAAGCAATCAAAACATTGGTCAGCCGCAGTGTGGTAGAAATCCGCCGTGGCTCTGGTACCTTTGTATCTGCACGCAGCGGTGTCAGCGAAGATCCGCTCGGTCTGGAATTTTTGACGGACAAAGTACAGGTGGCAACCGATTTGCTCGAGCTGCGCTTTTTGGTGGAGCCGCGACTGGCATCTCTGGCAGCAAGCAGATGTACACCGGAAGAATTGGACGATTTGATGCATCTGTGCGATGCTTGCGAAAAGAAAATGCTGGCGGGAGATGATTTCTCCAAAGAAAATACTGCTTATCATGCCGCCATTGCCCGCACATCGGGCAATGTTGTGGTACCGAATTTGGCGGTTATTTTGTGCGGACCACCGTCCATGCTGGCCGGTACGCCGTCACAGAAGGCGCTGGAGGAGCTGGCGCGCACCAATAGAGAAATTCTCACAGCAATCGGTGCACACGACGAGATGGCGGCGTATGACGCGATGCTGCTGCATTTGGCGCAGTGCCGCCGCAGCATTGCGCAGCAATCTTTGCAATGATTTAGATAGGAATGAATAGACATGTTAACCGTAAAACGTATGAAACAAGACGACCGCGCCTATGTCATGCCGCGCGTCAAAAGCTTTTATCAATCGGATGCCGTGACGCATGCTGTGCCGGAAAAGGTTCTGCAGCGCAGTTTTGAGCAGGCGGTATCCGACAATCCGCTGATAGAGGGCTGTATGCTGTATCGGGATGACAAACACGCCGGATATGCGTATCTGACTCATATGTATGCGACAGAGGCAGGCTCCTGTGTCATGATTGAAGAATTGTTCATTGAACCGGAACTGCGCGGTCAGGGGCTGGGACACGCCTTTTTTGATTGGCTGTTTTCGGCATATCCGGATGCAGCACGGTTTCGACTGGAAGTCACACCGGAAAACAGCCGCGCAGCTGCGTTGTATAAAAGAATGGGCTTTGAACCGCTGACATATTGCCAGATGATACGGGAATAAGCCAAAGTCGTCAAAAGGAGGACATTCATCATGGAACTGAAACAAATTGAACAGGAGACACAAAAAGCTGTCAATGAAGTATTGGCACAGGCGAAACTCAAGATGGGTGACCTGTTTGTTATTGGATGTTCGACGAGTGAAGTAGGCGGTCAGAAGATCGGCTCTGCCTCGTCCATGGATATTGCCGGTGCGATTTATCGTGGTGCATATGCCGCACTGGAACCGCATGGCATTTATTTGGCTGCCCAGTGCTGTGAGCACCTGAACCGCGCGATTATTATGGAGCGGCAGGCGGCAGAAGCATATGGTTATGAAATGGTCAATGTATTGCCGCAGCCGAAAGCAGGCGGCTCGTTTGCCACGACCTGTTGGGAAAATTTTGATGAACCGGTCGCTGTCGAGCATATTCGCGCTCATGCGGGATTGGATATTGGCGGCACACTGATCGGTATGCATCTGCGAGAAGTTGCTGTGCCGGTGCGCATCGAGCAAAAGACCATCGGCGCTGCCAATATTCTGAGCGCGAGAACGCGGCTGAAGTTTATTGGCGGCGTGCGCGCAAAGTATCAGCAGGACAAATTATGAGTGAGAGAGAAAAGAGCCGCAAGGCTCTTTTCTTTTTGTGTTGGTATAAGATGGAAAAAGACACCGGATTCCAATAGAAATTTGAAAAAATACGCGTAAAAATCCGATATATCACAATGTTACACAT
>AUXO018294740.1_pt1 | contig 10655 bp, 11 predicted proteins | sample 768731 | NCBI WGS metagenome assembly AUXO01 (sample SAMN02715735, study PRJNA202380) | gut metagenome | biome: sheep rumen | host: Ovis aries | place: New Zealand: Palmerston North
CGAAGAGGATGTAGTTGTCGCCGCCTGAGACGCTGTCGGGGTGCTCGAATATATTTGCAACGAAACGTTGACTGTCATCTTTCTGCTGCAGTGAGTCGGTACACATGTAGCAGTGGCTGAAGAGGTAGTCGAGTTTGTGCCCGTATTTCTTTTCGCCTATGAAGTTGCCCATGAGGACGTCTGCGTCGTACCCGGCTATGACGCAGTTGCGGAACCATGCCTTGCGAAGCTGGTAGTACATGGTATCTCCGTATTCGTAGGCATAGTCGCTGAGGTGGAGTGCCATTCCGCGCCGGGCATCATAGTTGTAGTATTGTGCAAGGGTGCAATGAATCATATCGGTGCTGCCTCCTGTCATGCTGTACAGGTCGCCCATGGTGTTGCTGATTTCTGTATTGACGGCGGTAAGGGTGCAGTTGCGTGTAGTGAGGCCGTTTCCCCTGGAATTGCGCAGTATGCAGTTGTTCATCTGTATGTTGCAGTCTTCTGCCATGATGCCGAACTTGCTGGCATGGTGGTCGAGGTATTCGAGCTTGTGTGGACCTCCGCTGAGATAGAGTCCGCCCCATTGCTCGGGGGTATTGTCGTATGGAAGGTAACTGAAGAGGTTGTCGGTACGGTCGCCGCGCATAATGACGGGGGACTGTGCCGTGCCGTCGGCGACGAGGCTGCCATCGACGCGCATGACGGCTTTATGATGGAACATAAGTTCTGCTCCGGGGGCAAGGGTGAGGGTCGTGCCCCTGGCTACGTGTACGCTGTCGTAGATAACGACTGGGCGTCCTGCCTGTATGGTGGTGTCGCGCTGAATGTCTATGGTTCCGTACCAATGGTATGCATCGCGTCCTCCGGCAAGGAGGGTGACATATTGTATCTCGCCGCTTTCGAGCAAAAAGGCAAGGCTGTCGGTATATGTGGTTATGGTGTCGGCATCTGTTTCCGGCAACTTTACCTCTACAAGCACGAACATACTGTCGCGACGGTGTATCTCGAACTCCTGACCTGTGCCTTGACGGAGGTACTGTCCGTCTACGTTGATGCGAAAGTGGCTGTCGGATCCTTGCTTGAGTCGGACGTCGCTGATGCGTATGCCGGCGCTGTTCCTGTTGAAGACCAGAAGACGGCGCGTACTGCTGCCGACATTGCTGATGAGTGTGTCGAAGCTGATGGTGTCCGAACTGAAAGCGAGGCGTGCGTCGGGATTTACTGTCCAGTCGTTGTAGCTGTCGCATGCCCAGAGGGTGCATATCAGCAGGGCGGTGATGGTATATGCGAGTCTCTTCATCGTACGGCCTCCAGGATTGCCAGCAGATGATCCCATACCATCTGTACGGTTGGTATGTGCATGCGCTCATCTGGTGAGTGAACGCCTCGCATGGTGGGTCCGACACTGATCATGTCCATCCCGGGGAACTTCTCACTAAATAGTCCGCACTCGAGTCCTGCGTGTATGCCTCCTACGAACGGTTCCTTGCCAAAGAGGCGACGGTATTGCTGTACGGCTACGACGAGGAGCTTGCTGTCGGGGTTCATCTTCCATCCCGGATAGCCTTCGCCTGTCTCTACGTCTGCACCGGCCAGCTGGAATGCAGCACGGAATGTGTTGGCTACGTTGTGACGTGCCGAGAGTATGCTGCTGCGCTGTGAGCTGACGACATTGACGGTTTGTGTCTTTGCATCCATGTGTATGCTGGCAAGATTGGAGCTTGTCTCGACGAGGTCTATGTCCTGACAGTGTGCAAATTCGCCGTTGAAGACTGCCTGCAGGGCGTATATAAGGTTGCGTGTGGTCGTCGGATCGATGACGGTTGCGGGACTTGTAGTGCTTTCCATAAGGAATTGCATGGTCTGCTCGGTTACGGAGTATTCGTCCTCGACTTCGCGTGCGAAGATATTCCAGTCGGCACGGACTTGTTCCTTGTCGGCAAATGGTATGCCTATGACGCAAGCAGCTTCGCGTGGTATGGCGTTGTGCAGGCCGCCTGCCTGTATATCGCTGATGACGATGTCACGCTTCTCGTGCTGAGTATACAGGAAGCGTGCAAGCAGCTTGTTGGCATTTGCGCGTTTCTTGTTGATGTCGTCTCCACTGTGTCCGCCCGTGAGGCCTTTGACGGCAAGACTCAGGAAGAAATATCCGTGAGGCGCCGGGGTCTCCCGATAATGAAAGGTGGCGTTGGTACGGCAGCCTCCGGCACAACTGACAAAAATGTACCCTTCTTCTTCGTTGTCAAGGTTGATCATCATGCGTCCCTTGATAAAGTCTGAGGGCATGCGTTCGGCTCCGGTAAGGCCTGTCTCCTCGTCACGGGTGAATACGCATTCGAGGGGACCGTGCTTGATGTCCGTATCACGGAGCAGGGCTATCTCCATTGCGCAACCGATGCCGTCGTCGGCTCCGAGTGTGGTGCCTCTGGCTGCAAGCCATTCACCGTCTACGTATGTCTGAATGGCATCGTGGTCGAAGTCGAAGGTAACGTCGTTGTTCTTTTCGCATACCATATCCATGTGGCTTTGAAGAACTATGGTGGGGCGGTCTTCCATGCCTGGTGTGGCAGGTTTACGTATGACGACGTTGCCTATCTCGTCGGTTACAGTCTCCAACCCCAGCTGGTGACCTATGGCTACCAGATAGTCCATCATCCGATCTTCGCGCTTGGAGGGACGGGGTACTTTGTTTATCTCACTGAATGCCTTGAAGACGCTGGCTGGTTTCAATTCAACGCTCATATCCTATAATATCGTTTTACAGTATGATTATATTTAATTAACGCAATGGGAGAACGAATTATTTGGTGGGGATGCAGATTTTTCGTACTTTTGCGCTTGCAAATATAGGAAAAAAATGCTGAATCTGTTACTCTTGACCGTTGGATTTTGCTCTGTGTGCGTATTGCTCCTGTGCATAGGCGTACTGCTGAGGCGCGACGGGAAGTTTCGCAGCCTGCATATAGGACAAAGTCCTGCCATGCGCAGCCAGGGCATCCATTGTGTACAGAGCATGGATCGCATGATGCGCAAGGAGAATCCGCACAAGGTTGCCGAGCGGCTGACGAAAGAATAGGCTTACCACCCTACCATAAAAAAGACAATTTTCAAAAATAACTGCTACATAGGATGAAATTTTATTACATTACGGCATTGGCTGCATCACTGGTGCTTGCATCTTGTTCGAACAGCGAGGACGAGGCGCAGGAAGCTACGGTTGCCAAAGGAGAGAAGGCTGAGGGCAGTCAGGTGCAGAGGATTGCATTTGTCGAGCTTGACTCTATCATGACCCAGTATCAACTGTATAAGGACTATGAGGATGTCCTGAAGAACAAGGGTGCTGAGATTCAGAACACACTGGCACAGAAGCAACGCAATCTGGAGCAGCATGCTGCGAACTTGCAGAAGAAGTATGAGAATGGCGGATTTACCACCAAGGATGAACTGGAGGCAGCACAGAACCAAATCCAGAACGAGCAGATTCAGTTGCAGAAATCTGCAGAAAAACTGAATGCGGAGTTCAACTCCGAACAGGAGCGTATCAACCAGGAGGCTCGCGACAGCATTCAGGCTTTCCTGAAGGATTACAACAAGACACGCAAATATGACTTCGTGATGGTAAAGGCTGGTGACAACTTACTGATTGCCAATCCCAAGTATGATATTACAGCCGACGTGGTAAAGGGACTGAACAAGCGCTACAAGGGTAAGAAGAATTGACGTCCCCGACATTTTTTGGACGAAATATTTGCTGGTTTCGAAGAAATGCAGTATCTTTGCGTCCGATTTATGCCGCGCGGGCTTGAGGAAGTGAGTCACGGGATGACTCCGCCCCACGGTCGAAACCCGTTATAAAAACAAAAATCAAAATGTACGCAATCGTAGAGATTAACGGTCAGCAGTTCAAGGCTGAGGCTGGCAAGAAGCTGTTCGTACACCACATTGTCGGTGCCGAAGCCGGTCAGACTGTTGAGTTTGAGAATGTGTTGTTGACAGACAACAATGGTACTATCACGGTAGGTACTCCGACTGTAGAGGGTGCCAAGGTTACTCTGGAGGTCGTATCTCCGCTGGTAAAGGGCGACAAGGTCCTGGTCTTCCACAAGAAGCGCCGCAAGGGTTACCGCAAGCTGAACGGTCACCGTCAGCAGTTTACCGAGGTTACTGTCAAGGAAGTTATTTGCTAATCACTAAAAACCACAGGAGGACAACAAATGGCACATAAAAAAGGTGTTGGTAGTTCAAAGAACGGCCGTGAGTCTGCTTCACAGCGACTTGGTATTAAGATTTTCGGTGGTGAGAAGTGCGTTGCAGGCAACATCATCGTACGTCAGCGTGGTACACGCCACTACCCTGGCAAGAACGTAGGCATTGGCAAGGATGATACTCTGTATGCCTTGGCTGACGGTATAGTTACATTCCGCAAGGGACGTCTGAACCGTTCTACCGTAAGCGTTGAGCCTATTGCAGAAGCATAGAGCAAGTACACACGCAAGACACGCAAGACACGCAAAACTTACACAAAGCCCTGCAGGCCTGTCGGTCTCGGGGCTTTGCTATTTTTATTTTTAAGGATTCTATACACGGACTAAAACCTGATAGCATGAAAACCTTGATATTGCATGAGGGAGTTACCGGCATTGGAGGTGACGGCACATTGGACGTAAACACTTTGGTATTCGGCAAATGCCGCGGATGCCTGGCGTGCCGTTTTGCGAAGAAATGCGTCTCGTACAACGATGATGCCCAGAAGGCCTTGGACATTGTTGCCGGGTATTCACATCTGGATATCCATCTTACGGATGGGAATGATACAGTAGAGCGTCTGCTGTACCGCATGCTGTATGGGCTGAAGTCTACCGGACGTACATATACGTTGCACGGTGCCACTCAGACACGCTCTGCATCTGAGGTTTCGCGTCTGCTAAACTGGCTGGGCTACGAACAGGTCTGACATGCCAAGTGAGTGGACTGCCCTACCCTTTGATTTCCCGAAGTATCTGCTCTGCGTGGATCTTGGTCTTGATTTCCTTAGGCTGGAAGATGCGACGGATGATTCCTTGCTCGTCTACGAGATAGGTGGTTCGAAGGATTCCAGTGGTACGACGGCCACAGGTGACTTTCTCGCCCCAACAGCCTAAGCTCTGCAACAGGGTTGTATCGACATCGGCTATCAAGGGAAATTCCAGTCCGTGTGTGTCGGCGAACTTTTTCTGTTGTTCAGCTCGATCCTTGCTGACACCGATTATCGCATAGCCCTCGGCTTCCAGTTCTGCCTTGTGTGCCTGCAGAGAGCATGCCTCGGCTGTACATCCGCTAGTGTTAGCCCTGGGGTAGCTGTAAAGGACTATCTTGCGGCCTGCATAGTCACTGACCTTTATCTCGTTTCCGTCCTGGTCAATTCCCAGAATATCCGGAATCTTATCTCCAACGTTCATTATTTATCTATATTTTTGCTTGTTCTATCAATATTGTTACGCACTGCAACATACAGTACGTAGATGCAGAATATCAGGCAGAATCCGTTGCTAAGGTACATCGGGGCATTGTCGAGCAAGAGGCCTGTCACGAACCACATTCCGATGCCAAGTGTAAGTATTGTCTGCATGAGTATGGAAAGTCCTTCGGTCTTGCCTGTACGCCAGACTAACAATGCCTGCGGAATCTGGCATATTGCCATGCATATGCCTGCTACTGATGCTGTAAGTGTTGCTATATCAAATCCTGACATTTATTACCTGATTACTTTTTGACCATTGACTATTGCTATTCCACGAAAGTTGCCACTTAGCCTGCGGCCTGTGAGGTCAAAGGTTCCTGAAGAGCGGGTATCTTCGAGCAGGCCGACGTCTCCCTCCAGTTCCTGGATTCCTGTGACGTCTTCGGGCATCTGATATACGCGCACCCAGTCGAACTGTGTCTCGTATGTATGGTTGGTGTCCGGGGCGGATGCCCATGAACCGTTGCCTACGCTCTGGTTGAGGACAAGGTAGAACGGATAGTCGAATGGCCATTGTCCGCTGTCAAGTTCACTTTGTTTCGCGCTCTTTTCGTATGACCACATCTGTTTGTCATCTACGTACCATGTGATTTTTTTGGCCGTCCAGTCTACACGGTATGTATGCCACTTGGTGTAGTCTATTCCAGACATCTTGTCGGTATTCCCTCCTTTGGCTTTTGTCCAGCTGGTGTGAAGGCTGCCATGGGCTTCTTGTGTTTGGTTGATTGTCTCCCAGATATCTATTTCGCCGCTTGCGGGCCACCCTCCGAAAGTGTTGTCTTGTGGCATAAGCCAGAATGCGGGGAAATTGCCGGGATACGGGTTTGTCTTTATGCGTGCCTCTACTCGTCCATAGCGGAAAGAGAACTTGCCGTTTGTCTCTATGCCTCCGCTGAGCATCTCTGCATTGTCGGAGGTCTTGTCATCGTTCGGTATTACCTTGCAGTGCAACGAGCCATCCTTGACATAGGTTACTCGCGGATCGCTGCTGAGGAAACGGTTCCATACAGCATTCTTACGCTTACATGTCGTCCACTTGGATTCGTCGGGAGAGCCGTCTTGGTCAAAGTCTTCGGCAAATACACACTGCATACCGTCGGGGGTGACAGGCATGACGACCGGTTCCGTATATGGGTCTGCCTCTACAATCTGGAAAATGTAGCTGTCTTGGAGTGACTTGTTTGTCAACTGAATCTTAGGACTTGTCTCGGCCGTGACTCCCCAGAACTTGACTGCATCCCTGGAAATGCTTTCTATTGCCCAATTTCCATTGCATTCGTACAAGGCCAATGAATTCCAGTCGCTGTAATATATGTTTTTGTTCATGCGACCGGCTTCGTCCGAAAACTTGTCCTGGTCCGATGCCAGGGCTAACTTCCAGCGTCCATATGTGGCATCAGGGATTATCATCCATCGCTGCAGTGGCTTGTTGCCCGTCGTGTTGTATTTTGCCTTGAAAGTCAGGTTGTCAAGAGGCGTCCAAGTACTAGACGCTGACAGGTAGCGGTCGGCGCCCTTGTCGTTCCGGATAATGATAAAATAGGAATGGTCCTGATCAAAACACGGGTGACTGGGAGGTGCTTCTGCACCGACGGGAATGATCTCGAATATTGCGTCATGGAAACGTAGCTTGGGGGAGTTGTTCTTGTCCAGCGACGTATATTTAGTCTGCACGATACGTGTGGGACTTGCGCCGAGGAACTTGCGGCCAGCCTTGGCTGTCGTCTGTATTGCATACTTGCCGTTGATGCGGCATATATCGTAGCTGTGCCATTCCGGATCATAGGGATTTGCCGTCGCAGAGGTCCAGAATTCGTAATAATAAAATAGGAATGGTCCTGATCAAAACACGGGTGACTGGGAGGTGCTTCTGCACCGACGGGAATGATCTCGAATATTGCGTCATGGAAACGTAGCTTGGGGGAGTTGTTCTTGTCCAGCGACGTATATTTAGTCTGCACGATACGTGTGGGACTTGCGCCGAGGAACTTGCGGCCAGCCTTGGCTGTCGTCTGTATTGCATACTTGCCGTTGATGCGGCATATATCGTAGCTGTGCCATTCCGGATCATAGGGATTTGCCGTCGCAGAGGTCCAGAATTCACCATTTTCGTTAATGTAACGGCCATCCTGGGTATTCATTATCTTGAAGCGGCCTGTCTGGGTATCCTGCTGGAATGTCCACTCGCACTTCTGGGGCTGTGCATCGTCTATTTCGTCTGCCCATACCGGATAGTCGCCTGTACGCGTGGCTGATGCGTCCTTGTTGTATAGGTACTTGCCATTATACTTGATGTAGTAATTGCCGCTCTCCAAGACCTGCATAGGGAAGTTCTCCCATCCTTCAGTATACCTTTTCTTGTACTCAATTACCAATTCTATCAACTGCTGCTTAAGGTAAGGGGCGACCTTGTTGTCTGCCACGACAGGCCATGCACTCTTGACAGTACCTTCGAAGCTACGGCTGACCAGAGCGTCCTCCATGGCCTGTATTGCCTGAATGTCCTTGTAGTCCTGAATGAACAATCCGGTATTGCCGTTTTCTATACACTCCCACATCTCTATCTCCTTCTGGCCGCGCTGACCCATATATTTCATCTTCATCAGCCATGGGGTAAGCTCTGCTATGAGGCTTGGGTTGTAGGTATCTGCCAAAAGCGCGTCGGCGCTGTTGACCATCAGGTCGTACTGCGCCTTGATATCGGAACGTGGTGCATTGGTGTTGAAATTAGGACTCTCGCCTTCACGGCGCATCCCGTGTACGGTGGCCCCAAGGTCAATGTTATGCTCGCAGAAGACGTGAAAAGCGTCTGCATTGTATGGCATCAGGTATCTGATGGCACGTTCCCAGCTGGCTTCAGGATCGTAATCCTTCATATTCCAACTGTAATCGGCAACGCTGTACAATGCAACCTTGCTGGCCTCGGCATACTCCATAGGATTGGCGGTGAATGCCGTCATCCTCTTGCCAAACAAGTTATTGCCCTTGTCGTTGCCGTAGAACTTACCCATCAGCATGTGCCCGATGCAGTAGTCGTTGACAGGGTAGTTAAGCCAGATGAAAGGATAGCGTCCCGTTGCTGACTTGAAGAAATCTATGTCACTGGCATTTATCATATCTGCAACACTGTTGCCTGTCCACATAATCTCTATGCCGTCGCGCAGTTTTTCTCCAAGTCCTTTAAGGTATGCATCGTTGGCATTCCAACCGGCATAGGCTGCATTGTATTTGGTAGGACACATGCTGAGGCGCTTGACATCGTCGTGTTTCAGCACGAAATTGTCCCAAACATAGTTGCACTCTGCTGCCTGAAGGTCTGCATCTGCTCCGCCAAAATCGTCGAAGAAGATAGAGAAATTCCGGACTCCTAATGAATATACGTTTTCCAGCTTGCTCACTACGGCCTTGAAGTCGCTCTCGCTGTTAGATATCGACCCGCCTGTGTGAATTGCCCAGACGAAATCCACGTGGTTTTTCCTTGCCGCTTCGGCAAGCCCCTGGATAACAGCGCCTTCTGCTGCGGGATATTTCTCTCGCCATCTGGTACGGTGGTACGGATCATCCTTAGGGCCGTATACATAGACATTCATCTTGTTCCGTCCGTAGAATTCAAACTGGCTCCTACGGTCTGCATCGCTCCACGGATTACCGTAGAATCCTTCTATAACACCACGCTGCTCGCATGCCGGGAAGTCCTTTATCTCGACAGACATCACGTCGCTTGCACTAAGGACCTGCAACAATGACTGGACGCCGTAGTATGTGCCAGAGTCATCACGTCCGGCTACGACAATCTTGTCTGACGAGACACTCAGGTAATAGCTCTCGGCACGATCAGGTACTTTTGCCGCATAGTCTGCAACCTGTTGCTCTCCGACCTTACCGACGACTACCGTGACATTACCTGTAGAAACTGGCATGAGTCTGTCGTTTATCAACTGTATGGCATATTCGTCAGTCGATTCTGCATAGGAAAGGGAAAAACTGGCGTCGTCCCTGGAGAAGGCTTTCTGGCCCCATGTGATATTCTGGGGAACAGGAGATATCGTAACCTGCTGCGCCGAAACGGAAAAGACCATGAAAGACACAATCGGCAAAATAAAGAGAATCTTGTTCATATTCGGAATATTTTTAGGCGCTTTCGCATTCAAAGATATAAAATTTTCAATTTCTCAGCAAAAGCATTCGCGATATTTGTGTACATTTGCCTTGTCAAATGAGATTTAACAGCAAAAAACAAGTTATCCTACAGACAACCGATTGAAATGGAATACATGACACAGGAATGCTACGACAAGTTGGTAGCAGAACTAAAATATCTGGAAACGGTCGAATATCCACGCGTCAAGCAGGAACTGGTTGAAGCGCGCGAGAAGGGGGACCTGAGTGAGAATTTCGAATATCATGCAGCCAAGCGCGAACAGGGCAAGCTGCTGGGCAAAATACGTTTCAAGCAAAGAGTCCTGGAACATGCACGGGTCATGGATACATCCCATTTGGAAAGTGACGTCGCGGGACTCTTCCGCAAGGTAGAGATTACGAACATGTCCAACAGCATGAGGATGACATACACAATAGTCAATCCGCATGAGGCGAACCTGAGAGAAGGCAAGATTTCGATAAAATCACCCATCGCCGAGGCCATCCTCGGAAAAAGGGCCGGAGACATCGTCGAGGCACAAGTCCCGTCCGGCACTTTAATACTAAAGATTGAAAGCATCAGTCTCTAGTGATATTTATCCTATACTGCAAAACGATTACATCCACACGCAGATGTAGAGAATTATACCGACTTTTGGGTAGGCGGCCGACATGACATCTTTTGCAGATAATTCGTAATTTTGTGCTACCAATCAAATTGATGCGCTATGAAACGTATGAAACTTTACGAGGCAGATGACAAGATGATAGACCTGATAAGCGACAACTACAGTATGTTGCAGGGGCTGAGTGCATTTGGCATACGTCTGGGGTTCGGTGACAAGACGGTAGAAGAAGTATGTCTTGAGCAGAACGTCGACTGCTATACTTTCCTGACCGTAGTAAACTTCCTGATCAACGGATACTCACCCAAGGAAACTGATGAAAGGTTGTCGGTCAACACATTGTTGGGATATCTGCGCGCATCACACACTTATTTCCTTGACTTTCACCTGCCGTCCATACG
>AUXO010327430.1_pt1 | contig 10654 bp, 11 predicted proteins | sample 768731 | NCBI WGS metagenome assembly AUXO01 (sample SAMN02715735, study PRJNA202380) | gut metagenome | biome: sheep rumen | host: Ovis aries | place: New Zealand: Palmerston North
TTACATATGGATATGGATTATTATAGAAAACATACTTTAAAAACAGATATGAAAATTTTGAAAAAGACAGTAGAAAAATGTGTAAAAAAAGAAGGAGCTGCATAAGAAAATAAAAATTGCGTTTGTAGGTCATAACATATATAAATATTTACAAATTAGCAATATGACCTTGTCAAATTTAAAGAATTAAAGGCAAAATTAAATTGTAAAGTTTTATATTTTAAATGTGTAGTCAAGTGAAAAAATTCTTTGGCTTTACAAAATTTGATAGAGATATATAATAAATATTTTTAAAAACTTTATAAGGTCAATATTTTATCATATTATGTACAAGAACTAGGTATTATGACTTTTGTAGTGCTTTTTTGAAAAAGAGAAATACCGAATCTTTGATTTCATAACAAAATATTGTATGAAATAGAAAATATGGATTTGAGATGGTTAGATAGGAGAAAGTATATATGCCAAAACAAAGAAAAAAAAAGGTTGGATTAATATCGTCATCAGGTGGTCATTTTGAACAACTATTAATGTTGAGAAAATTGTCAGATAATTATAATGTTTTTATTGTAACAGAAAAGACAAAATATAACAAAAATGATAAAAAAATTAATTATTATGTTTCTCAAGTTAATAGAAAAGAGAAACTATTTATACTAAAAATCATTCGAATTTTTTTTAAATCGTTATATATCTTTATTAAAGAAAAACCTGATGTTATTATAAGTACAGGAGTTTTGGCTGCTATACCGATGTTGCTTATAGGACATATATTTAATAAAACAGTAATTTATATAGAGTCATTTGCAAAAATATCTAGTCCGACTATGACAGGCAATTTAGTGTATAAGCATAATTTAGCTGATAGATTTTATGTACAATGGGAAAGTATGTTAGAATTTTACCCCCATGCTGTATATAAAGGAGGAATATACTAATGATATTTGTAACAGTAGGTTCACAAAAATTTCAATTTAATAGATTATTAATAGAAATAGACAGATTAATAGAAAATAAAGTTATTAATGATAGTGTTTTTGCGCAGATAGGAGTAAGTGACTATAAACCTAAAAATTATGAATATACGGATTTTACAACACAAGATGAATTTTCTAAAAAGATAGATGAATCTGATTTGATTATAACTCATGGAGGAACAGGTGTTATAGTACATGCATTAAAGAAAGGCAAAAAGGTTATCGCAATTCCTAGGATGTCTAGATATGGGGAACATGTTGATGACCATCAAATACAACTAATAGATGAATTTAAAGAAATGAATTTTATCGAGCCCGTTTATGAAATTAAAGATTTAAAAATAGCAATAAACGACATAAAAAACAAGAATTATAATAAGTATATTTCCAATACTGAAATAATATTGGAAGATATAGAAAATTTTATTTCATGTATATGAAATATTTTTTTTGAAGTGATTTTATTAAATAAAAAAATGTTATATACTAAAAAGATACTGAAAAATATTATGCTTGGTTCAAACTAAAATTGCCATATTATTATATTAGCGGAGGTTATAGAATTTTAAATTTGAAAAATCTTAAGTATTAGGAAGAAAAAAATTAATGGATGAAGTTAAATGAAAATTTAGAATAACCGGCGGAATATGACATTACAAAATATATAAAACAACAAATCTGTAAAGAATGTTTGAATGAATTTTAGGGTATTTATAATTCAGTGGTAGAAAATTATTTTTAAAAATACTTAATCAATTTTTCTTAAAAATTTCAAATTGAAGTGGTAATGCTATAATATGTAAGGATAAAACAAGTTTTGACATTGATAAGGCGAGACAAATAATGAAAAAGCGGTTTAATAATTATTATAAAAAATAATTATTATTGAAAAATATCTTGAAAATAAAAATGATTTTTTTAACAGATTATAAATTTGATTGCTCTGGTAAAAAAATTTTGGAAGAATTAACTTTTTAAGATGGTGTTGCTTCTGAGATTCATGGAATCTGATGAAATTTGACTTAGAAATAGCAAATAATATTAAATTACAAAGAGTAAAAAAGGAATCAATAATGGTATGAAAAAAAGAATATTAATGCTGGGACCAGCAAGAGATGTTAAAGGTGGAATGACATCCGTTGTAGATAATTACTATAATGCTAAATTAGATAAAATGATTGATTTGAAATATATAGAGACCATTAATGATAAAGGAATAATATCAAAAATTATATCTGAAATCAGAGGAAAAAAAGATTTTGATAAAAATATTAGAGATTATGATATAGTGCATATTCATATGGCTTCTAGAAGAAGTACTTTTAGAAAGGGAAGATACGTTCGAAAGGCAAAAAAATTAAATAAGAAAGTAATATTGCATATACATGGCGCTGAATTTAAAATGTTTTATAATGAATGTAATAATAGGCAAAAAATGTATATAAAAGAAACTCTTAATTTATGTGATAAGATTATTGTTTTATCAGAAGAATGGAAAGACTACTTTGATAGATTAGTAAAAGATAAAGATAAAATAGTAATTATTTATAATGCAATAAGCCTTCCATTAAAATTTAAAAAAAATGTAGATAGTGAAAAAATACTGTTTTTAGGAAGAATTGGACAAAGAAAAGGAATTTATGATTTAATAGATGTTATAAATAAAATAATTATAGATTTTCCTAGTGTTAAATTATATATTGGAGGCGATGGAGAAATAGAAAAATTAAATAAAATGATAGAAAAATCTGAAAACATTAAATATATAGGCTGGATTTATGGAAAAGAGAAAAATAAATATTTAGAAGAATCGTCTTTTTACATTTTGCCTTCTTATAATGAAGGAATGCCTATGTCTTTAATTGAGGGAATGGCCTATGAAAATGTTGTTATTTCTACTAAAGTTGGAGGAATTCCTAAAATTATAGATGATAATGTAAATGGATTTCTAATAGCACCAGGTGATAAAAAAGATTTGTATAATAAATTGTTTATATTATTAAAGGATAAAAATTTAAGAGAAAAATTTTCTAAAAATGCTAGAAAAACAGTAGAAGAAAAATTTGATATAGACAAAGGTATTCAAAAATTAATAAATTTATATAACGAAGTATAGGAGGATATATGAAAAAAGTTGCATTAAGCGTTTGTTATGATACAAAAAATTATGGAAGTCAATTACAAGTTTTAGCTACAATTGAAAAAATTAAAGAATTAGGGTATGAACCAGAGATAATTAAATATAATAAAAAAATCTCAATTAGATTTATACTTCAAACTTTGCCTAGATTTTTAAATTCATATTTTGTTAGAAGCAAATTAAAAGGGATAAAAAGACAAAAGGCCTTAAAAAAACACCCAGAAATATTAAAAAATGTTAATATCAGAAATGAAAGATTTGATAGATATATTAAAGAAAAATATTCTGAAATGTTGAAGATATATAATGGTTGGAATGAATTAGTTTATAAAGCTAATAACGATTATGAAATATTTTTATGTGGTAGTGATCAATTATGGTTACCAGCAAATTTAGGAAGTCATTTTTATACTTTAGAATATGTTACAAGTAATAAAAATAAAATTGCATATGCTACAAGTTTTGGAGTAAGTCAAATTCCATGGTATCAAAAAAGAAGAACCCGAAAATATTTGAACGATTTCACTCATTTAAGTTGTCGTGAAGAAAAGGGAAAACAAATAATAAAAGAATTAACTAATAAAGATATTCCTGTAGTTTTGGATCCTACATTATTATTAACTAAAGATGAATGGGATGAAATTATACAAAATAAGAAGGTCATAAATGAAAAATATATAATGTGTTACTTTTTAGGTGAAAATGTAGAACATAGAAGAATTGCTGAAGAATTATCTAAAAAAACTGGATATAAAATAGTAACAATTCCATTTTTAGACGAATATGTTGAATATGACAGAAAATTCGGAAATTACAGATTATTTGATATTGATATTTATGATTTTGTTAATTTAATTAGAAATTCAGAGTATGTGCTGACTGATTCTTTTCATGGAAGTATTTTTTCGATTCTAAATCATAAGAAATTTATGGTATTAAATAGATTTTCAAATAATTCAAAAAATTCAAGAAATTCGAGAATAGATAATCTATGTGCAATGTTGGGATTAAATGATAGAAGGTATAATGGTAAAATAGATTGTATTATGAATGATATAGATTATATTGCTGTAGATATGTGCTTAGAAAAAATAAGAAATAATTCTAAAGAATATTTAAAAAATGCACTAGAAGGGATTAAAGAAAATGAAAAAATATAATGATAAATCATTAAACGTGAGTAAACAATATTTAAAACATGCTAGATTTGAATTTATTGAAAGAATGAGATTTTATTTGATACCTACAGCACAGAAGCGAGTTGAATGGTTAAGAAAAAAGAAAAAATTTGCTTTATTAGGTGAACATGTTCATTACCAACCAAGAAAATATCCCACAGATGGATATTTATTAAAGATACATGATAATGTTGCAATTGCATCAAATGTTGAATTTACCATGCATGACATTATTCATTGGGTTTTTGATGGAATAAATGGAAAACGTGAATTTGAAGAATTTTTTGATTGTATAGAAATATTTGATAATGTTTTTATTGGAGCTGGTTCAAGAATATTACCAGGTGTAAGTATTGGTCCAAATGCAATTATTGCAGCAGGAAGTGTTGTGGTTAAGGATGTAGAACCAGGAACTATTGTGGGTGGAGTGCCTGCCAAAAAGATAGGAACATTTAACGAACTTGTTGAAAAACGTAACGAATTTTCTCAAAAAATAAAAAAAATGAAAGAAAATAATATGAATATAAATGAAAAAATTTGGTTGGAATTTTCGAAAAAGCATAATAAAAAAAATGGGGATATTGAGATATGATTGCCAAAACAAAAGATATAGAAAAAAGTAATTTGTTAGATATAATTGCATTAATTTTAGGAATATTTATTTTATTTATGCAACCTTTAAAAAATCTGATTAACGGATTTTCGTTAATAGATGAAGGTGTTTTATTATTAACATTATTAATTTTTGTGCTAATAACATTAAAAACAGGTAAAATAAAAAAAAGAGAACTTACAATTTTTACTGTATTTTTTATATATATTTGTATTGGAATAATTGGAAACTGGAAATCAAACTTAAATATAAAATCTGAATCAATTATAACTGATATTTTTAGTTATGCAAAATTTTTTATAATGTTAATTTGTGGAAACGTTTTCTTTGAAAGAACAAATAATAACAAAAAAAATATATCTATATTTGCTAAAATTGTAAGAATTAATATAGCTATTGCTTTACCTTTAGCTATATTAAATCAATTTACTGATTTAGGAATGAGAGATGATTATAGAAGAGGATTATACTGTTTTAATTATATTTATGATACAGCTGCAATTTTTAGTTGGTATTGTTTAATGTATTTATTAATATTATCAATAGATTTCTTAAATAATAAAAACAAAAAGAATTATATTTTTATTGCATTAAATATTTTACTGTGGTTATTTACTGGAAGAAGTAGAGGAATGGCTTTTGGCTTAATATACATAATGTTGTTTTGGAGCTCTAAGTTTTTTTCGAAAAAAGGTAAAAAATTTAAATTTAAATTGTCATATATTTTAATATTAGGATTGATAGGAGTTGCAGTAGCATGGAAACAATTTATATTTTACTTTACAACAAGAACTGAGGCAAGATTTATTTTACTTAATACAGGAATAAAAATATGTACAAAATATTTTCCTTGGGGAGCGGGATTAGGAACATTTGGAACATTTGCAGCACAAAAATATTATTCACCACTTTATAATTTTTATGGATTAAATAAAATTTATGGATTTACATTTGATAATGCATTATATTTAACAGATAATTTTTGGCCTGCTGTAGTGGGAGAAACAGGAATACTAGGATTAATTGTTTATGCTATATTGCTATATTTAGCATTTAGGTATATGTACCAAAGATTAGCTTTAAATGATACATCCAAAAAAATAGTTACTTTTTTTATTATTACTGTATTGTGCTCAAGTGTAGCAACAACAATATTCACACAAAATGCTACTATTGGTGATATATTTTATCTTTGCATGATTCCTGGCGTCATAGGAGTGAAAAAAGATGAGTAATACAAGTATAAAGAAAAACTATATGTATAATATGATATATCAAGTGTTAATTATGATATTGCCATTGATCACAGCTCCGTACTTAGCAAGAGTCGTTGGAGCTGTAGGAATAGGTATATATTCTTATAGTTATTCAATTGCACAGTATTTTGTATATTTTTCTTTGTTAGGAATAAGTAACTTAGGAAATAGAAGTATTGCAAAAATTAGAGAAAATAGAAATGAAAGAAATAAAGTCTTTTCTGATATATATACTTTACAGTTATGTACATGTTTTATATTTTCTGTAGGCTATATAGTATTTTGCTTATTGTTTATGCAACAAAATACTAATATAGCATTTCTACAAATATTTTACGTTTTATCGGCATTTCTAGATATAAGTTGGTTTTATTTTGGAATGGAAAATTTTAAAATAACGGTTGTAAGACAAATATTTATAAAAATATTTACTACAATCTGTATCTTTTTGTTTGTAAAAACATCAGATGATTTATGGAAATATACATTAATTTTGAGCTTAGGTACTCTAATTGGACAAAGCTTGTTATTTATATCTTTAAAAAAATATGTAAAATACATAAAAGTAAATATAAAAGATATTAAAAAATATATAAAACCTGCACTGATTTTATTCATACCAATTATTGCAACTAGTATTTATAGAGTAATGGATAAAATAATGATAGGTTATCTAAGTAATATGAACCAAGTCGGATATTATGAAAATTCTGACAAACTAATTACAACATGCTTGGGTGTTGTTGGTGCATTAGGAAGTGTTATGTTGCCTAGAATGACAAATTTAGTGGCCAATGGTGAAATAAAAAAGGAACAAGAATATCTTATAAAGTCTATTGAAGCAACTATGTTCCTAGCTTGTGCTATATCTATGGGAATTGCTGCTGTTGCAAAAGAATTTATACCAATATTTTATGGAAATCAATTTTTGGAGTGTATTGATATTACACAGATGTTAACAATTAGTGCGTTATTTATTTCTTGGGCAAACGTAGTAAGAATGCAATATCTTATACCTAATGAAAAAGATAAAATATATGTTATATCAATTCTATGTGGTGCTATCATAAATATGATTATTAATTATACTCTTATTCCTAGATATGGAGCAAAAGGAGCAGCTGGGGCAACAATTATCGCAGAGGCTATAGTTATGATAATACAGACCATTTGTTCATATAAAGGTATACCAATAAAGAAATTTGTAAAAAAAACTATTCCTTTTATTATTATAGGATTATTTATGTATATTTGTGTTAGAAAGATATCAATTATTTTACATGGAGGAATTTGGGGACTTTTAACTGAAATATTAATTGGAGGCACTATATATTTAGGATTAAGCATTATATATTTTATTTATACAAAAAATGAAATAATTATGAGAATAAAAGATAAGTTTAAAAGGGGAATAATATGATTTCTATAGAAAAAAAAGAAAGATGTTGCGGCTGTACAAGTTGCTACACTGTGTGTCCCAAAAAATGTATACATCTAGAAAAGGACGAAGAAGGTTTTAGCTATCCAGTGGTTGATAAGGAAAAATGTATTAACTGTGGATTATGTAAAAAAATATGTCCTATAATAAATGTACCAGAAGTATCGACAAAGACAGAGACATATGCTGCTCAAAATAAGGAAAAGAATGTAAGACAGCAGAGCACATCAGGAGGAATGTTTTTTGAATTTGCTAAAAAGATAATAAATGATGGCGGTTATGTTTGTGGTGCAGGATATTCTAATGAAGGTAAAGTATGTCACAAAATAGTTAATAAGATAGAAGAATTATATGATTTAATTGGGTCAAAATATGTACAAAGTGATTTATCAGATTGTTTTTTAAGAATAGAGAAATTATTAAATAACTATAATAAGGTTTTATTTATTGGAACACCGTGCCAATGTGCAGGGTTGAAAAAAATAGCTCAAAAAAATATTGGTAATTTATATTTGATTGACTTAATATGTTATGGAGTTCCATCTCCATTAATATATGACAAATGGATTAATTATATGGAAGCAATATATAACAAAAAAATTAGCCGAATTTCTTTTAGAGATAAAACGTATGGATATGCAGCTCCTAATGTTAAAGTATATTTTGAGGATGATACATTTAAAGAGCAAACAAATCCAATAAAAACTTATATGAAATTATTTATGAACAATATTTCAATAAGACCTGCTTGTACAGATTGTAAGTTTAAAGGAATTGAAAGAACAACTGATATAACTTTAGGTGATTGTTGGAGTATAGGTAAATTTGAAAAAGAAATGGATGATAATTTAGGTACAACTGGAGTATATATTCATACTGAAAAAGGAATGAATTTATTTACTGAAATTAAAAAAAACATAAATGTTATACAAATTGATAGTAATTTGGCAGTACAATATGATGGAAAAAAAATGATATATTCTGCACATAAGAATTCAATAAGAGAAAAATTTTTTAAAAAACTTAATGATACAGGATATATGGAAGCTATAGACAAATATGTGCATATTACTGTTAAAGAAAAAATAATAACTCTTATTAAGCGAATTTTAAATAAATCTACAGTATTTAATAATTTTCTAAAATGGTATCGAAGCAAATAAAATAACAATTAATAAAATAATTATGGAGATTCAAAAATGAAAAAAGAAAGTATAATGAGAAAATGTAAAAAAGCTTTAAAATTTTTGCCTGATATAACATATATAAAATTATATTTTAAATTACGATTAGAGAGAAATTTAGATATAAAAAATCCTAAATATTTTAATGATAAAATGCAATGGCTGAAATTTAATTACAGATTTCCATTACAATCAATTGTATCAGATAAATATTTAGCTAGAAATTATGTGGAAGAAAAAATAGGAAAACAATATTTGATTCCATTATATGGTGTTTGGGACAAATTTGATGAAATTGATTTTAATAAAATGCCTGAACAGTTTGTTTTAAAATGTAATCATGATTCGGGTGGATTGGTAATTTGCCAAGATAAAAATAAATTTGCATTATCTAAAGCTAAAAAAATAATAGAAAATAGTTTAAAAGATAATTTTTTTTATATAGGGCGAGAATATCAATATAAGAATATTAAGCCTAAAGTTTTATGTGAAAAATTTATTTCTGACAATGGAAATATACCCATGGATTATAAAATATACTGTTTTAATGGAGTTCCTGATTCAATTCTTGTATGCAAAGATAGATTTAAAAATAATTCACATAGAGCACAATATTTTTTCTATGATTTAGAATGGAATTTTCTGAGATATAATAAAGGAGATGATAGTATTGAAAATCCTAATATTGATAAACCAAAAAATTTAGAAAAAATGATAGAAATTGCTAAAGAATTATCAAAAGATTTTATTTTTGCAAGAATAGACCTCTACAACATTAACGGTAAAATTTATTTTGGTGAGATTACATTAACACCAAACTCTGGATTTGATCCAGATATTACTATACAAACTGATTTATACTTTGGAAATAAGCTGAGAATTCCATTTTGGGATAAAATTAATAAATGGGTATAAATAAGAAATTAGGAGATAAAAATAAAAGTAGATGCAGCAGAAACATGGGATGTTAGATTATCAATTGTTACATTTGGAACTGGAACATTTACTATATGTCGGCCACAATATTATTCTATTATATAAATATATAATACAAATTTTGATTTTGATGGGACAAATACTAATAAGAAATGGTACGCAATTTATTATTGACAAATTATAAAAAAATGTGTAATCTACCTATAAATATTAAATAAAATTGATATGAAAAAATAATAATTAAAATTATATTAATTCATTATTGTGATACTGTAATACAAAATAAATTATAAAATATGAAAAAGGAGATTATCACTATGATAGTTGATTTTTTTATAAAATTTAGAAAAGGAAAACTATTAAGTAAATTAATTCATCATATTTTGCTTAATAAAGGAATTGATTTGCCAAGTGGTGTAATAATAGGAAAAAATGTTTCTTTTCCACATAATAGTATAGGTACAGTAATACATCCTAATACTATTATTGGTAATAATGTAAAAATATATCAAAATGTAACAATAGGAAGAGCCGATATTTTTAATGATATAAAAAATAGTAATTTTAAAAAAATAATAATTGAAGATAATGTAATTATATGTGCTGGAGCTAAGGTTATTTCAAAATCTCCAGAATTAATAATAAAAAAGAATTGTATAATAGGCTGTAATGCTGTTTTATGTAATTCTACAGAGGAAAATGAAATATGGGCTGGCGTTCCAGCAAGAAAATTAGGTATGAGAAATTAGTAAAGTTAGGGACATAGTAAAAAAATGTATTTTTTTTACTATGTGTGCATTTAAGTAAAGCGAGAAAGGAATGAAACTTATAATGAAAATCGCAATAGCAGGAACTGGTTATGTAGGCTTATCATTAGCTACATTACTTAGTCAAAAAAATGAAGTAGTCGCATTAGACGTAATACCAGAAAA
>AUXO015657947.1_pt1 | contig 10654 bp, 10 predicted proteins | sample 768731 | NCBI WGS metagenome assembly AUXO01 (sample SAMN02715735, study PRJNA202380) | gut metagenome | biome: sheep rumen | host: Ovis aries | place: New Zealand: Palmerston North
ACTAAGATTACTTTCTTACGAGTAACTTCATGAGCATCAATAGTTCTTAACATACCTAAACATAAACCATTACTATCTACAATTGGATAGTTAGTATGTTTTAACTTATTAGTTGCTTCTTCAAAATCACTTAAGAAATCATTAGCGTTAAAAGTAACTGTTCTAGTATTTCTTTTAATTGATTTAATTGGATTTGCTAAACATAAAAGTCTTGCAATCTTAAATGATGATTTAGAAGATGAAATAATATTAATCTTATTCTTCTTAGCTATTTCTAATTGTTCTTTATTAAGTTTTCTATTCTTAATTAAAATAATCATCTTAACTTTTTTAGTTAAGGCATAATTAATAATTGATTCACGGTCTCCTACAATAAGAATTGATTCATTATCTAAAGGAATATCTCTAATAAATGTTACATCATCGAATGTAGCAGCATGAGCATATCCTGAGATAACATCATCAAATTGTAGATAATCTGATACATCTAATGTATTAAGTAAGTTTTCAAATGGTGTTTCAATCTTGATTGATTCATTATAAATCATGTCATAAGCTATTTCTTTTAATGAAACATAACCAACAAATTTCTTATTGTCATCTACAATAGGAACACCAGTATAAGCATATTTATTCATTAATCCATACGCTTCAATAATTGGTTTATTTTCATTAATCATATAGTTCTTATTATATTTAACATCTTTGATTTTTACTTTAACATCATTTAAATATTCAGGAGATTCTACTCCGAATGATTTTAATGCAAACTCAGTTTCAGGATTTAAATCACCTAGTCTTCTAGGTTCAGTTTTCATTCCTAATTGATTTTTTAAATATGAAAGTGCAATAGCACTACAAACTGAGTCAGTATCAGGATTCTTGTGACCAAAAATATATACTTTTTCCATTTTTAACACATCCTTCTCTATAACCGGAAAAAACTACTCTAAAAGTAGTTTGTCTTAATTATTGTTTATCGGATGAATTCTTTGCAGTTGAACTTTTCTTTCTTCTTCTACGTCTTCTCTTTGTTGTAGTTGAAGGTTCTTCTTTTACTTCAACTGTTTTATTTTCCTTTTCATCTTTTTTCTTTTTAAGTTTTTCTATTTCTAATTCTGAGATTGAAGCACGATATTCTTCTAGTTCTTTATCTAAACTATTGTGCTTTTTCTCAATATTATAGCCTGATGTAAATATCATATATAGTAAAACAGCGACAAACACGTATAGTATACCACTAAAGTCAAATGAAGCAAAGTCAAAATATGCATGTGTAATAATGATAGTAATACCCATTAAAATTGGTTGTGCAAAAGCAAATATTAATGATAATCCAATTGAACTATAAATAAGATCAATGTTCTTATCAGTAAACATTTTATTCTTCATGATAGATTTAAATATTTCTTTAAATCTAGTAATAAGTACATACATTAAACCATATTTAATTGAATAACTAAATGCATAAAGTAATAATGCAGTTTTAGCTTTTCCTATTCCAATTAATTGAATTACATTTCCTGCTTCTGGTTTTGAATAATAAGTTATTAATCCCATTAAATTAGCAAGTGTAGTTTTAGTTAAATCTCCACCTTTAACCATGAAAATAATACCTGATGCAATGAATGCTCCTACATATGCAACTGTCATTATTAAAGCAAAATATTTAATAATTGATAATGTTACACATCCTACTGAATATACTTGCTTGTTTCTTTCGCTTTTTGTTAATCTAGCCATATAAATTCTCCTCTTATTCTATTTAAAGAATAGCACAAAAAAGGAGTAAATAAAATATATCTACTCACTTTTTAATTCAAATAATGCATCTCTTAATTCTATTGCTCTTTCGAAGTCCATATCTCTTGCAGCTTTCTTCATTTCTTCTTCAAGTTCGCTTATTAACTTCATCTTATCTTGTTTAGAAAGTTTTTCTACATCTTGTTTATCTAATGTATCTTCAACTTTATTAGAAATGTTTGCTCTAATATCTTTAACAATAGTTTTAGGTATAATACCATGTTCTTCATTGTATTTATTTTGAATTTCTCTTCTTCTCTTAGTTTCTTTAATTGCATAATCCATAGCTTCACTTACTGTGTCTGCATACATGATTACATGTCCGTTTGCATTTCTTGCACATCTACCAATTATTTGGATTAAACTTCTTTCACTTCTTAAGAAACCTTGTTTATCTGCATCAAGAATAGCTATTAATGATACTTCAGGTAAATCGATACCTTCTCTTAATAGATTAATACCTACAAGAACATCTACTTTACCCATTCTTAAATCATTAAGTATTTTCATTCTTTCAAGTGTTTTAATTTCACTGTGAAGATATGCAACTTTAATACCTGCATTCTTTAAGTATGAAGTTAACTCTTCTGACATTCTTATTGTAAGTGTTGTAACAAGCACTCTTTCATTTTTAGCAATTCTATCATTAATTTCATTAATTAAATCGTCAATTTGACCTTCAGTTTTTCTTACATCTATAGTTGGATCTAAAAGACCAGTTGGTCTAATTATTTGTTCAACAGGCTTATCAACTAAAGACATTTCATAATCACCTGGTGTTGCTGATACATAGATTGTTTGATTTAGTTTCTTTTCAAATTCATCAAATGTTAAAGGTCTATTATCTAATGCACTTGGTAATCTAAAACCATAGTCAACTAGAATAGTTTTTCTTGCTCTATCTCCATTGTACATACCTCTTATTTGAGGAACAGTTACATGTGATTCATCAATAATTAATAAATAGTCTTTTGGAAAGAAATCTAGAAGTGTTGATGGAGTTTCTCCTTCTCCTCTTAATGCTAAATGTCTTGAATAGTTTTCTACTCCATGACAGAATCCTGTTTCTCTTAACATTTCTAAGTCATAAGTACATCTTTCTTTTATTCTTTGAGCTTCAATATGTTTATTGTTATCTAAGAAATATTGAACTCTTTCATTTAACTCTGCTTCTATTCTATTACACGCTTCTTCTAATTTAGCTTTATTAGTAACAAAGTGTGTTGCTGGGAATAACATACATGATTTTTTAGTTCCTATTATAGAACCTGTTAATACATCAAATTCACATATTCTATCTACTTCATCTCCAAATAGTTCTATACGAATACCATTTTTCTTTTCTGATGATGGAACTATATCAATAGTGTCTCCTTTAGCTCTAAAAGTACCACGGTGGAAATCTATTTCATTTCTTTCATAGTTCATTTCAACTAATCTTTTAAGAATATATTCTCTTGGGTATTCTTCTCCTTGAAGTATTACTAATGCTTCATTTTCATAATCTTCTTTATCTCCTAAACCATATATACAAGATACTGAAGAAACTATAATAGTATCATTTCTAGTAATAAGTGCTTCTGTTGCAGCATGTCTTAATTCATCTATTTCATCATTAATTGATGCATCTTTTTCTATATAAGTATCACTTGAAGGAACATATGCTTCTGGTTGATAGTAATCATAGTAAGATACAAAGTATTCTACTCTGTTATCAGGAAATAATTCTTTAAATTCTGAATATAATTGTCCTGCTAATGTTTTATTATGAGCAAGAATAAGAGTTGGTTTTTGAACTCTTTCAATTATATTAGCCATGGTAAATGTTTTACCTGAACCAGTTACACCTAGTAGTACTTGATTCTTTTTACCATCAATAATACCCTGAGATAATTTATCAATTGCTTCTATTTGATCCCCGCTTGGTTTAAATTTAGAAGATATCTTAAACATAGTATCCCTCCTTTTCGAGTTTATTCTATCATTAAACAATAAAAAAAGCATCTATTTAGATGCTTTAATTCCTTTGTTTTTAACACTTATTTGTGCAATCTTATTAATAAATATAGCAATTATATAATAAGCTGTATAACCAATTGCTATTCCTCTTGATAATCTAAAGTTATCAAAAGCAAGTATTGCATCAGCTCCAGCTTCTGCTTTTGTATAAGCAACATATTTAATAATAGCAATTATTATAACTATTGCTAAGAATATACCACCTACAAGTAAGTGCTTTCTAATATCAGTTTCCCACATGATATTAACTACATAGAATAATCCTAATAAAGCTATTAAGTTAACCATGATTGTAATTAGTAACATGATTACATTAAATACTGTATTAGTACTTCCTAATATAGAACTAGCATATATTGCATATGAAAAATATCCTAATAATGGAAATACAACTAATGATAATACTACTGCAGGTAATAAACCAATTAGTGTATCTACTAAACTTTTTTCGTTTTTCTTTTTATTTTTCATATCAATCACCTATCTTTATAAATTATAAATTAATTGTTTTTCTATATCAATATTATTTATTTATTTTATTACCACATCTATTACAGAAGTTAGCATCTTTAGGTAACTTGTTACCACATTTGCCACAGAAGATAACATTAGGATCTAATTCTACTTTAACAGTTTCTTCTTTCTTAGCTTCTACTTCTTTCTTGTAATCACCATTTAAATATTTCTTAATGCTTATATAAATAATAGTAATTACTCCTGCTCCTACTAATAATAGATATACAAATAATGGTATTTCATCTATTTCAGTAAGTAGTAAGAATATAGTAATAAATGTTTCTACTAATACTACATTAAATACTGACTTCTTATCTTGATATGAATCAAATAATACAATTAGAAGTTCAAATAATAATACTAAGTATCCAATTAACTCTGAATATCCTGCTATAAATAAACCAAGAGCAATCATTAAAATTATTAATGAAGCATCTGCTAATTTGTATTTCTTTATTATATAGAATGCAGAAGCAAATACTGTTACTTCACATAAAGCAGTAGATAATAAAGTTTCAATTGGTAAATGTTCAATATAAACAAGTAATCCTGCTGTTGCAGCAACCCATGAAAGGATTTGGAATGGTTTATCTTTTCTTATAAAGTGAACTATTAACATGATTACTGCAAATGCTAAATAGAATAAACTATTATCTAATAAATCTATATTTGTTAATAAGAATAAATCTGTAAGTACAAAGAAGAAGGCTTCTCCTTTTGGACATTCATTATTAAGTATATAGAATACATGATAATTAAATATATACATGATTGATAAAACAATAAAATTAAATGCTGTATCAACATTGTAATAAGTAAATACAATAGACATAGCTATGATAGCCATGAATAAGTATTTAAATACTTTGTTTTGACATATTAAATATCCAATTACGGAAGCTATATTAATAGTTAAAATGATAATTACCATATCTATATTAATATATTGATTTAATAGTGCTAATAAACCAATGATAGACATTATTATTTTAAATGGTAATAAATATTGTTCATATTTATCTGTTTTTAAAGCATATGTTGATACTAATGATGACGCTAATACTAAAGTTATAACTATAAGTGTATGTTCTAATGTATCTATTGATGCAATCATTAATAGTATAGTTAAAATATCTAAGAATATTTTATAACCTAATGCTTGTTTTCTATTCTTACCTATATTAAATACGCAGAATAACATATCAATAATAATTACTAATACTACAGAAAGAAGTAACCCTATTCCTTCTTCTAATACTGAACCGAATGTTAATATTTCTGACCAGATAGCTACCGACAATCCAATGAATGACCATACATCAATAGCACTATCTTCTATCTTTTTAATATTAATAGTTGTAGTAATCATTCCTAAAAGTGGAACAACTATTGAAATATAATCTGTTGTATCTAATAAAGCAATAAATGATATGAACGTAGCTATTACTGATACTATAGCAACAAACTTTTCATTCTTTTTATTTCCAAATAAAGTACATAATAATAGAATTATAAAATCTACTATTAATCCTGGAATTACATCTAAACCTTTTATATTAAGTGTTGTCATTATACTTGTTGATAAAGTCATGATTGTTAACAACATTAATGCAAATCCGGTTTTAAAGAAGTAATCTTTCTTTCTTGTAAAAAATGATATTAATGATAATAGTGTTGCAAATAGTAATGATAAGAATGAAGTTAATATCTTAACCTTACCTATTACTAAATATGTTTCTCCTGGAAAGAACAAATTAATTGTTCCTACAAATGATGCTAAATAAGTTAACATACTTATTATGTATATTGCAGAAGAACATGCTTCCATCTTAAATTCATTTTCAACTTGAAATGATAATAACAATAAAACTGTAGGTATTATTAATCCAATAATAAATACAATTATGTCTTCTTTTATTAATGAACTAGCAAATAAACTTACATCAGCTAACATTATTAATATTGATGCTATTACAAGTATTACTTGCATTCTTTTTAATTTATCTGTCATAAAATCACCTAGTTATTTCTTTTCTATAAATACTGCATCAATAGCTTTTGTTGTAGTATTAATCTTTTTAATCATTGATAATGATTCAATTATTTCATAAATAGAACTTACCATTAAACATAAACCTATAATAGTTGCTATTGTATTAGCAAATTCACCTGAATAGAATATCATTACTATACCAATTGATAATACTACTATTCCTGATACAAGTGCATACTTCCAACTTGGAGAGTAATCTTTAACACTTAAAGCTAATTGTATTTTATATACTGATTTAATGCATACCATGATACCTATTATTTTAAAGATAAAACTTGTTAAAGCAGAATCATTAATAAATATATATAAACCAATGGCAAATATAATTACTCCTAATGAAAATGATGCATTTCCTAATCTTTCTTCTTTAGATTGTTTAAAGAACATTATTAGTTCATAGATACCTACTAACATTAATCCTATTGAAATAATTTTAGTCATTAAACTTATTGATCCACCTGGATAAAAAGTTAACATTATTCCAATTATTAATGTAAGGACAGAACCCATGATAATACTCTTTTCTCCGTTTTTTGCATTCTTTGCAATTATTTCTGATAACTTCATATTAATCACCATCCTTATAACAATAATTATAGTTTTTATGGTAAAAAAAAACAATATCAAATAGATATTGTGACCTTTAAAAAAATAAAATGCAGTAGGCACTGCAATTAGATTATAACACAGGTTATATTATTTCTCCAATAGAATCTACTTCAATCATGTAAATTAATCTATAATCATCTTCTTTTACGCGTATTTGTATAGCAGTATAGAAGTAATCTCCATCATCCATATCCTTAACAGCAGTAAGAATTCCTTTTATTTTCTTGCCATCTCTTAACTCTACTACTATATATTTATTTATTAAATCTGTTAAATCCATATAAGCTCCTTAAATATATCTTTTAATAATTATATATGAATAAAGCACTGTTAGTCCAAGATTAATTAAAACAAAATACCACTTTTTAGTTTTATGATGAACTAGATACATTGCTATAAGTGAACCTAAGGAACCACCTATTATGGATAAGAATAAAAGAATTGCTTCAGGTACACGTGTTCTTTTCTTTATTGCTAACCTCTTATCTATTGCATATATAATAAAAGAAATAATATTAATAATAATCATGTATTTATATAATTTTTCCATAAAAATATTATAATTTTATAGTATAATTATTTCAATAGTAAGGAGATTAATATGAATATTGAAGTAAAAAATTTAAATAAAAAATTTGATGATTTTGCTTTAAAAGAAGTCTCACTTAAAGTACCTAAAGGCAAAATTGTAGGACTTATTGGTGAAAATGGTGCTGGAAAAACTACACTTATTAAATGTATTCTAAATTCAGTATATAAAGATTCAGGAGAAATAAGATTATTTAATAAAGATTATGATGAAACTCTTAAAAATCAAATTGGTATTGTTTATGATGATTCTTTTGTTAATGAATCTTTTAAAGTAAGAGATTTAAATGCAATCATGAAAGGTATTTATTCTAATTGGGATGGTGTTAAATACTATCAATTAATTAAGAAATATGAAATACCTAAAGAGATGGAAATTAAAAAGATGTCTACTGGAACTAAAAAGAAACTAGAAATAGCTTGTTGTTTAGCTCATAATCCTAAAGTATTAATTCTTGATGAACCTACTTCAGGATTAGATCCAGTTGTAAGATCAGAAATATTAGATATGTTCCAAAACTATGTAGATGGTAATGATAACTCTATTCTACTTTCTACACATATAACAAGTGATCTAGAACATATTGCAGATGACGTTACATTTATTTCTAGAGGGGAAATTATATTTGATAAACCTCTTAAAGATATTAAAGAAGATTATACAGTTATAGAACTAACTAAAGAAGAATTTAAGAAGTTTAATAAAAAAGATATTACAAGATATAAAGAAAATAGATTAGATTACCAAGTATTAGTTGAAAAGAAAAATATGAAAAAAGATTATAAGAAATTCATTAAGAATATAACTACTCTTGATGATATTATGCTTTTATATATAAGAGGTGCAAAATGCGAGGATTAATAACAAAAGATTTAATGTTCTTTAGAACATCTTGGAAAAACCTACTTATAACTTTTATTGGTACTTTCCTACTTTCTATTGCACTTGGTAATTATACATTAGCTGTTGTAGTAGTACCTATTTATATAATGTCATCTGGTATTAATACTTTTCAAACTGATGAGTTTTATAATACCATGGCATATACTTTAAGTTTTCCACTTTCAAGAAAAAAAATTGTATTATCTAAATACTTATTTACATTAATAATGATGTTAATATCTATATTAGTTGGTATAGTTATTTACTTATTAATATTATTTATTATTAATCCTGGTGAAGATGGACTTAATGTAAATATGATATATTCTTTATTAATTCTTGAATGTGCGAGTTTAATAGTTGATTCAATTTTCTATCCAGTTATTTATAAATATGGATGTGAAAAATCAAGATTAGTACTTATGAGTATAGTAATGTTATTACTAGGAATTGGTTCTATTATAAGTGTATCTGTAAATGTATTTGAATTATTTAAAATTGATTGGGAATCTATTATTGGTTTTATTCAAACTCATGGTGTTTCTATCCTATCAATATTAACCGTAGTTATGTTTACCAGCTCATACTTTTTATCTTATAAATTCTATAAGAAAAAAGATTATTAGAAAAAATAAAATATTAGATGTAAATTTTTATGTCTAATATTTTTTTTATGTCAATTTATGTATCTATAAGAAATTTAATGTAGTAATATTAATGTAGGTGGTTAGAGTACTATAGGTCTTACTGGTATTCATGGTGTACTAGAAAGTACTGAATATCCTTGTAATGTAAGATTTTGTTTGGAAATAGTTTCTGGTTATGCAACAAAGATTAACACATCGGACTACCAAGAAAGTACTTAAAACGTACTGATGACCTTATATGTTTTTTAAAAATCCAACTAATCGCAGGATGCTTTTAGTTGATGGCTTAATCTAGCAATCACATACTTGTTGAGACTATAACAAGTGCTAGGCTGTTTAATGAGATAAGTATTAATTCGTGTAAATGTGATACTTTTTTAAAATTTTTGTTTTTGTAAATTTAAAGTGAGCACAGGCTGTTCATTGAAGTCTTATGGAGTAAGATGGAGAATTTAGGTATTAATTGGTACAACCAAATAAGAAAAATTTTTCTTTCCCCTAAAAACTACTTCTGTACTAAATTAATACTTTGAATTTCAAAATCGTTGAAAAAAGGAACCCGTTATAAGGTTCCTTTTTTGATTACTTACAAATATAATCTGAATCTTCTAAATCTAAGTATTCTTCTACTGTTATTCCATCTTCCATGTTCATTAGTACTGCTTCATCACTTAGAAGTTCTTTTAATTCTTTTTGAGCTTTTTCTATATCTATTTTAGTGTAATCATATTCAATAGATACTACTGTTTTCTTATTAACTGTATCAATAGATGCAGTTATTCCATCTACATCAGAATAAAGATCTAATATTGAATTAGTTAATGATGCTAGTGAATCATTAAAGAAGTTGTTTTCATATACACTTTTATATATTACTTTAGTAACTATATTATCTTTATTATTATAAATATACATATAGTTATAATATTTACCTGTTACTATATTATCTTCATCAATTGAATCTCCTTCATAGTAACAAGTAATGTTAGCATCTTTAACTTCATAAGAATCTAAATCAACAGATTTCTTGCTTAGTGTTATTACTACTCCACCTATAATAGATATTGCTATACAAATTAAAATTGTTATTATTAAACTTTTCTTTTCCATGTAAGTATTATAGCACAAAAAAAGAGACTAAGTCTCTTAATTGAAATTAACTAAGCTATGAGCAAATCTATATCCACCTACAGATAAGAATCTTCCTACTCTACCAGGAAGTGATGCCCAGCCCGCAATATTATTTAATTTATGAATCTTTTTATAGATAGTTGGATTCTTTTCTTTAATTTCTTTCCACATATCTAAGTATTGTTTTTCACCTGCATCTGTTTTAGCAAGTCTTGAGAATATTACTCCTAAAGATACGATTAGACATAAATGTCTCATCATAACTTTATAATGTTTCTTATTCTTAATATCTTCTAAATCATATAAAGTAGCAGTTAATGTAGATACTAATACTTGATGAGAACTTCTCTTAATTAATTGAGGTTCTTGAACTGATTGATCTTCTCTACCAATGAAATAATGATA
>AUXO013942669.1_pt1 | contig 10653 bp, 13 predicted proteins | sample 768731 | NCBI WGS metagenome assembly AUXO01 (sample SAMN02715735, study PRJNA202380) | gut metagenome | biome: sheep rumen | host: Ovis aries | place: New Zealand: Palmerston North
AAAATTCCATTTATTTTTTATACTTTTTTGTTTTACAAGCATCAACTAATCCTACAAATAAAGGTGCTGGTCTGTTTGGTCTAGACTTCAATTCTGGATGAAATTGTCCAGCTATAAAATATGGATGTTCAGATTGATTCATTTCAACTATTTCCACTAACAATCCATCTGGCGATGTTCCAGAAATTTTTAGTCCTGCCTTTTCTAATTTTTCTCTATAATCATTATTATATTCATATCTATGTCTATGTCTTTCTGATATTTCTGTTTCTCCATAAATTTTATTTGCTAAACTTCCTTCTTTTATTAAGCAAGGATAAGCACCTAAACGCATCGTACCACCTTTTTTATTAATTTTCTTTTGTTCTTCCATTATATGTATCACAGGATTTTTTGTTTTACTGTCTAACTCTGAAGAATTAGCATCTTTTAAATTTAGAACATTTCTTGCATATTCTACTACTGCCATTTGCATTCCTAAACAGATTCCTAAAAATGGTACCTTATTTTCTCTTGCATACTTAATTGTTTCTATTTTACCGTCAATACCTCTATTACCAAAGCCACCTGGAACAACTATTCCATCATATTTTCCAAGAATTTCTTTAGCATTGTCTCGATTAATTTTTTCCGAATCTTCTAATCCTACTTTTACTTTTATATTATTAGCAAATCCAGCATGGTAAAGACTTTCTATGACTGAAATATAAGCATCTTCTAGTTTAACATATTTTCCAACTATAGCTATATTTACAATTTTATTTTCATCAATTTCTCTAATTTTTTTGACCATTTCTTCCCATTTAGTGTTATCAGGTACATATCTATCTAATTTTAAATGATTACATACCTCTCTTGCTAAACCTTCTTTTTCAAGCATTAATGGCACTGCATAAAGACAATCTGCTGTTTTATTTTGAATTACACTTGTTTTTCTAACATTACAAAATAATGATAATTTATCTATAATACTTTCAGGAATATCTATTTCTGTTCTACAAACCAATATATCTGGTTTTATTCCATATCCTTGTAATTCTTTAACTGAATGTTGAGTTGGTTTTGATTTTATTTCATTAGAACCTGCTATATATGGTAGCAAAGTTACATGAATATATATAACATCTTCAGGATTTTTTTCTAGTCCAACTTGTCTAATTGCTTCTATTATTGATAATCCTTCAATATCTCCAACAGTACCACCAATTTCTGTTATAACTATATCTGTATCTGTGTCTTCAAAACCATAAATTTTTTCTTTTATTTCATTAGTTATGTGTGGAATAACTTGTACAGTTTTTCCTAAATACTCACCTTTTCTCTCTTTTTCAATTACACTAGAGTATATTTTCCCCATTGTAACACTAGAATTTGTTGTTAAATTTTCATTTATAAATCTTTCATAGTGACCTAAATCTAAATCAGTTTCTGCACCATCATCTGTTACAAAAACTTCTCCATGTTCATAAGGATTCATCGTTCCTGGATCTACATTTATATAAGGATCAAATTTCTGAATTGTTACTTTATACCCTCTATTTTTTAACAATCTGCCAAGAGATGCAGCTGTTATACCTTTACCTAATCCTGATACTACTCCACCTGTTACAAAAATATATTTTGTATTCATTATTTCCTCCTTCACAACCAAATAAAAAAAGATTAAAAAAACTTACCGAAAAATTTGGTTTTTTTTTAATCTAAAATTATTTTACCACTATTTAATAAAAAAAACAATACATTTTATTGTAATTTTTACAATTTATTGTTATACTATTTTCAAGATAACGTCCCAAAAAGGTCAAAATATCTCATAAAACTTGTTACAAATGGGACAAAAGGAGGAATATTTTATGTCTACACCACATAATGAAGCAAATTTAGGAGATATCGCAAAAACAGTTATTATGCCTGGAGATCCGCTTCGTGCAAAATATATTGCGGAAAATTTTTTAGATGATTATAAATTAGTTAACCAAGTTAGAGGTATTTATGCCTATACTGGAAAATATAAAGGTAAAGAAATTACTATCATGGCTTCTGGTATGGGTATGCCAAGCATTGGTATTTATTGCTATGAACTTTATAAGTTTTATAATGTTGAAAACATTATTCGTATTGGGTCTTGTGGCGGATACAAACAAGAATTAAAATTGTTTGATATCGTTTTGTCTGAAAGTGTTTTTAGTGAAAGTAATTATGCATTAACTTTTAATAATGATGATTGTCATATTATAGAAGCAAGTTCAGAGTTAAATAATATTATTGAAAATAGTGCAAATGAAAACAATATAAAAATTGTTAAGGGTAATACAGTTTGTCTAGATTGTTTTGATGTTTATATGACTGATGTTAATCAATTTTTATCTAGATTACCTGATGGTTTTAATCCATTAAGTGCTGAAATGGAAGCTTTTGCTTTATTTTACATTGCTAAGCTTTTAAATAAAAAAGCTAGTTGTTTAATGAGTGTAGTTGATTCAAAATTTATTGAAGAAATTGCAACTGCAGAAGAAAGACAAAGTGGTTTAAATAATATGATTCAGTTAGCATTAGAGGCTAGTTTAAAAATTTAAACTAGCCTCTTTTAAATATTTATAAAATCTTTCTTCTTTTTGTTTTGAATTTTGTGAATCTATAAATTTTATTGTTCCTGTATGATATTTTTCTAACTTGTCTTCTTGGTTTAAAATATCTTTTAAATGTTTTGCTAAACTTGGAGCTCCGTTGAAAAATAATATTTCTTCACCTAAAACTTCTTTTATTTCATCTTGTATCAAAGGATAATGTGTGCAACCGAAGAACTACGTTTTTGACTTTTCCTTTGTAATCTTTTAAAATATCTTTCAAGTATGTTTTTAATTTATCTTTGTTTCCTTCTTCTATAATATCAGCTAAACCTACACAAGGTAACAGTTTCGTTTTGTAATTATCATATTTGTGATATAAAAGATTAAATTTTTCACTTTCTATTGTTCCTTTTGTTGCCATAACTAATGTTGGTTCATTATATGAATAATCATGTACCATTTTGTATGCTGGTTCTATTGCAACAAATGGTATTCCGAGCATATTTTTCTCTTAAGTATTTTACGGCTTTTGCACTTGCTGTATTACATGCAATTACTATTATTTTACAATTTTCTTTTATCAGAATTTCAACAATATTATCACAAATTTTTAATATTTCTTCATCATTTTTATCTCCATATGGATTATTTTTTGAATCACTGTAATATATATATTCTTCATTAGGAAGTATTTTTACTATTTCTTTTAAAACTGTTACACCACCTATTCCTGAGTCGAATATTCCAATTTTTTTATGTTCCATAATCTCTCCTATATTGTATTTATTTAAAATCTTTTACTCTTTGTTTAAATTCTTCGAAATCAATAAGTTTCCATGACCAATTATTTTTTGATTCTGTTCCAGGAACATTTATCCTTGCACTATCATCTAATCCTAATATATCTTGAACAGTAATTATTGCTATTTTTGCTCTACATTTCATAGTATATTGCATAATTCCAATATTTACATTTATATCATAACATTCATTTCTTCTTAAAAATTCTTTTAATTTTTCTTTATGTTCATCATCTAAAGTTTTATACCAACCATATATTGTTGAGCAATCATGGTTACCTGGAAATACAAGAACATTTTCAGCTTCATTGTCTCTATCCCATAAATTGTCTAAATCTAAAGAAAACTGTAATATTTTTTGTCTTGTAAATCCATAGTGTTCCCTTAAACGTACTGTTTCTTCTCTTATATCTCCTAAATCTTCTATTATAAGATTTTCTATTTTCATTGTTTTGTATTTGAATAATTCATCAAAAAATCCATATCCTACTCCATCTACATAAAACCCTTCTCTTCCTGATTTTCCAATTGGAATTTTAAAAAATGAATCATATCCTCTAAAATAATCTACTCTAACCTTATCAAATAATTTTAAATAATATTTAAATCTATTTACTAGATATTTATATTTACTTTTTTTAATATTTTCTATATTGTATACTGGACTCCCCCATTTTTGACCATCATTATTAAAATAATCTGGTGGTGTTCCCGCTTCAAAAGTGAATTTTCCATCTTTCATTTCAAAATATTTTGGATTGTTCTTTGTTTCAGCTGAATCAAATGCAGGATATACTGGCATATCACCTATTATTTCTACATTTTTTGAATTTGCATATTTTTTTAGTTCCGACCATTGCTTATATAAAATATATTGTAAAAATAAATAATATTCCTTAGATTCTTGTTTTTTTTCACTCATATATTCAGCATATTGATTTATATTCTCATTTTTTATAAATCTTTGATATTTTTCATCTTTTTTGAATTTTTTAAATGCTTTTTTGTAATATTTTTCTTTAAAATTATCATATATAACTCTATCAGTATTTTCTCTTTTTTCTATTCTATTTATTAATCCATATTCTTTTAACTTATCTAAAGATATATATTCTTCATTAAGTGCATAATAACTAATTGGAGAATATGGCAAACCATTACTACATGCGTTTATCGGCAATAGTTCCCAATATTTTATTCCGTTTTCACTTAATATATCTATAAATTCAAATGCTTCATTACCAAAATCACCTATTCCATATTTACTAGGAAGAGAGAATATTGGAAGTAAAATTCCTCTTTCTTTCATTTACTTTTCCTCTTTCGTTTATACTTGCTTTATTATTTCTAATACTTTATTTATATAGTTTTCTCTATTTTCTTCGGCTTTTCCATCTTTATAAATTTTTAAATAATCCATAATAACTTTTGCTAATTTAATAAAATCTTTTTCTTTCCATCCTTTTGTTGTCATAGCTGGTACACCAATTCTAACTCCTGATGATTTTAATGGTGGAAGTGTATCATTTGGTATTTGATTTTTATTAACTGTTATATGTATTTTATCTAATTCGACTTCAGCTTCTTTTCCTGTAATTCCTATTGAATTATATACATCTAGTACAAACATATGATTATCTGTTCCATTTGATATCACTTTCCATCCAGCTTTTATAAATTCTTCTGAAAAAACTTTTGCATTTTTTATAATTTGCTTTGCATATTCTTTAAATTCTGGCATAGAAGCTTCTTCAAAACATATTCCTTTTGCTGCAATAATATGTTCTAATGGTCCACCCTGAATTCCTGGAAACACTGCTCTATTAATTTGTTTTATTATTTCTTCTGAATTTGTAAGTATAATTCCTCCTCTTGGTCCTCTTAAGGTTTTATGTGTTGTACTTGTTACAACATCAGCATAAGGAAATGGATTTGGATGCTCTCCTCCTGCAATTAGTCCTGCAACATGTGCCATATCTACCATATAATAAGGCTTTTCTCCATTATGTTTTTCTGCATATTCTTCTATCATATTTCTAAATATTTTATAATCAATTGTTCTTGAATAAGAACTTGCACCTACTATTACCATTTTTGGATTATGTTCATTTAATAATTTTTTGAAATTTTCATAATCTATTACACCATTTTTATCAACACCATAAGAAACTATATTATAATCTTGACCTGAGAAACTCATTTTATGACCATGTGTTAAATGTCCTCCAGCACCTAAATCCATTCCCATTACAGTATCTTTTGGTTTTAATAATGCTCTATAAACTGCTTGATTTGCAGAACTTCCAGAATGAGGTTGAACATTTGCAAAATTACAGTTGAATAATTTACACACATCTTCAATTGCCTTTTTTTCTATCATATCTACAAATTCACATCCACCATAGTATCTTCTATCTGGATATCCTTCTGCATATTTATTTGTTAAAATACTACCAGCAGCATTTAAAACCCTTTTACTTGGAAAATTTTCAGATGCAATAAGTTCTACATTATTATTTTGTCTATTTTGTTCAAGTTCAATAATTTCTTCGTAAGATTCTTTAATCATTTATAATACCTCCATTTTACTATTATCCTAAAGAGTGTCCCCTTGTCCCTAAAAGAGGGAAGAAAAGAGCGTCCCCTAATCCCTCTTTTTTGTTACCTTAACTCTTTCTATTCTTTTTTCTGCAACTTTTTCGATTTTATATATAGCATTTTCTGTTTCTATTATGCATTTTTCTTTTTCTCCCGGAATTCGTCCTAACTTGTGTATTAAATATCCAGAAAGTGTATCATAATCTCCTTCTTCTAGTTCGATTTTCAGGATATCTCTTGCTTCATATATTGGTATATCTCCCGCTAACATAAATATATTTTTTCCTACTTTTTCATATTTGTATTTTTCTTCATCATATTCATCATATATTTCACCAACAATTTCTTCTACTATATCTTCCATGGTTATTAATCCTGATGTACCTCCATATTCGTCTACTACTATTGCTATTTGGAGTTTTCTTTTTCTTAGTTCTTCAAATACTTCATTTATTGGCTTTGTTTCTGGTATAAAATAAGCATCTCTTTTTAAGTTTTTTATTTTGGCATTTTTGTTTTTGGTTGATACCACTATGTCTTTTACATATACAATTCCTTCTATTTGGTCTATTGTTTCATCATATATTGGAATTCTACTGTAACAATCATTTTCCGTTAATTCTTCTATAACCTTTGATATTGGTAAATTCATATTTAGAGCATATATTTCATTTCTTGGTATCATTATTTCTGAAGCTACTTTGTCATTAAATTCAAACACATTGTCTATCATTATGCCTTCATTTTCTTCTATTGTTCCTTTTTCTTCTCCTACATCTGTCATCATTCTAATTTCTTCTTCTGTTACAGTCTCTTCGTCTGTTTCTGATATTCCAAATATTTTAGAAATAAGATTGGTTGAAAATGTTAATAGTTTTACAAATGGTAACATAAAAATTGAAACTGCATTTATTATTCCTATTGAACTAAAAGCTATTTTTTCATAATATTTCATCGCTATTCTTTTTGGCACTAATTCACCAAATATGAGTGTGAAATAAGATAATATAATTGTTACCAATATAATTGATATATGGTTCCATACTCCAATACTTATTGATGGTATTAATTTATTTAAATATGGTGATATTTGACTTGCAAATGCATCTGATGCAAATGCACTTGATAAAAATCCTGCAAGTGTTATTCCTATCTGTATTGTTGATAAAAATCTACTTGGATTTCTAAGCATTTTTTGAATTTTCTTTGCTTTTTTATTTCCTTCTTTTGCCTGAATGTCGACCTTTACATCATTTAGAGATACAAATGCCATTTCTGATGCTGCAAAAAAAGCATTTAAAAGTATAAGTATTATTAAAATTATTAATTGTCCCATTTAAACTCCTTTTATTTTTGATTTATAATATCAAATTTAATCACTTATGTCTATATCTAAAACAATATTATATTCATATTGTGGAAATTTTTCTTTTATAGCTTTTATTATTTCCTCTTGTAACTTCTTTGGTTCTTCAGCTTTAAAGTCCAAAATCAAATCAAATGAAACTATTTTTTTATTTTTATCTCCATAAAAACCATGCATTTGGATAATGTCTTTATATTGACTAAGTATTTTTTCTAGTTCTTTTTTTACATCTGCAAATTCTCCTTTGTCATTTGCTGCATATATTCCTATTGTTAATACAATTCCAAATTCTTTATAAATAGTATATGCAATTTCACGTGTTAACATATGTATTTCATTTGCAAGCATATCGTCTCTTACTTGTATATGTGCTGATCCTATTAAATTTGATGGTCCATAATTATGTAATGCTAAATCATATACTCCTTGTACTTCCTCATGTTCTAGCATTTTTACTTTAATTTTGTTTGTTAATTCTGTATCTGCTCTTTGACCTATCATAATATTTAATGTTTCTCTTAATATATCTATACCAGATTTAATAATTATAAGAGATATTATTACTCCTAAATATCCTTCAAGATCTAAATTCCACATTATACTAATTATAGCAGCAATTAAAGTTGAAAATGATAATACTGCATCCATAAATGCATCTGTTCCAGATGCGATTAAGCTTTGTGAATTTATACTTTTTCCAACATTTTTTACATACCTTCCAATTACAAATTTTACAACAACTGCAACAGCTACAATGATTAGTGAAATTGTACTATAATCAGCTGATTCTGGAGATATTATTTTTAAAAATGATTCTTTAAAAGATACTAAACCTGCTATAAGTACTAAAACAGCTATAATTACAGACGCAAAATATTCTATTCTACCATGACCATATGGATGCTCTCTATCTGGTGCTTTTCCTGATAATTTTGTTCCTATAATTGTTATTATTGATGATAATGCATCACTTAAATTGTTTACAGCATCTAAAATTATTGCTATAGAATTTACTATTAATCCAACTGTTGCTTTAAATGCAACTAATATTATATTAACAATTATTCCCAAAATACTAGTTTTTATTATTTTTTTCTCTCTATCCATTTTTGTCTCCTTTTAAATAAATTATAATATTCTTATTTCTAAATATATTGATATTTGTTTTTCCTTTACATTTATATCATATTTAATAATTCATTTTTTATATCTAAATTGTTTTTAAATTTTCCTCGTAAGGTTAATGTTCTTGTTTTTACTCCTGGCTTTTTTATCCCTCTAGCTGTCATACAAGAATGTTCTCCTTCTATTATTACTGCTACATCTTCTGTTTCACATATTTTTTGCATAATTTCTACAATATCTGTACCTATTCTTTCTTGTAATTGTAATCTTTTAGTTACCATATCTACTATTCTTGCAATTTTAGATAATCCTATCACTTTACCATTTGGGATATATGCAACTGTAACATTCATGTTATACATTAAAGCTATATGGTGTTCACAATAACTAAATGCAGGTATATTTCTTTCTATTACTATATCTCTTCCATTGTGTGTAAATGTTTTTCCAAACATTTCAGCAATTTCATCATTTGTATATCTAATTCCTTCAAACATTTCTTCAAACATTTTTGCCACTCTCTCAGGTGTTTCTTTTAATCCTTCTCTTTGTGTATTTTCTCCTAATGCTTCTAATATATCATTAACTGCTTTTTGTATTTTTATTTTATCTATACCATTATTCATCTTGATACTCCTTTCATATTTTGTAATATAGTGATAATATTATTTTTTTCATACAAAAAATTCAATTTATACTATATCATAAATCAGTCATGTTTTCAATTTTAATTTACAATCTATTATTATTTTTATGATATTTTTTATAAAACATCATAAACTTAATAAATAATTGACACAAAAATAGAAGAAATTCCTTAAATGCAATTGTAAGGGCTTGATTTGCAATTGCTCCTTGTTCCTTGTTCTCCCATATTTGTTACAAATATACTATCTACAACATTGTATAATGCTTGTAATACCATTGATATTATCATTGGTAATCCCATTTTCCAAAATAATTTTTTCATAGGTGTACTTGCCATTTTATTTGCTTTTTGTTCATTCATAAATTTAATCCCCTCCCATAATTTAAACAAAAAAAATGCAAATCCAAAATCAATTGGATTTACACATTTTTAGCTACTCATTGATTATTTCTTATTAATCTTTAGTAATTATAACACATTTTTTTATTTTATGTAAGTAAAATTTTTCATAAAATTATCTTACTATTTATATTCAACTATTTCTTCAATACTTTTTCTTTTATTGTGTAGTGGATTTATAGGACAATCTTCTGCTTTATAGCCTAATGGTAGCAAACATACTGGAGTATATTCACTTGGAATATTAAATTCTTCAATTAGGGTGCTTTCATCAAAAGATTCTATCCATATATTATCTACATCAAGATTTGTTGCTTCTAACATCATATGTGTTGTTACAATACAAGAATCCATTTCATATGTTGTATAATCTCCTTTATGATATGCTTCTTCTTTATTTCCACATATTATTAATACTGTACTTGCCCCATATCTGCACCTTGATGCTTTATCTAATTTTTTAATACCTTCTTCACTTTGAACTACATATATTTTTATAGGTTGACTATTTTTAGCTGTTGGTGCTAATCTACCAGCTTCTAATATTTTATCTAGCTTTTCTTGTTCTAGCTTATTTTCACTAAACTTTCTTATAGATGTTCTTTTTCTTATTATTTCTTCAAATTCCATTATTGTTTCTCCTCCCATTCTGTGAATTTCTCAACCTTCATTTTTAACTCATATTTATTTCTTAATTCTGCAATTTCTTTCATCATTTCTGATTTATGATGTAAATCTAAAGCCTCTTGATTTTTCCATCTGTCTATTAACATTACAGTTTCTTTATCTTCCATTGGAAAAAAATATTCATATCTTTCATTTCCTTCCTCTAGCCTCACTTTATTAACTATTCCACTTGATATCATTTCTTCTGCAAATTTTTTAGCATTTCCATTTTGTCCTGTATAATAAATATTTATTGTTAAACTCATAAAATTTCCTCCTTAATACTAAATATATCCCTATTTACAAACTTTAATCATTTCCATCACTTCCTGTTATATAAATATTATATAACATTTTTATTTGTAAAAAAAGCGAACATACAAAAAAATCGTCTTAATTGACGATTTTTTATGGCTCCTCGTGTTGGACTCGAACCAACGACCTATCGGTTAACAGCCGAGCGCTCTACCAACTGAGCTA
>AUXO011775140.1_pt1 | contig 10652 bp, 12 predicted proteins | sample 768731 | NCBI WGS metagenome assembly AUXO01 (sample SAMN02715735, study PRJNA202380) | gut metagenome | biome: sheep rumen | host: Ovis aries | place: New Zealand: Palmerston North
TTTACGACTTTTCCATGTCCGCTTGCTCCAAAAAGATAGACGTTAGCCATTAATTATGTCCGTTAAAGAATTCCATCGTGGCCACACCTTCTTTTTCTGAATTGATGTCATCACGGAATATCACCTTTTTTATCGTTGTAAAGAATACTCGAATATCCATTTTTGTTAGCAAAGAACAATACAATGATAGTGCAGATAAATACTGGGGACAAGACCACCAATCCAAGAATAGCTCCAAATATGCTAATTGGGCGCTTGATGCTGTATATATAACTTTTGGTAATAAGAAAATTCCATTTCATAATTCAATTATAGAGGCTGTAGACCAATCAATAATATTATCCGCAGCCTCCATATTCACAAAATCTGTTTCATCAATTAACTTCATTAGTTTTTTTAATGCACTTTTTGTTCCAAACGTGCCTTTGAACTCACGAAGTTTTTTATTTTTCCATGTCGCAGGAATCTTAAAGTAGGACTCAAAAGTCTTGTCATCGAGGATTGGTTGGCCTATCATATCAAAAATATGGAAGTATGTCATATTGTAGTCACGCTTTGCTATCTCTTTCTTTATGAACCACAAAGGGAAGAAACGGAAGTATCCACCACCAGAATAAGCTATATTCTTACCCAAAATGGTAGTTGTGCAGATTGGGAATTCCTTCATCTCTATACCATTGTACCGGATGACACAAGGTGTTTTTTTACTGAACTTCTCGAATCCACCAAAAGCATGAACAGCAGGAAAGATAGAAGCGTCACGTTCAATACCGCATTCGGCCAGAACTTCCAATGCGTACTTATTGCCTTCTCCAATGGTGAAAGCAGGTGCGCGATATGCGGAAATCTTCTTGCCAATGATATCCTCAAGTGAACTTATTGCTAAACGTGTATCTTCAATCAATTGTGTTCTTGTCAGTTTATTAAGCCATATGTGTTTGTCGGAATGGCAACCAATCTCATGACCCCTTTGTTCAATTAACCTGACAATTCCCGGAAACATACGAGCTAAACCACCTACACAAAAGAAGGTTGCTTTTATGTTGCGCTCGTCCAGTTTATCTAGTATTTGCTTGAGGAAACTATCATAACGATCGTACTCATCTTTTTTATTTCCCAAATATGCTTTCTGAAGATACCATTCCTCTATGTCAAATGTAAGTATATTCATGACAACTCTCTTTTAGGAATTTCTTTTATTACTTTTGCTGGACGCCCGATTGCTATTGTCCAAGCAGGTATATCCTTTGATACCAATGATCCTGCACCAACAATTGCACCTTCGCCAACTGTTACTCCAGGCATAATCATGGACTCCATGCCAATCTGACATCCTTTACACAAATGCACAGGCTCTATTTTATAGCCAAAGTCTGCTGCATTGTCTCCAACATGATAGTTACTCAAATCGCGTTTGTGGGCAAGAATACGACATCCACCGGTTAACTGTACATAATCCTCAATGTATATTTGATCAGCGTGCCCCCAGTCAATACGAACATGGTCTCCTACTGCAACATTCTTACCAACATGTACACCCATTCTGCGAACTAACCATGGATTCCATTTTCTTACAAGAATTGGACTAAAAATCCAAGCATCCATTAGAAAACGGGAAATGAATGCGTTACGATATGTCCTATATACTTTACCAAGAAAAAAACCGAAAGTAACCTGACTATATTCTTCTTCTGAATAGTATAGACCTATAAATCTAAGTGCCTTGTATGTAAAACTATAATTTTTCTTTTCCATTACCTGATCATATTATTTATAAAATCCAACATATGTTTACGAACTATTGTGTGCTCGAAATTTTCAACAATAAACTTTCTGGCCTGTTGACCAAGTTTATTTCTATAGACCTTATCTAACATTTTGTCTAAAGCACTTACAATGGATTTTGTAGTGCGATCTATATACAGACCTGTTTCGCCATTTATTATAGTTTCTGCGCAACCAGTATAATCAGAAACTATTGCCGGAACACCCATTGCTTGTGCTTCTACTGATACCATGCCAAAGCCTTCACGGTGTGTCGGAAGTACAAGAACATCCATCACCATATAATATTTCTGAATATTTTCGAAAGGAATATATCCCGTATAGGTGATGGTATTGTCATTCTGTAAACGAAATAATGTCTCTGCAGGCAATCCGTCACGTTGTTCTGGCTGTCCAATTATAAACAATTTAATACTTAAATCCGTATGTTGTGCCTTTAATGAATCATACGCTTGGAGCAGTTCAATAACCCCCTTGTCGCGCACCAAACGACCGCAAAATCCAATAATAAAATCATCTGCAGTAAAACCATATTTTTCTTCTATTTCATTTATGTCTGAGGCAGAGACTAAATCAGGGTTAAATTTATAAATAGTATCGACTCCATTGCATGAGCCTTTACCCAAAAGTACACACTTACCATCTTTGTCAATATTACTCTTTTTCCTTTCCTCGATTACATATTTGCTTACACAAATGACCTTGTCAGCCATTGTAGAAACTAATTTGTCATTCCAAACCATAAGTGTTCGCTTAAGACCTTTCATAGTCTCATATACGACACCATGAGCAAATGCTATCTTATATTTTACGCCACAAATACAAGCTGCCATCATACCTAAAAGGCGACCTTTAGCTTGATGGGCAATAACCATATCTATATTGTTATTTCTAATATAGGAGCAAATACGGTACAATGCTTTTAAATCATCAGTAACGGAAATCTGTCGGTTCATCTGTACTGGGTAATAGTGAACGTTATTTTTTTCGCAAAACTTTTCTATTCCTCCACCCGGACTACATATCAAATGCATTTCATGTCCACCTGCCTCTTTAAAGTAGCGGAACTGGTCTCCGATGAAATTTATTGCTGACGATGGTAGATTTATGATTTCAAGAATTTTCATTTTTTATCGTGATTATAACCTTTAATCAAAGATAGAAAGAATCTAGATATATAAGGTAGATTTTTGCCCCCCCAGTAGCGTCAAAAAATTGTTTTACCATATGCATTCAAGTAAGTAAACAGTTTATTGTTCTTGACATTTCCTCATCTCAATTTTGAAGCCATCCTTGAAGTGAGCAACGGCATAACATGGAAGGCCAGGAAAAGAGCTTTATAAAATGGTCTGATAAAAGGAGAGAACTTTATTTCTTTCCAGCTTTCATCAAATTTTGTTTTAACTTGGTATCGCTCCTCCACACTTAATTTAGTATGGTGATAGGTCAATAATAGTGATTTACACAACTGCAATCGGGAACAATGTTCCAAATCTTTCTCGCCTGTTCCTACAAAGAAGCCAATACGCTCATTATATGCATTAATATATCGCAGATCCGGTTTTTTACTTAGTCGTCCCATTGTACTATTGGGGTTCATCGTGTAGTAATAGAGAGACTGATTTGTCACTACAATAGTCTTTGTGCGATAGTACAATTTCCAAGTTGTCCAATCGTCTTCATTGTAAAGGCCAACAGGCATGCGTATTCCATCAAACAATGAAGTTCTATATAGTTTCCCCCACATAACCACATTGGCCTTCTCAGTAATAAAAATCTCATGGTTATCTAAGACATCGATGCTCACAGACTCATCTATTTTGGGGAATACACTTTCTGTTCCTCTAATAAAGCCGCACTGAACCAAATCGGCATCATGCTTCTGTTGCAAGGTCATTAGCGTCTCTAAATATACAGGATGCCAAAAGTCATCACTGTCTATGAATGAAACGAACTCACCCTTAGGTGGACAGTCAAGTGCCACATTACGGGCAGATGCCTGTCCTCCGTTCGCCTTATGAATTACCCTTATGCGGCTGTCTTTCGCAGCATATTCGTCACAAATCTCGCCGCAATGATCAGGAGACCCATCATCGACGAGAATCATCTCCCAGTTTGTGTATGTTTGATTAATTACACTTTCAACACAGTTGCGAAGATATTGCTCAACCTTATATACAGGAATAATAATGGAAACTAAAGACTGCATATCTATTATATTAATTGAACTCTTTATCTGAAAATAATATTGTCCAAACCTTTTCCAAGACGAAAGTCAGAACATTCTTTTGTTATTACTTATAGCATTTTGGAAGACTTCCAGCAACTGAGATTGTATATACGAGCGGCTATGATATTTTTTTCCACATTCATAAGCTTTCTTTTGATATATGTTGATAAGAGTAGGGTTATTAATTATTGTTTGCAATAGTGGTAAAATGCTTTCATAGTCAGGACAGCAGAATGCTGCATCATGTTCCTTCAGATATTGGTATCCGCAATGTTTTTCCCAACAAATAGCCATAATTGCACATGTGGAAGCCATCAAGTCGATTACTTTTGTTGAAAAAGAAACACGTGTAACTGCTCGATAATATGGATCCAAGGATTCGACATGTAATGCAATGTCTGCACTTTCATAAATTTTGTTCAGTTCTGCTGCTGTTACGCTACCTTTTATGTATATGAATTTATCTTGAGACAAAACCTTACGTTGCTCATCCGTTAGTTGCTCTTGTGTATATATATCGAGTACCATCAAGACCCTATCCTTATTGATAACCTGCAAAGCCTTACCAATTTCTGCCAACGACTTCCAACGATTGCAGTATAATCGGCCTGCATATACAAGCCGGATAGGATTTCCTACATTCTTCGGTATAAATGACTCTGCGAAATCACCACATTTAAAAATAGTAGAAGTATCAACACCAAATTCTTCATGATATTCTTTTGCCTGATCAGCAGAATGCATCAAGTAATGGCTATAGAGAATTGAATGCTTTGAAAATCTACGATGCGTAAGCCATCTTCTAATTCCATATAATGTATAAAGTTTGCAGTTTGTCATTTCTACTTCACTATCACCAGTGAAAGCGACAAAAGGTGCTTTAGTCATGGTTGAAACAATCTTTTCCAGCCGCATCAGCTTAGGTGTGATAAGCCTAGGGCAAAAAACGACATCTGGATTAAACTCCTGTACAAACTGACATAATGTCTTCTTGTTGTATCTTCCATTTAACCAAATAAAATCCCGAAGCATCAAAACCGGTGTATGATATGTCATAGACAGCTTCTTCATCAAGCCATAAACGCCTTGGCGTTGTGCATTATTCTTTGCGCATTCTATTTCAGCCTGTGTTGTACACCTATTTACAAATCTACCTGCTTTAGGACCTCCGATAATGGACTTTGCCATCTGGCTATCTGTAATTTGAAAGTATCTGTTGCAGATATTGTTTATTGGGAGACCCGGGGAAGTATAAATTTCAGCAAATTCTGCGTCAAAATCGGTAAACCAGTTTGTCAATACACCATTGGCAAAAACATAATCATTCCATTCTTCGTTTGCAATTATTAATATTTTCATTTTTTTCTTGCTATAATCCTGTTTCTTCATATGCTTTTATGTGTAATGTAACCAAACGTCCTGTTCTTCTTGCCACATGAATTTATATGTCGGTGAGCTTGTCGTAATCGAAAGAAACATTAGCAATATTAATATACACCAGTAGATTTTATCCCTTTGAAAAGAAATTGTTTCTATAGCCTTAGGGAATAAAAGACAGAAATATATTTGAAAATACATTGTAACTCTTATCATCGATCCGTGAACATATATTAGAGGCGCAAGAAACATCGTTATTGGTATTACAGGATACAACAATTTAATAGATTTATCTACCGTTGAATGATTTTTTAATGAAAAAAGACAAAATATACACATGATAAACGTAAGTGATATATATGTTAATGCACCTGTATAGGTTTCATCACCATAGGATGCATATTTCTCGCTTCCTATAAATCCTCCCATATACTTAATAATTACTTTCCCATTATATAATGAGATAAAGAACAAAGGAATGGCAAATATTGATATACGATGAATCCATTTGAAAGGAATTAATCTTAGTGTGTAGTAAGCAACAACTAATAAACAAGATAAATGTATTGTCATACCGCATGCTATTGCAATTGCTGTTTTCCAATACTGTTTATTTTCAAATGTCAAAAGAGCCATTACAGAAAATCCTATAGCATAAAACTGTCTCGCGTTAGCGTTCGGAAGTCCCATAAATACAGATGCAAATAGAACATATGCAAAAAGCACCTGTTTTAAATTTGTTGAATGTCTGTAAATAAATATTCCATAGGGGATGTAAAACAAACATTGACCAACAAATGTGAATAAATGGAATTCTGGGAAGAATGTGCCTATCAGTTTATAAAGTAGATATGCTCCATAATCGATATTATCTCCGACAAGGCTCTCGTAACGTAAAAAAAAACCTTCTAATAAATCTATCCACGAACGTTCAATTGAATCATAGAAATATAAGAAGTAATGAGTTGTATCAACACCAACACTTAAGCTTCGAAGCGATGATTCAAGTAACAAAATAAGTGAACATGCAATTATCAAATTTTTACGTTTATTAGTTACACTATATTTTGATGTATAGAAACCATAGAATAGAAGCATTAATGGAAAAACAATAAGATTAATTATCATGCGTTTTTAATTAACATTTTATAAATATTTATATATGCATTGGTCATGACATATCTAGAATATATTCTTCTCGAGTTTTGACTGCATTTTTTTCGATCAAAAGATTTATGTATCCATTTATCTGCCAATTGTGCCAGTTGGTCAATATTTCCGTACTCTGCCCAATCACTATATTCTTGTAATGCAATAGATTCTGGACCGCCAGCAAAGAAACCAACAACAGGTGTGCCGCATGACAGACTTTCTGCACAAACCATCGAAAAGGTTTCTTTTTTGCTGGTTATTACCGTCAAATCCGCCATTGCATAATAATCTGACAATACATTTTGATCTGTAATACGTCCAAGAAGCTTAATATTGCCTGGAACTGAGATATTATTATGTGGACCAGCGATAATGATAATTACATTTGGCATTCGTTTGGCAAGTTCAACAAGAAAGCTACCACCTTTTATATCTGTTGGGTTATCTGTAAATGATGGAGTTGCATGAAAAATAATTTTTGTCTCTTTTTCATAACCATACATATTCCTTAATTTTTCAATATCTTTGATATGAAATACCTCTGTATTTAAACCGTTCATTACAACAGCATGTTTCTTACCTGCAAGTATAGGTGACGATTTTGCACGTTTCATCAACCATGGAGATACAGATGTTACTATCAACCTTTTATCAAAACCGTCAAATGCTTGTTTCATCATTTGCCATGATTTGTTTGTACGGTCGAACCATAAAGATTTTGTTTCAAGTTTCCAGACGTGGCAATGTCCACATCCTGTCTTCCATTTTTCACAATCAAAAGCATGTCCACAGTTTGCTGTATACATAAATTCTGCGTGTAAGGACACGACAGTATTTATATTATTTTTTTTCAAATAGTTAATAATCTTATAAATATTTACAAAATAACCGTTTATGCAATGTAGGTGTACAATATCAGGCTTTTCGTGTTCTATTATGCGCTCCAACTTCCATGTCGAGAACTTCAGTCCTCCATATTTTATGCCACTTAAACGTGACCAGACATTATTGATTTTAGAATATATTTCGCCACACACTTTGTACACGTCAGGTTCTGTTGTCTTTGGTCCGCGTCCATAACACACAATAGATTCAATATTACGAGATTTCAATTCCTTGTGGATATCTTGTACTATTTTGCCTGTACTTCCAATGCCATAGACGCAATTAATTTGACAAACTTTCATATTGGGTCGCTTTATAACACATGCATTTTTTCAATTGTTTAAAACTCTCTATAGGTAATATAGGCATATTACCATTAGGCAATCTCGTCAACTTTCTTCTAAGACTTGTTGGTAGTACATTTTTCACTTTTTTGTTAATACTTGCTTTTAGCATCTTAGTGTAAAAAGCGCAACGATTTGGTGTTTGCCCATGAATCATACAAGTTTCTTTATATGACTGCCAGCGAAGAAATCTTTTCAGTATATGTTTTAGTGGTATCATCATACGCTAATACACTTATTTATTACCTGCTACATCGTCTAATAGGTTTCCTAGTTCTTTAATAAACAACTCATCAAGCTTTTTCAACAATTCTCTTCCATTAACAGTTGATTCAAAATTTGAACAGTGTTCAATTGCTTTTGCAATTTGTTCGGGCTCTTGCCTATCATAATAAAATAACGACTGACCCACAGCTGAACATTCAACGGCAGGTATTCGTATCGAAACAACCTTCAAACCATTCGACATATATGTGAGGATTTTGCTTGGGAAAGAAGTCTCATTGAATTCCGCTGTGGGATCTTGCGTAGAAAGTCCAATCTGACATTTCTGTAAGAACCTTATAAATTCTTCGCCTTGCTTGTAACCATCATAAGTCACCTCTGCCAAGGAATTCGCATTAACTGTATTAACTGTATTAACAATCTGTGTAATAGCAGTGATTTGTTTCTCGCTACCAAATCCTAAAATGTGAATATGGTAATTATCGGAGAGGTGTGCAGCTGCAGCTGCAGCTGCAGCTGCACCGCCCTTTTGCGGATCCAATGTACCTGCATAAATAACATGTATTTTTCCGTCATCAAATGGCATTATTTTCCTATGTTGTTCCATTGAATAAATGCCATGAACAATAACAAAAGGTTTTTTATTTATGTTTAATTTCTCATTCAGATATGATGTAGGGAAAATATATTTAGAGCAACTATTTATAAATCGATATTCATTTTTAGAACGCTTCGGACTTTGTGGATGTACATCTTGGTATATTTCTTCTATTTCACCAACAATACGTAGGTCCTTTATTTTTTTTAGTTTTAGAAATGTAGAAGCATATCCAAGGCTATGATATACGATTATCTGCTCCCCTTTTTCGAGATTACAGAGACACCATATAAAAAATAAAATTTCTAAATACCACCGATTGAAAATCCTCAATATCTTTGATTTTGATTTTCCAAAACAGCTAAAATAACGAAAAGTATTATTGTCCTTTATCTTTAACTTGCTTTTAAAATAAAAACCTGGTACTGACACAGATGAGTGGGAAATAATATCAACAGAATAACCACACTTGTTCAGAGTTTCTATTATATAATCAATTTTAGTATCTGCTGCTGGTGAATTACTTCGCGGACAATCCTTGTCTTTATCACCATAATATGTGAAATATTTTATTCGCTTTTCCATTAATTGCAACTGAACTTAAACTATTTCATTCATTAACGCCCACAATAAACACATAATTAGTCGTAGCACTACCACCAATATTCAGCATCATGCCATTCTCTGCACCTTTCACCTGATAGCTGGTCGCCTTTCCTGTCACTTGCTTGTATAGATCCAGAAACATTCTAACACCAGAAGCACCGACAGGATGGCCGCAACCAATTAGCCCTCCACTTGGATTAATTGGCTTGGTTCCATCAAAAGCTATAGTTCCGTTCTCAACGGCATTCCATTCCCTACCAGGTGCGGTAATACCAAAGGCTGAAATGGCTGCATATTCACTGGACGTAAACATTTACATATCGATCCTTAATTTATCTGTTTTCAGTTAACTAATGACCATATCTATACTTGAACATTTTGGTCGTAATTGAAGGAAATAAAAGATAAGATATACAAAAAATACGCATTAATATATGGAGCCTTGGGGCCTTTAATATCCGCTTTATATTTTTATATATCTCTTTTCGAATAAATTTTATATCACTTTCTTGCGCATTATTGGCCAAAATTGTATTCATTAAAACGTAATAAACAAAAAAACTACTTGTGTTATTTACATCAGACTCTTTTCTAAAAATGCCTTTTTCCATGAGATAGTCAGAAATAAGTAAACTACTTTTGAGTTTGGACGTCAAACCAGAATGACAGGCACTACCTTCACGATAGACATAATTATAATATCGTTTGTCTACAAATACGACCCCATTAGATTTAGCAGCTAATAGTGTAAGCACTGCGAAATCCTCATAATAATGAATGTTTTCTGGAAGTCTTACTTCATTAAAAAGCGCTGCCTTATATAAACCCAAACATAATGATGGCTTAAAGACACCTGAAAATGCGAAATTTTCATCTAAAACTTTATCACGAGACATTTTTTTTATTTTCCCCGTCTCTATTTCAGCATCATTTAACGGCCAAGCAGATTGTACAATATCTGCATTTTCTGCCTCCGCAATACGAATTAAATCCTCCAACATTGTTGGCAATATCGTATCATCTGAATCAATGAATGCTATGTATTGACCTCCAACCTTGTCTAAACCAATATTACGAGCAGAACTTACTCCTTCATTACGCTTGTGAACTACACGGAATCTTGAATCCCTCTCTGCATATTGATCACATATAGCCGCAGAGCCATCGGTACTACCATCATCAACAACTATTACTTCATAATCTGTATAGGTTTGAGCAATTATACTGTCAAAGCAGTTTGGGAGATATTTTGCTGTATTATATACAGGAACTATTATACTGATTTTTTTCATATAGATAAGTTATTTTCTAATGACTTAACTCGTAGATTAGTAGTTTCACTACGACAAATTCTTTATCAAAAAATGGCACGATTCTTCTCTTCTCTGCAGTAGGATCGTGTTCACTTGCTTCCAATCAATCGGATGGTTGATTAATGTGGTTAATTCTG
>AUXO011817634.1_pt1 | contig 10652 bp, 3 predicted proteins | sample 768731 | NCBI WGS metagenome assembly AUXO01 (sample SAMN02715735, study PRJNA202380) | gut metagenome | biome: sheep rumen | host: Ovis aries | place: New Zealand: Palmerston North
CTGTCGAAATATTCTACTTTTTTGCACATGGCCGGAAAAATCCGATTTGCACCGAGCCCTACGGGGTACCTTCACGAAGGGCACCTGCTCTCTGCGCTCTATGTATGGGCCGCAGCAAGAAAGTGGCATCTGGATGTCCACCTGCGCATCGAAGACCACGACCGAAGCCGTGCCCGCAAAGAATACATCCAAAGCATCTACGAAGACCTCGCCTGGTTCGGTTTCCGCTGGGACTCCCAGAGCATCCAGAGCGGACGCGAAGGCATCTACGGCAAGGCTCTCGAAACGCTCGAAGCGCGGCACCTCGTCTACCCCTGTTTTTGCAGCCGCAAGCAGCTCGAAGAAGAAAACCCCAAAAGCGAGACCGGCGAAATTGTATATCAGGGAAAATGCTTTTTACAAACATCGTCATGGCGGGCTACGACCCGCCACCTAGATTCCGGCTCGGTGGCCGGAATGACGTGCAGCACAGAGAACAACGTTCCGCATAACCTGCGGGTCATGATTCCGGACAAAGTAATTGAGTGGCACGACCTGCGGTTGGGAGACTTCCGCGAAAATCCAAAGGAACAGTGCGGGGACTTCCCTATCCGCGACCGCGACGGGCAATGGACTTACCAGTTTGCCGTCTGCGTAGACGATATTGACGAACAGATAACGCATGTGGTTCGCGGCGAAGATCTCCGCAGTTCCACGGCACGGCAAATCGCGCTAATGGACCTCCTCGGCAGGCCCAATCCCCCCGTTTACCTGCACCACGCCCTTATCGTAGACGGCTCCGGCAAGAAACTTTCGAAGCGGGAAATGGCCCACAGCCTCCGCCAAGACAAGAACGCCGGAGCAACGGCCGAAGAACTCCTGGGAAGGGTCTGTTTCAAGGCGCGCCTGCAAGCGTCCCCAGACCCCATATCGCTTGAAAAGGCTTTATTTCTCACCGAATCCCAATTGTAAAAGATTGGTTCAGAGAAAAAAAGTATATTATTTTCATGACTCAGGTTTGCCCTTCCGAAATAGTCAATAATATTAGTAAAGAAGCCGAGAACTTTGACTCCAAAGACCGCCTTTTGAATTTTTCGACAAAAGGCGATTTCCAGACTCCGCTACTGCTAGAAGCGGGCGACCAGTTCTACGAAAAATGGCTCAAGTCGGGCAACCCTCTTACCCTCGACACGTTCCTCCCTGTCTCGCAAGCCTTTTCTGCACAGCAAAAGACCAGCACCGAGGAACAGTTCCGCAAAGTTTTCAAGGGCAAGGCCGAAGACTTCCTGTGCCCGGATCTTTTCCTGGTCATGGGATTCCTCAAATGGGACGGCAACGCGCTCGCCCCCAGCATCCTGATTCCGCTGAACGTCGGTCCGGACTTGAACTCACTGACGCTTTCGCCCCGTGGCCCTATCGAAAATGTCATCCTGAGAAACAGGCTCAAGGACACCGTCCCGCTGCCGAAAATCGAAGACGCCACCATCAACGGCAAGTTCAGCATCCTGCTGTATTTCTCCCTTTTCGAGAAAGCAATCGCCTCCGAGAAGAAATGGAAGTTCACGCGTCACGGGCTCTGCCTCACCTTCTTCAACACGAACAGGCTCCTGCTCAAGAAGCGGTTCGAACGCGGCTTCAACGATAAGAAGATCGACAGCTCGCCCTTCTTGAAAGGGCTATTGGGTAACGAAGGTTTCCAGTTCAAGGAATCCGTCTTCGAAGAAGCCGATTTCGACCAGGTGTTCAATCCTGCCGACCATTATTTCCTGTACCCCACGGATTCGCATACCACCAAGGTTTCCATAGACGCTCTCGACGAAAAGTCTTCCGCCTATGCCATCCAGGCGCTTCCGGGAACAGCCAAGATCAAGGTCGCAGCCAACATTGTCGCAGAATCGGTTTCCAAGAAAAAGCGTACGCTCGTCGTTGCCCGCAGGTCCATTTCCAAGCAGGACTTCTGTAACGCCCTCTACCCGATGTTCCGCTCGTTCAACGGTCCGGAACGCGACGTAATCGAACAGGATCTGCGCAAGACACGTGAAGATTTCGCCACCTATTTCGGCATCGTCAACAACAAGTCCTCCCTGTGCCCGGGTCCCCTGTCCGACATTCTCAAGGAGTTCCGCGAAAACCCGACTGGCAAGTCCAAGCTGCCGGACTCCATATTCAAGGGCGTCGCCGACCTGTCGTTCGAACAGTACAAGGATGTCAAGGCGACACTCGAAGAGCTGGTATCCCTGTATTTCGAACAAGACGGCATTACCGCCCGCAAGACCTTCGAAAAGATTATGGCTCCGAGCCTGGACAAGGAAACCAAGGCCGAAGTCGCAAAAGAACTCAAGACTGCCAATTCGATGATCGACGAGCTCAAGCCGCTCATCAACATCTTCCAGGAAATCGGCCTATTCCCCACGGGAATCTTTCTCGCTACGTTATCTGAACTCATCGAACTTATCCAGATGTATTTCGACGAAAACACTCCGGATTTCGAAAGATGGGACTTGCGTTCGAACAACTGGCTTGCCTACAAGGACACCCTGCGCGGCCTCCCCGAAGCAGGTGACAAATGGGTCCGTTACCGCAGGCAGACTTCGGACATCTACACCGATGACGCCGTAGACGAAAACGTCCTTGCCGCCCGTGAAGAATTCGCATCGAGCCTCAAGGTAAAGCTCAAGGGGCTTTCGGACCATTACCGCAATTCCCGCAAGGCCTTGATCAAGGTCATCCGCAGTCCCAAGACGGTCTCGTCCGATACGCAGCTGCTCGACCTCATCGACACGCTTATCGACCTGCAAGAAAACAAGAGGGCCTACAGGGATTCCTCCGTTCTCGGAGCACATCTGCTCGGCAAGGACTGGCTCTACGAAAAGTCGAACTGGGTCGAACTCAACAACAAGATAAACTTTATCTACAATTTCCGCGAGATCCACAAGAACGATCCCAGGCTGGATTATCTGCTGCTGGTACTCGAAAACTGGCACAACATCAAGGTCCTGTTGCCGGACATGCCCAAGCATACCAAGTCGCTCCAGGCCCTCATGGAATCCGTCCACAACATTTCGAAGGCGCTCCATCTCGATACGCCGCTCGAAAGCCTCTGTATCGACAAGTGGCTCGACGAAATCGGCTCATGGAACGATAACTGGAACCTGCTGGACGCCCATATCAAGGTGACGACCTTGCTCCAGAAACTTGCGGCCACCGAATGCAAGGAACTCGTCAACTATGCCAGCAATGCCGGATCCGTCAGCAACGACCTGGCCCGAGCCTTTGCGCAATACTGGGCCAAGAACCAGATTCAGCGGCTCAGCAAGAAGTGTCCGGAGCTCTTCGGCTTGCCGCCCAAGGAACGTGCCCAGAAAGGCAAGCTGTACCGCACCCAGCTGGACCAGTTTACCAACGCAAACTTCCGTGCCGTACACGGGCTCATCAAGGAAAATCCCGACCTGCTGCGCATAGCGGCGCTCGACGAAACCTACGACCTCGGCGACATCGTATACGACATCGTCATTATCCTCGACGCCGACTGCATTACTGTCGCCGAAGCCTTCTCCAGCATCTGCATTGCGAACAAGGTAATTCTCATTGGCGACCCGCACATGCCCGCACTGGAACCGCAGCCATTCGACGCATTCCCGAACATTTTGCCGCGCCAGAGCATGTTCTTCCTCGAGAACGTCCTCGCCGCCGCACTCCGCAAGGGCATCCCGACACGTGAACTCTGGTTCACGAACGCCTATAGCGAATTTTCACTTGTCAAGTTTGCCAACTCCAAGATTTACAACTACGGAATCAAGCAGTTGCCGACGCCCAAGAGCGAAAAGGGCAATAGCGACACACTGAAGGTTGTCCCGGACAAGGTCATGGCCATCGCCAAGACGGCCATCCAGCACGCCGAAAGGAACCCCGGGCAGACGCTCGGCATCATCGCGTTCCATCAGGCCCGCTGCTTTGAAATCGATGCGGCTATCCATGCGCTCTTGACCAAGGATTCCCCCGCAGCAAAGTTCTTCGAGCAGACCAACCCGGCAATCCGCTACTACGTCAAGACCCCGGACCGCGCCGTCGACAGATACCGCGACATCATCCTGGTCTGCATCGAGCTCGACGGCAACGACAAGATTTCGGCAGAACACAAGCTGGCCCTCTGCTCCACGTTGGCCAAGCAGGAACTGCAGGTATTCGTCTCCAAGGACGAAGTGGAAATGCACCGCACGCCCAAGGCAAACCTCTTCTGGGATTGGATCAACTACCTCCAGAAAAAGGAACCCCTGGATCCGCCCGAGGTGCAGCACAACGAGTCCCCGCTTACACCGCAAGTTTGTGAATTCCTGGAAAGCCAGGGCATCCGTTACCAGCCCTGCTTTGCGCCGGGAGGCATCGCCGTGGGGCCGGCCATTATCGACGCGAACAATTCCCGCAGGTTCCTCGCCGTTGTCGAAGACGACTGCACTACGGAGCGGTTCCGCGAGTCCATCGAAGACCGCGAATACATTCGCCCGACAATCTTGCGCCAGCTCGGCTGGAAGATCATCAACCTCTGGCTCCCGTTCTGGTACATGGGCGAGAAAGACGAAAAGGACCATCTGATTACGACGATCGCCATCGAGCAGAGCGTTGCTCCGCCGCCCGTCGAAACGGAACTGAACGAAGAAGAAACCGTAGAAGATACGCAGCCAGCACTGAGCACGGAACAGTACAAGGTCGTGCATCCGAAAATCGAAGGTACGCCCCACGACAAGCCTATCGCGGAACTGCCCGCGACATCTATTATATCGCAGCTCAAGTTCTACGTGGACCACGAATCGCCCATTCACGAAGAACTTCTGTTCCAGCGTCTACTCGAGCTGCACCATGTCGACCGCGCCGGTCCCATGATCCTGAAGGCCATGAACGACGCCATCAAGGCAGGAATCCAGAAACAGCGATTCATCAAGACCGGAAAGTTCTTCTACTCCACGAAGAGCACGCCCGCTGTCCTCAGGGATCGCCGTTCCAGACCGGATTCCGAACGCAAGTTCCAGTACGTCGCTCCCGAAGAACGCGCCCTACTGCCGTCTTCCATGGACGAACAATCTATCCGCCAGGCACTGGGCCTTCTGGAATAGGATTAGCCGTCCCACAAGCCACCAACCACCAACCACTTGAAGGATGACTCGGTAGCCGCGGTTTGCGCCAGGCTATTTAATCTTCACGACGAAGGCGTTGATGTTGTATGCAGAAAGTTCGCGGGCCTTGTCGTCCGCAGCCTTCTTGGTAGTCCATCCGCCGCCACGAAGCTTGTAGAACGGGGCGTCGAAAACGACCTGGATTGCATAGCCGGTACTGGCCGAAATCTGTGCGCGGCGACGCTGTGCCGCATCGAAATCGGCAACCGCCTCGAACTGCAGCATGTAGTAGCCGTCCGACTTGGCAGACTTGGCCGCACCTTTCCCGGAAACAGCCTTCTGGGATACGTCGGTCGTATCGCGCAGGGAATTGTTCAAGACAGGCTTGTATTCATTTCCACGAAACAGGGAATCCAGGTCCGTCGGTTCTCCGGCCCATACCAGGCCGGCCATCGCAAGGGCTAATAGCATTTTTCGCATGAACCAAATTTACAAAAAAAGAGGGCGGCGCAAGGCCGTCCTCTTCATTGTTGCAATTGTTTCGGTTACTTCTTCTTGGGACCGCGACGTACACCCCAGACTTCGGTGCCGTCCAGCTTGTTCTTCTTCTTGAACGCACCCAGGTAGACATAGGAGCTCCACTTCACGATGTAGGCGCCCGTACCCACCAGACGGTTCTTGTCCGAAGTCATGTTCCAGGCGATGTAGAAGTTCTGGTTGGAGTCGAAGCAAGTCTTGCCTTCACCAAAGTACTTCTGGTCCGTACATTCGATCTTTTCACTCTTGTGAGTAACGAAGTTACCCAGGTTGGTGAAGATATCCATTTCGTACTGGAAGTAAACTTCTTCCGGCTTCACGTTCTTGTACTGTTCGCTGGAATTCTTGAGCGACTTCATGTCGGTTCTCAGGTACTTACCCACGGTATGCGGGAAGCTGTCCTTGACATCCTGCAGGCTGAACTTCTGCGGAACGAGGAAGGCTTCGATCGTCGGGTTGTTGATCTTGGAAATATCCGTAGAACCGATATTGATAGAAGCATCGTCCACAGCGGCAGCACCTTCGATTGCTACCCACGGGCTCGGCAGACGGGCTTCGCCAGCCAGGTAATCCGTCGGGGAGTTCCAGTGCATGGAAGCATCGCCGGCAACACGGTACTGGGCAGTCAGCGTCAGGTCCGTGGTATCCTTCCACATGTCGGCCTTGCCGTCCGTACGGAAGCGGATGAAGTCACCCACGTGCGGAGACGGGTTCTGGACATCGTTGTTGGCAAAGCGGACCTTGACAGTGTCCTTGACCGTAGGACCGTTCTGGGAACGGGCGGCACGGTAGCGGGCAGAGCTGCTGAGTTCGGTTGCAGAGTTCAGGTAGAACTGGAAACCTTCCTTCTGGTAAGTTTCGTCCAACGAAGCCGGTTCAGAGAACGAGACCGTCAAGATGTCGAACGAGCTACCTTCAGCTTCGGGCATCACAGTCGCAGAAAGGATAATCGGAGCCATACGGTCGGTCATACCCTTGTCGAAGGAAGTCTTCACAGTCTTGCCCTTCCAGATGTATTCCGTGAAGGAGTAGATCTTGTTATCGAGCTTCACGTGAGTCCTTACCTTGCTGCTGAACGCAGAGTCGGCAACGAGACCGATAACGCGCTTGTCCGTAGACTTTTCGTAGGCAGCCTTTACCTTTGCGGCATCGAACTGGTACGAGCACTTCAAGGACTTATCCTTCGAGTTGTTGGAAAGACCCATCTGGTAGGGGTTGATTTCTACCTGGTGATCTTCATCGAAATTAACGCAGATGAAGGCCGGGACAGAGTCCGGATGGATTTCACGGTCGTAGATGATCGCGATGGAGTCACCACGGCCATCGAGGTATTCCTGGTCTTCACTGAAGTACGGACTCGGGATTTCTACGGCGGACCTCTTCTTGCCCTTGATATCGAAAATGTCGGCAACGACAGGCATCGGTGCAGGCGGCTTGTAGAAGTGCATGTTGCCATAGGCGGCTGCGATGCTATTGTTATCGATACTGGCAACGATAATGCTAGCCGCATTCGGGTCGGCATATTCCATACCGGACTTGATACGTACCAGGGCCACACCTTCCGTGAACATCGATACCGCACCGGTAACGCTTTCCGAAGCCGTAATAATATCGGCAATCAAGAAGGAGCATTCCGTGCAGAGGCTACCCGTCACCGGGTTCATGGCAATCAGGTACAGGTCCACATCGCTGTTCACCCAGTGGAAATATTCTTCACCCGTCACCGGATCCGTATTCGGGTCGCCCGTCAGCGGATTCCAGGTCAGCGGATTGCCTTCGGCATCCTTGGTCAAGGGTTCCGCGAACATAATCTGCGGAGCCATGAAGGTCAGCGTAGCGGAAGTCTTGCCGGCCGAAACCGTCACCAGCTTGGACGCTTCGGCACCAAGGCCGCTCAGCGGGACAAGCACCCAAACCGTATCGATACCGGACTCGCCGATTGTTCTGGCCAATGATGCCAGCGGAGTCTGGGCGTCTTCGGATTCATAGACCACGGCACCTTCAGAAACATTCAGCTGGTAGGACTGACCCTTGGCAGAAATCAAGTCCACGCCGCCCTGGCCATCCGGAGCGGAAACGTACACCGGAATGCGGGTCCCTGCCATAGCCTTGTCCTGGTAGGTCCACTTTGTACCAGAAGCGTACAGGCTCGCTTCGTTATCGGTATTGATGAATTCCACATTTTCAGTGATAACACCGAGGTTACCCTTCACGCGGAACTGATAGTAAGACTTCTTTCCGTTCACTTCGAAGTTCAAACGGTAGTTTCCGGGAGGAAGCCCGATAATATCGTTCGGATACACGACCGGGACCTTGGGATTCGTAAGGTCGATACCGCCATAGTTCTTGCGGCCCGTTTCGAGCGTTGCGATAAGGTCGCCCTTACGCGTCGTGATGGTATAAACTATTGTTGCCTGGATCTTGTCACCGCACTGAAGTGAAGACGTTCCACCACCTCCGGCAGCGCCAAGGGCAACCGCGGCGCAGTCGCCGCCACCGGACGTTTCAACGCAAATATCCATTTTAAGGCCACCGTCAGCAGTCTGGGCTGTGGTAAAATCGATACCCGTGGACTGCTTGATATACATGTTCGTCTTGATAATCACGTTACTCATCGTAGTACGACGGTCACAGAAGAAGATATCAATCGGGTAATCCTTACCCGGGACAAGCAAGCAGTCGTCTCCCGAGCAACCCGGAGTATAAGTAGTATTCAGGTTTTTCAGCACAACGTGACCCGGGGCGGCCAAGTGGGCGCCACCGTTATCCACGGCAAGTCTCTTGTTGATGAACACCCAGATATCGTCGTCACCACGGAAGGTGAATTCCTGGGTTTCGTTATAGGTAAACGTCGCATGCGATTCAAAGCAGAAATGCTGGTTGCGCGTCTCGGTCTTAGCATAATTGTCACTGGATTCATAGCCCCAACGCATAAAGTCGGGGTCACAGTAGCTACCCCAGCACCACAGAGCCGGTTTATCTGCACCACCAGGATTAAGGTCATTACCATCGGCAAACTTGCCTTCGCACTTTTTCGTGCCTTCCGGGAATCCCGGAGTCCAGCAATAGTGGTCCAAATCCACACCGAGAATGGCCTTGGCATTATTGGGCACAGGACCCGCTGCAGGACGTTTCTTTCTCACACCGGCAGTCGGGCCGGCCTTGACCTGCTGGCCATTGATGGTCAGCGTAACCACTCCGGCATCAGTAGCATCTTCTAGCGGATAGAACCCCCCCACGAGGTCGTTGGTAACCATGGAATCGGAATCGAAACCCCAACGGGTATCGTTCCCGTAATGGCGGAACGGCATGTCATAGCACTGAACCTCGTTTACATTCGGAGTATAGTTGAACAGTTTCTGGAAATTCGTTTGGTTGCCAAAGCACTTTACGGCATTGGCAGAACCGGAATACTCCGGCTTGTTGTCGGCGCCCAGCACATCCTTGACAATGCCATACTGTACACCCACGCACGCTTCGTATGGGCCAGCAGGGTTCTTGGCATCCGAGCAGCAGTCCGAGAACACATCGTTGAGCAACATATCCGTATCATAAATAATAGCGGCGAGACTGAAAGTACAACGAGAATTATCGCCAGCTTCGGGAACACCGGGATCGGTCACATACCATCCCTGCGTATTGCCGTCATCGGGCCAGTCATTGTCATCCGGAATAAAGTAAAGCTTGTTAACACCATAAGCCTCGTACAAAACGCTCAAGTCGACCGGAACAGCCGTTTCGTCTTCGCCCCAAAGGCCGTTCAAGCCCAACTGGGCAGTCGGCTTGTTCTTCAGGTACATAACAACGCTTATCGGAGGCGTTTCGAACCACATATACATCCAGCCGCACAGGTCTCCAGCCGGAGCCATGTTGGAATCCTTGAAAGTCACACCGTCCATGGAATAACGGATCATGAGATCGTCGGACTGCCATTCCTTTTCATCGGGAACAAGCACATAGAAGAACTTCGCGGTAGCCGGAGCGCCACCCATGTAGGTTCTACCCGGACTGTCCGGATTTTCCATAATATAGGTTACCGTCCCCTCTCCCGGACAACTAAATTGAGCGGCATTTTTCATTGCATTATTGTCATAGAGTTCAGATTTCACCCACAACGTTTTCTGCAAAATATGAAGCGTATCCTTAGTCGACTGGTTAGGTGCAGCCTTGTCACCAATATTAAAGCCAGCCAAGCCATCACCCCAGCTCACGGTGCTAAGATCAACTACAAAATAACCATCCGATTTCTGCGTGAATCTTTTAGGAGTGGTATTGTTACCCGCGATATAAACGCTTGTCCATGAGTCAGGGGGCTTAATAAATAGCGTTCCGGCGCACTGCGCCCAACCTTCCTGCACTCCTGCAAGAAGCACCATAATACCCAAAGCAAGTCCGGCTAACGTGGTTTTATGTTTTTTCATAATTTCTCTATCCATTTAGGTTCTCCAGCCATAGCATAACAAAAAGACCTGGCTTCTTGCGATGCCACACCGCCATGAAATTTACCCTTTTCTTGGGAAAAAGGGGTGATTTTTTTTAAAATTAAATATTAAATAACATTTACAATCGGTCTAATGTGATTTTAGTTATAAACATGCGGGCTATATCACACCTTTTTTCCGCCGAGGTAAAAAACATTTTACATCAGGCCGTCAAAAAAAGACTTGACACACCATCGGGCGCCCCCGTCGAAAAAAATTTAGTTAAATTTCATACCATAATCGGAGATACCGCATGCAGGATTTTGACCAGACGATAGCGACACCGGGCAAGACAATTCCTTTCAGGAAGTTCGAACTGCGCCCGCACCTTATCGTACTGTACCCGCAGTCCCAATTCAAGCAAATCCCGCTCGAAAAAGGGACTGTCATCCTGGGCCGCGGTCAAGATGCCGAAATCCGGCTTGACGACGAACTGGTCAGCCGCAGGCACTGCGCACTGACCTTTGACGGTAACGCCGTGTCTGTCAAGGACTTAGGAAGCACCAACGGGACTTATGTCGACGGCCAGCCTGTCGATATCAAG
>AUXO014340770.1_pt1 | contig 10652 bp, 9 predicted proteins | sample 768731 | NCBI WGS metagenome assembly AUXO01 (sample SAMN02715735, study PRJNA202380) | gut metagenome | biome: sheep rumen | host: Ovis aries | place: New Zealand: Palmerston North
GTTCCCGGAATACCCGATGCAAACTCAAGTCCTTTAAGAGCTGCTCGCATTGCATCGCGTGACAATTTTACCAGTGGATATCCTGCTCCAACTTCAATAATATTGTCTTGAATATTAATTTTGTTAAAATTATCTAATTTAATAATAATACCATCATACATACTATCACTAAATAAAACATTACTTCCATTTCCAAGAATAAAAAACTTGATTTTACGTTCTTTAATTATTTTTAATAATTCAATTAAATCTTTTTCATCTTTAGGAAAACATATAGCTCTTACTTTTCCTCCAACGCGATATGTTGTATAATTGCTAATTTTCTCATTAATTAGGACTTTCCCTAAATGACGAGCAATTATTTCTTTGATTAAATCTTGCATACTAACCTCCAAGAGTTTTTCGTATTTCCTCATATATTTTATCGCAACTATTGATGATTCTCATTTTTTGAGCATTCGACTGCATCTCTTTGTATAATACACTATTTTCTAATAATAAATCAATCTTTTTTAATAAATTTTCACTATTTAAATCCTTTTCTTCTAATAATAATCCAATATTATTATCAACTAATTCCTTAGCATTAAAATATTGATGATTATTAGCTACATATGGACTTGGAACAAATATCGAAGGAATACCAATAGCTAATATTTCGGCAATAGTACTAGCTCCAGCTCTGGTCACCATAACATCCACTTTTTTCATAACATTAACCATATTATTCAAATAAGGAACAATATGTACATTATTAGGTATGTCTTTAGGATATGCATCATAGTAATCTTTTCCAGTAACAATCATTACTTCATAGTCTTTCTCTTTAAACTTTGGAATTATTTCCATTAAAGCATTAGAAACCGTTGTAGAACCTAAACTTCCCATAACAATTAAAACCAGTTTTTTATCCTCTTTTAAGCCTAATTCTTTTTTTTCAATCGCTTTAGCTCGGTAAGCTTCTTCACTACGAGGATTACCTGTTAAAATAACATTTTTATTATCTTTTTGAAAAAATTTCGCACTACCAGGAAGAGATAAAAGTACTTTATCAGCGTATTTACTTAAAACTTTATTGGTTTTACCAGGAATACTATTTTGCTCATGAATAATCGTTTTAATTTTTAATTTCTTGGCACTATAAATAACTGGAGCTGTAATATATCCCCCAACACCAATAACAACATCAGGTTGATATTCCTTAATTATTTTCCGACATTTAATAAGTCCTTTTAAAAGAAGGGGCCCAGCCTTAAAAATACTCAAATCTTTTTTTAAACCAATAACGTTAATCCCTACATAAGGTATTTTCATTTCTGGTACAATCTTTGCTTCCATTCTTGAAGTTGTTCCAATATATAGTATTTCACTATCTGGTTCTTTTTCCTTTATCTTTTTGATAATACTTAACGCTGGATAAATATGTCCACCTGTTCCTCCAGCACTAATAATTACACGCATCCTTATCACCACCTTCATTATAACATATTATATGTCTTTTAACTAGAAAAATATCTTTTGCCAAGAAAAAAGTGATTCACTAATCACTTTAATTATTACTAATTAATTGCAATTACATAGGTAATTATTCCAATAATGAGAAAGAATAATACCATAAATAAAACATTTTCCATTTTTTTACTCATAACTACTCCAATCCAATCATATATATTTTATCTCGTAAATTTATCGTTAATTTCACTTCCGTAGACTCTACAACTTTTTTAGGAACACTTAAATATAAAATATTATTATTAGTACCTAATACTTTAATATCTTTAGCTGATACATTATATTCTATATTATTTAAAAGATAATTAATTCCTAAACTATTTTCATAAAAAACACTACTATAATTATTTAAATTTGCTATTTCCAACATTAAAACACTATTATTAAGACCTGGCACAATACTTTTAGTAAAATCTTTACACAAATCATTTAGACATTCACGATATTGATAAGTTGTTTGATTAACATAAGTATATTTTAATATATTAAAAGTATTATTCTCAATAGGTATTTCCTCTTCCATCTTAACATTTATTATTTCTCTTCGTAAATCTTGAATTGATAAAATTATTTCGCTATACTGATAATCATTATTTTTCAAAATTTCCAAATAAGCTTTTTCATAATTATATGATCCTATTTTAAATATTAAAATATAATCTCCTTTTGAAGATATCTCAGTATTTACATTATAAAGATTACCTAAATCATCAAAATCACTCTGATAATTATATACTGGATAATAATAATTATCACCTAAATGAAGGCGAAATTTTTCTTTATTAAAAGAAATACGTGCGTTATTGTTATTTAAAATATTTAAATTAACGATAACAAACGAATTATTTTGACTAATTACATCACCATATTTATTAACCGCAGTATGAAAACTACTATTAACTTTATATGTTATATTATTAATTAGAACATCTTCTTTTTCCTGTGATATTTTATTATAAACAAAATTATTCAAATAAATGTAACTACCAAATCCTATTAATAAAATAATTCCTATAAGAATTAAAAAGGCTTTATTTTCTTTTAAATAGTAACTAAATTCTCTTTTTTCACGATTAACTTTCGTTATAATATTTTCTTTATCAATTCCAATATTAACTTCATATTCCTCATTATCACTTGCATCAAGCTTTAATTCGCGTCGATCTTTATCAAAGCTAAATTTTTTTATATCAAATCCAAATCCACGAATAAAACAAAATCCCACATAAAAATAATTAATATAATATAAAAAACCAACAATATCACGATAAATAACAATCCATAATCTTTCATAATTAGGCATATCAAGAGAAGAAAAGAATCCTCTTGAATATATTAAAACAATGAATAAAAGAACACTATAAATCAGTAGAATTTTATAAAATAATATTGGCTTTTCTTTTTTACGAATTAAAGAATAGATAAATATTCCAAGTATTATAACAATAAGAATTAAAATTATTGGTAATATTGGCACATAACGACTAACCATATCTTCAAAATAAGAAAAATTATTGGTTTTAGCATAGTTACTTAAAAAAAGATAAATTTTACGTAAAATAAATATTAAGTAAACAAATATAACAAACATAATAATATGAAATACTTTAAAAAATTTAATTAAAAAAGCATATGGTTTTCTTAAAATCATAATTTGACTCCCTATTCAGTACTATATTTTAAATGCGCAATGGTATGATTAGTTTTATCATGTAATAATAATACTTCATCATTACTATCTTGATATTTTTTTAAATAATCTTTCATATCCTCATTATTATTGACTAAAATTGAATAATTATTTTTAATACTTTTTGTATAGATGAAGTCATAGTCTTTTAATTCTAAATAATTCATTAATGTCTCACAATAACCTGTATCTGTAAAATCACTGCATGATAATACTTTATAATCAGTATTTGTTATAGTTTCTGGTTTAATGTATTTATAAAGCATATTTCTTAAATTATGTAATTTATAAACAATATCAATATCATTTTCTCTTTTGACTTTATCATCATAGGTACCAACTAATGGCAAGATTGAAGTGTATAAAAATGTAAATATTCCAATAATAAACACTGCAACCATTAAGGTTTCAGTTAACACAAAACCTTTTTTATTCTTCAATAGAATCATTTTTATCATTCCTTATCTTGATTATTTTATAAATCTATTATATAATAATCTATGTAAAAAAGCTAGAGTAAAATTAAAAAGAATAGAGGGAAAAGAATGATAGAATATGATTTTAAAAACCAAGAAATTGCTGATATAGTTAATAGTATTATTCTCTATTCGGTGTCAAAAAAAGCTAGTGATATTCACTTTGATCCATGTGAAAATGGTATTTTAGTTCGTCTGCGTATTGATGGACTTTTACAAGATCATGCTTTAGTACCTAATGCCTATAAAAGAAACTTAACCACACGTATTAAATTAATTTCCAATATGAATATTACTGAATCACGTCTTCCACAAGATGGTTCAATTAAAGGTAATATTAATGGCATTGACTTGGATATGCGTGTTTCTAGTTTAAATACTAACTTAGGTGAAAAGATTGTTATTCGTATATTAGATTATTCACAAAGCGCTAATGGTTTAGAAAATTTAGGTTTTTCTGAAAAAAACTTAGAAAAAATCAAAAAAATGATTGCAGTTCCTAACGGCATAATTTTAATAACCGGTGCAACTGGTTCAGGTAAATCAACCACTGTTTATACCATGCTTCAAACGCTAAATACTAAAGATACGAATATTATTACCGTTGAAGACCCTATTGAAATGAATATTGAAGGAATCAACCAAGTCCAAGTAAATTCCGAAATTGGTCTTACTTTTGGAAGAGTTTTACGTAGTATCTTAAGACAAGATCCCAATATTATTTTAGTTGGAGAAATACGTGATACTGAAACTGCCCAAATTGCTGTTCGTGCATCTATTACAGGACATTTGGTTTTCTCAACTATCCATACCAATAACTCTTTAACAACCATTGAACGACTTTTGGATATGAATGTTGAAAGATATCTCTTATCCAGTGCTCTAACCGGTATTGTATCGCAAAAATTAGCACGTAGATTATGCCCACACTGTAAAAAATTAAGGAAAACAACCGATTATGAAAAACAAGTTTTTAAAAAGACATTAAATAAAGATGTTCAAGAAATATATGATGCTATAGATAGCTGTGATAATTGTCGTAATGGATATACTGGTCGTATTGCTATCCAAGAAGTTTTACTAATTGATGATTTCTTACGGGATGCCATCAATAACCCGGATATTTCCCGTGATGAATTAAGAAAACTTGTCTATACTAAGGATGTTACCACTCTTCTTCAAGATGGACTAGAAAAAGTCTTAGAAGGATATACTTCTTTTGAAGAAATATATAAGCTAATTGAAATAGATGATATTCTTGATGAAAGATATAATGAAGATAATCTTACCACGGAAAATATTCAATCAGCAACCAACATTAATGAAGAAACATTAATTACGGAAAATAAACCGAAAGAAGATCCATTCCAAAATACAGAAATATTAGATTTGGGAGAGATTAATAATCAATAATAGATACATAAGAAGAGGAATCTTCTTTTTTTAATTAATTAAACTACCACCATACACTTGAGGAACTTTCCCTTGAATCAATTTAATCGCTATAGGGATATAATTAGTAATACTTACATAATCACTACTAAATGGTAAAACAACCATCATTTCGACTTCTATTTCAACCGATAAAGTTACTAAAGAGTTATTAATTCCATATTCTTTAACATCCGTTACAATTCCACTTGTAACATTTCCAACTATTTTTAAATTAATTGGAATCTTTGGTCCAATGTTACTGAACAATGTATTATGAAATGCAATACCACTAGGAACCCAAAAATATTCTTCACCAATGTTAAACTTCTTTTTTAATTCCGAATATTTTTCTTCTTCAATCAATCTTAAATTATCCTCACAAGCATCACTAATACTGTCCGTTATCTTATTGACAATAACACTATCTAAAGTAACCGTGATTACTTCATCATTACTTCCCCTAGTTACAATAAATAGTTTGTCAACGTCATTCTTCGATAAAAGATCACTATTAACACTTCGATTAATAATAATTGACGCTACTCTTTTCATTTCCGAAATACTATATTCCATTACAACTGGTGTTATCTTCTTATTAATTATTTTTAAAATTATAATGGCTATAATGATAATAATTATAATTATTAAAAGAAATATTCCTAATTTCTTTTTTATTTTTCTCATAATAAATTATATGTTTAAATTTGACATATTTTACATAAAATATTCCCCCACTACATTGTTTTCTTTTTCTACCATTGTTATAATTAAATAGAGAATAATCGTTTAGTGATTAATGAAAGGAATGAAAAAATGAAAAAAATATTTTTACTACTTTCCATAATTTTATTTATAACAGGATGTGGAAATTTTTCTATTAACTACAATGAAAATACTAACAATAATACTGATAATATTCCCAAAAATATCGAACAAGAAAAAACTCAAATATATAACACCGGTATTCCTATTGCCAAAAATTATATTAGAAACAAATATGGCTTTGAACTTCAAGAAAGTAATATTGATAACACAGTTTATCAAACAACCAATCCATGCCATCCTAATTCCTATTGTGAAAAACTAAGTGGCATTATGAATATAAAAACTCATTATCAAGGAATAAACTATGAAATTGAAGTTGACACCAACACTTATGCTTGTAGAGATACTTATGAAAAAACTATTTTTATGGAAAAACTAAATAATTATTTTGCCAATGCTCTAAATATTAATAAAAATGATTTTACAATTGTTCTTGGTTATCAACTTGATGAAAATGATTTTCTATTTAATACTAGAGTAACTGATACTAATTATCTCTCTCTTTTAAGAAATCATGCTAATATAGCCTTTTTTACTTATAAAAATATTAATAAAAGTAATCTTGAAAAAATAGTAACGACCATTGGCCAACACAATGTCAGTTTTTATAACCATTTAACTTTTATTCAAGCATATGATTATAATGATTATAATATCTTAAAAGGCAAAAGTAATTCTGAAATTAATGCCAATATAACTTTAGTAAAAAAATATTATGAATATATAACGAATTATAATACCAATCCTCAAAAAGAAAAAATCTATGATCGCGTAAAATTAGATAATGGTTACATTTATTACGAAATAAATGAAAAACATGATAATATTAATATTACAAAATCAACTAATAATGAAATGCAAAAATATATTAATATTTTAAAAAATAACTGTCAAGCATGTTATAAAGATACCATTTTTACACAAGCATTTAATGTCAAAGTAAGTAAATATTGTGATGAAGCTAGTAACGCTACAAGTAATTATTGTCAGATTAATATTATAACCAATGAAAACATTAACGCTACTCTTTTAGGAAGCAAACATTATTCGGGATTCACTTCTTATTTCGCTATTAAAAATGGAAAACTATCTCTAACAAGTAGTGATTATGCGATTATGTTGAATAAATAACATCACTACATATCCAACCAGTTAAATTTGACATTTTAGTGTAAATATGATAGAATGATACGGAAATTGAGGGGGAAATATGAAATATAAGTTTTTTAATAAATGGGACTTTCAGCAAATAATGTCCCTATATAATAATGATCCACGTGAAGCATTACGTCAATTTGAAATATATTTAAGCAAATATCCAGAAGATTATTCTGCTTATACATACTATATGAGTTTATTAATTCGCCTTGGACACTTTGAAGACGCAGAGAATTTTGTTATATGGTTAGAAAATCGTCTTTATAGTGATCAAAATTATTTATCATATCCAGAACGTGTAAAAATTTTAGAAAAGCATATATTATTTACCAAATTTAAACTATATGCATATCAAGAACGTTTTGAAGATATGTATGAGTTATGTCTTAACCATAGCGATAGAATAAATGAATTAGAAATAACTTCTATTATCTTTTATATGAAGAAAAAATTAGGAATTTTAAACGCTGAGCGATCAGCATTATCATCATACTTATTAAGACAATTGTTAGAATACGATGAACAAGACATGCTTGAGCATATTAAGAAGCATATATCATGCTATTCTAGTGAAGTAGATTCCCAGCAAAAAACTGTTTTTTATGATAGTTTTCCAATTCAAAGAGTACTAGCTGAAATTAAAAAATATTTTACACCAGAAAATCGTACATATCCAGGTTTTATTGAAAATGCTTATTATTTTCGTTTTGATAATTGTGGAAAGGCTAATAATCATTTAGCGGACTATTTTAAAGTAATATGTATTAATAATACCGATAATATTATTACCATTTATCCTTGTCTAACATCAGATAACTTACCATATACGGATTTAAATTATTTAAGAATGGAAGACGATAAACCAAAAGTTAAAACAATTAGTCAAATTGATAAGTTTTACAAACGATATGGAAAAAAATAAAAATATATCTTTCGAGATATATTTTTTTTACATAATTTGCTTTAATATAATTATCTTTTCTTAATATAATGTAGTATGAAAGAAAAATTTATTAAAAGTAGCATAATTCTAATTATTGGTGGAGCTTTAACTAAAATACTGGGTATTGTTATACGAATGGTTATGTCAAGAAGCGCTTCCATCGAAACGATTGGCCTATATATGATGGTTCTTCCCACTTTCTCACTTATGATGGCCATTAGTCAATTAGGTTTTTCCAAAGGAATAAGCAAATTAATTAGTGAAGGAAAATGTCAAAGTAAAAAGCTTCTTTTTTCCATTCTTCCCCTTTCAATCCTAATTAATCTTTCGTTAACAATCTTTTTAATTATTAGTAGCCACTTTATTGCTAATAATCTATTACATAATCCTGATGCCTATCTTCCCATATTAGCGATTAGTTTAGTTCTTCCTTTTGATTCACTATCAAGTATTTTACGTGGTTTCTTTTTTGGTAAAGAAAAAATGACTCCACATGTAATAAGTCATTTAGCTGAACAAGTTATACGTCTATTATTAATGTTTTTTGTAATTCCATCTTTTCGTAAATATGGAACAATTACTTCGACTACTGCCTTAATTTTAATTAATGTTTTCTCGGAAATAGCATCTAGTTTAGTATTAATATTCTTTCTTCCTAAACGATTTACTATAAAAAAACTGGATTTAAAACCCAATTTTCATTATCTTAAAGATGTTTTAGATGTAGCTATACCAACGACAGCAACTAGAATATTAGGCAATATTGGCTATTTCTTAGAACCAATCATCATCACTTATGTTTTACTAAGGGTTGGATATGATACAACATTTATTACTCAAGAATATGGTATAATAACAGCTTTTGTCATGCCCATTTTACTCCTTCCTAGTTTTTTCACTACCGCCATAAGTAATGCCATGTTTCCTATTATTGCCCGAGAATACGCTAAAAAAAATATTTTGTATATTAGAAATAAATTAAAACAAGCCATTGCTTTTTCCTTAATAATATGTGTTTTTGCCATAGCTATTATTAACCTATTTCCCGAATTTTTATTAAAGTTTTTTTATAAAACCACTCTAGGAGTTAATTATTTACGCTTTCTAAGTCCTATTTTTATTTTATATTCGCTGGAAGCGCCATTATCTAGTTTTTTAGAAGCTACTAATCATGCTAAAGATGTTATGTATGATAACTTAATTGGTATAATAATTAAAACTGTTTTTTTATTTGCGTTATCATTTCTAAAAATTGGTTTATATAGTCTTTTAATATCCATGATGATTAATATTTTTATTGTAACTATTCGCCATATTATTTGTATACGTAAAATATTAGCTACAAAATAATTAAAAAAAACTATCAATTGATAGTTTATTCTTTAACCACAACTCCAATATAAGGTAAATTGCGATATTTTTGATCATAATCAAGACCATAACCAATAACAAACAAATCCTCAATAACAAATCCTGAATATGTTGGATTAATATCAATAACACGTCTTGATTTTTTATCTAATAAAGTACATTCAATATAAGATTTTGGCTTCATTTCTAAAACATAATTACGAATATAATTTAGAGTATATCCAGTATCAACTATATCTTCAACAACAACAACATTTTTGCCATGAATATTTTCAGCTTTTAATGGTAATTTAAGATTTATTTTACCAGTTGATGATTCGCCTTCATAACTAGAAACTCTTAAAAATTCAATGCGAGCATCTCCTTTATAATTTTTTAGTAAGTCACAAGCAAAAAAGACTGCTCCTTTTAAAGTGCAAACAAAGGTTACTTCTTCATCATGATACTTTTCATATAATTCATTTGCCAACTCCTTTACTCTTTTTTCAATTTCTTCTTGTGTAAATAATACATTAATTTTTTCCATACTTCCTCCAATTAATACAATAATTATATAGTAAAAAAGCCCAAAATAAAAGTATTTTTATAGAAAAAATTAATCTTTTATTTCTGGCTTACTACTTTCTAGAATATTATCGATAACATCTAATACCACACTATTAAAATTATTATTCAAAATATCAAGTGCAACAAAATTGTTTTTATCATTATTAGAATAGTAAACTTCAATATATTCATTTTTACCATTATGAATAATTCGTTTATTAAAATAAATTTTTAAATGACTTTGAATAACCGCTTCTTGGCGATCAATTGATGATTTATCTAAAATATTCTTAATATTTTTTAAACGTTCATTAATCAATATATCATCATATGAAGGTAATAAATAATAATCTTTCAGATATATAACACTATTATCATATAAATATATGTCAACACCATATTTAGCCTTTATTTCCCGAAGTAAATTATTATTATTAAACTTATATTCTCGTTCATTATATTCAACCATATTCTCATTATTTCGTGGTGTTTTTAAATATTCCCAAACATAAATATATCGACCAGTATTATTTTTCTCTACAAAATAAACATAATTATCAATGCAAAAATGTGATAATTGACTATTTTTAAATGTTGGTACCTCAATTTTATAAATTATTTTTCTGGTATCTAAATTATATATTTTTAAACTATTTTTATTTTCATCATAAGAAAGCAAATAATCACCATTATCTCG
>AUXO010422947.1_pt1 | contig 10651 bp, 13 predicted proteins | sample 768731 | NCBI WGS metagenome assembly AUXO01 (sample SAMN02715735, study PRJNA202380) | gut metagenome | biome: sheep rumen | host: Ovis aries | place: New Zealand: Palmerston North
ACTAGTAATCCAAAAATTTCTAAAGCCATCCCAAGGACCATAAAAAAGGAATAGAAAGCTTCCTACACCTACAATAAATAAACTGCCAAATATCGTAAGTATCTTCTTTTTTTTAGACCACTTTTTCTTTTCCTTATTCATCTTTTCCTTCTATTGTTCCATCTTCATTAAAATCAATATAGTCCTTATCTGTCTTATACTTTTCTAAAGAAACAGTACTTTTATTATTCTTTTGATAATCATTAAACTTCTTAATATTACTATTATAAGTATTAATATCTAATACAAAATAATTATTAACTTGTTCATAAATACTCTTATAATTATTACACTTATTATTAACACTACTATCTGGATAATATACATCATTACATAAAGTATTTAAAGTAGTAACTTTATTAGAAATAGATTCAACCATTTCTTCATAACTATTTAACTCTTTCTTAATAACAACATCATTCTTTTTCATATTATCATAAGTAAGTTTAGCTAAATACTTTTCATATAAACTATCCCTATAATCTTCAAATAGACTAACCTCAGTACTAAATTCTTCAAAACTATCAGTAACATCAGCCATTCTATTATAAGTAGCTTCTCTATCTGCTCTAATTCCACTTAAAAAAGAAGTCACTCCTCCAGTCATTATCATAATTACACTAATTAAAATAAGTATATAAGATATCTTCTTCATATTATCACCTACTATAATAATTTTATCAAACATTTTAATATTTGTATACAAAAAAAAAGCCATTAAGCTGGCTTTGTTGTTGCTGCATCAACATCTAAAGAATAAATATTTTTCTTATTATTAAGAGAAGTACTACAACCAGTATAACTATTTACTGTCCTAATTTTATTAACCATAATATTATCTGGTAATTTTCTTGCATCTTTCTTTAATAAATCAGCTTCTGTTTTCAAAGTAATACCTTTATAAGCCTTATTAGTTGAAGTAACTGCTTTACCTTCCTTATCTTTCTTACCAGCATTTAAATTCTCAACTAATGAAACAATATAAGTATATTTACCTCCTCCATTATTTTTAATAATTACATAACTATACTCTCTTTCATATTGTCCACCTTCTGGTGCACTATCAAACTCTGGTCCATCTAAATAAGAAAGTGTCATTGCAATACAGCCACCAGTAACTGGTTTCTTAATATATGCACTATTAACACGCATCTTATATTGAGCAGAACTAATTAACTTTTTAGCATCATCTATATATTTATCAGCCTTACTTTCACTCATTACCCTAAATACATTAGGAATCGCAACAGTCATTAAAATACCTAAAATAACAATAGATGCTAATAACTCTATCAATGTAAATCCTTTATTTTTCATTCTATCACCTAGTATCATTATACATAAAAAAAAGACTATTATCTAGTCTTTCTTTTTAAATATAAATAACTTACTAAAAACATAATTAGCAATAATAACGATTATATTACTTAGTATCTTCATCCAAAATTCATTCCAACCTAGCATCATAACCGTAATATTCATAAATACTAAATCCATTATTAGTGAAATAATTCTAAATCCAAAGAAACTACAAGCTTCTTTCAATACTCCTTTTTTACTCTTAATCTTACTCTCAAATACAAATATTTTATTAGTAATATAAGCAAATAAAACTGATAAAATCCAACCTACTACATTACTAACATTAAAGTCTACATTAAAATATCTAAGTAAATTAAAAGTAATTATATTAACTAAAGTAGTACAACCACCAAAAAATAAATATAATAATGCTTCTCTATATTTATTATACCAAGAAGTATGATTATCACTATTCATATAATCATTAAGTAATTTAATCATATTCTTTGTATTAGAATTAAATTTCTTAGGCTTAAACTTCTTAATATCTTTTAATAGTTTACCTAAGTCATCACCATCTTCAAGTTCTAATAAATAACCTTGCTTTCTAAATTCACCTATAATTTGTTTTTGATGATCATTATGATGCTCCATATATTTAGCAAGTCTTGCACAAGCAATAATCTTTTTGCCTCTTTTAATAGCTCCAAGTATAGATCCAGCACCACCATGAGTAATAACAATATCTGCCTCATCTAATAATTTCTCAAACTCAGGTGCTGGTACTAAATCAAATATTTCCATATTAGAAGACTCATACTTAGTTTGTCCAGCTTGTACAACTACTCTATCTTTAATATTTCCTTTTTCTATTTCTTTATCAACTAACTCTAATAATCTAGGAAATACTTTATCCTGAGTACCTAAGATCACAAGTATCAAAAAATCCACCCCCCAAACTCAGCTTTAGGATATAATTCTTTCATACTTTCCCATTGCACAATAAACTTATCACTAATTGGATATAATAACTTACCAGTTGCTGTCTTAGTAACCATATTAGCAAAAGTCTCTATATAAATAACCCTACTTCCAAATATCTTACCTATACAGCACATTGGCCCAGCTGTATGTACACCAGTAGTTATTATATAATCTGGATGTATTTTTAGATACAAATATAAACTAATAAAACAGTTAGCAAGTAATTTAAAAGGATAAGTTAACATATGATGTTTAGTACCATATATTAAATAATTAACTTTATCTTTATATTTATCTTTTAAATACATATTAGACTTAGTCTTCTCAGTAATTAAATGATAATCAAGATTCTTAAACATAGGAGACAATTGTAACAACTCATTTAAGTGACCACCAGTACTAGCAATAAATAATACACGTCTCTTACTCACTTAAATCACCATTTTCTAATAAGTTAAACCAATCATCTTTAACAACTTCACTAGTATATTTCTTAACACCATTTCTTGCTACTTTACCAATATTTTTACGAGTTTCTTTATCTTCTATTAAATCAATTACTTTTTTCTCAAACATTTCAAAATTTCTATTCTTTATCAAATAACCATTTTCTCCACTATTTATTAATTCTCTAGCTCCTTCAGCAGAAGAAAATGCAATACATGGAACTCCATGACTCATAGCTTCAATTAATACTATTCCAAAAGATTCAGTATATGAAGTCATTAAATAAATAGATGAATCATGTAACATCTTATCAATATAATCTTTATCTTGATAACCATGTAGTTTTACACTCTTCTCTAGACCATTAGATTTAATATAATCTTCTAACTTTTCTCTATCTACTCCATCACCAATAATATCTAAAGTCCAACTAGGATACTTCTCATGTAAAGATTTATATATTTTTAATAAATCCATTTGTCCCTTTTCTTTTGATAATCTACCTACACTAATTAATCTCTTAGCTTCAAGAGGAGCAATATATTTAGGCATCTTATCTATAATATTAGGAATATATACACAAGTACATCCATATTTACTAAGTCTAGTACTATAATAATCTCTTAATGATTTAGAAACTAAAACTAAATAATCAAGCTTTTTACAACTTCTAGTGACAGTATCAGCATATTTCAAATCATCATGATAATGATTATGTTCCCATCCTATTTTAATAACACCGTCACGAGCATTATCTCCTAACCACTCATCAAATATATCACGAGTAGAAATAATAATATCTGCATCACAATGTTTAATATAATCAATCATTGTCTTTCTTCTAAGTCTTAATACTTTAGCAGCATAATTAGCCTCTTTAATAGTTTTAACTATTTCTTTATTCTTTACTGCTTCTTTGAAACTTTCTCTATTTGGTCTAATACCCTTAGTTAGATATTTTACTTTTACTCTTTTATCAATAGGAAATACACTCTTCTCATACAATTTATAAGAACAAGCTATTTCTACTTTGTATTTTTCACATAATAAATTAACTAAAGCAACTATGCTTTTCTCAATACCCCCATAGCCTAAATGTAATGAGAGAATAGAAACTTTTTTCATTCTTATCACCTATATTCATTATAACATAAGGCAAAAAAAAAGAGTACCTTTAATACTCTTTATTATCTTATTGTTGTACTGGAGGTACAGCTGCTGGTGCAGCTTCAGGTGCTGCAGCTACAGGTGCTACTGGAGCTACAGGAGCTACAGGAGCTGGTTCAACTACTGCTGGTGCAGGTTGAGTCATTACTGGCTCTGCTGCTGGTGCAGCTGGTTGATCAGCAATTGCTTGTACAATTGGAATAGATTGTGTATTTTGTAATGGATCAGCACCTCCATAAATAACAGGTTCTGCTGCTGGAGCAGGTGCTGCTTCAACAGGTGCTGCTGGATTTGCTCCTCCATAAATAACAGGTCCTGCTGCTGGTGCAGGTGCAACCTCTGGTGTAGCAGGTACAGCTGCTGGCGCAACTTCAGGAGTTGCTGGTGCTGCTGGAGCTACCTCTACAGGTGTTACAGGTGCTGCCTCTACAGGTGTTACAGGTGCAACACTCGCATCTGCTATAGGTGCTGCTGCAACTTCTGGTACTTCTGGTAAAGCAGTATTTGCTTCCATTGTAGGTACAGCCGCAACTTCAACTGCTGCTGGTGCAACTTCTGAAACAGTTACAGGTGTAGTATCTACATTTGCAACTGATGTAGCAACAACACTAGGATCAACAACTGGTACTCCACCATTCATATCTGCTGGCATTGCCATTGCTGCATTAGGATCAACTGCTGCTGGTGCATTTGGATCTGGTGCAACTGCAGCTGCATTAGGATCAGCTACTGCTGGTGCACTAGGATCTGTAGTAACAGTAGTATTAGGCTCCATAGGATTTTTTGCTTTCTTTCCTTTCTTTGATGAAACTAGTAGCATAATTAATGCTATAACTAATAATAAAACTCCTCCAGTTAATAATATTCCTGAAAGACTTCCAAACCAACTTAAATCGAAATTCATGTTAATCTACTCCCTCTATTCTATAATCTATATTAATGATAACAAAAAAAGTTTGCAATTGCAAACATTTTATTTTTTGTACAATTTTAGACACTGTCAATACTGTCTAAGAACAAATTCCAGTATTCTCCAGAAGGCTTGATACTAAAAGATATTCTCTCTTTTTTTACTGGATGAGTAAACTCCAAATAATAAGCAAACAAACATATTTGTTTATTGTCAAGTTTACCATATCTTTGGTCACCTACTAGACTATGGCCTCGACTAGAAAATTGTACTCTTATCTGATGATGTCTACCAGTATGTAAAGTTATATCAACCAAACTCATATCATTATCTTTATTATAAGCAATAAGTCTATAATCAAGTACTGCTTCTTTACCTTTATCAGAAACAATACTATTACCATTATCTAGCTTTAATATCTTATCTTTTAAAGTATCACTATCTTTAACTTTACCATGTACTATTGCTAAATACTTTTTAACAATACTATGTTCATTAAATTCCTTATTCAATCTGCTAGCAGCCTTACTACTACGAGCAAATACCATTACTCCACCAACAGGTCTATCTAATCTATGAACAAGTCCTATATATACATTCCCAGGTTTATTATATTTTTCTTTAACATAACTCTTTACCATATTAAGTAAATCTAAATCACCAGTACTATCACCTTGACTAAGTACATTAAATGGTTTTTCTACTACTATAATATGATTATCCTCATATAAAACATTTAATTTACTCATTTTCTTCCCATCTTCCATAGATACCACAAGGTAATACTAAATTATTCTCTTTAATAGGTAATCCTATTTCTCCACAACTAATTGTTCCAGAATACTTTTTATTAATAGTCATCTCTAAAATATTATTAAGTACATAAGAACTAAGTCCTGTAGTATAACTATTAATTAAGAAGAATAATGGTTTATCACTAAGTATTTCACTACATAAACTAACTAATTCATATAAGTCTTTTTCAATATCCCATACTTCTCCATTAGCTCCTCTTCCATAACTAGGTGGATCCATAACTATTGCATCATATTTATTACCACGTCTTATCTCTCTTTTAACAAACTTAACTACATCATCTAATAAATATCTAACATGATCTCCTTGATAACCAGAATCATTAACATTTTCTTTACACCAATCAACCATACCACGTGATGAATCAACATGAGTAACATGAGCACCAGCTGATAAACAAGCAACAGTTGCTCCTCCTGTATAAGCAAATAGATTAAGTACTTTTATTTCTCTTTTACTCTTTTTTATCTTATTTATCATATAATTCCAATTAACTGCTTGTTCTGGAAATAATCCTGTATGCTTAAATCCCATTTGCTTAATATTAAATACTAAATCACCATAATTAATCTTCCAACTACTTGGAGTATTTTTATAAGTTTCCCAATGTCCTCCACCTTTATTACTTCTATAATAAACAGCATTTACTTGATTTTTATATTTTTCAAATAAATTACCATTATCCCATACTATCTGTGGATCAGGTCTAAGTAAATAAACATTTCCCCATCTCTCATATTTTTCTCCATTACTCGCATCAATAAGCTCATAATCTTTCCAATCTTTACAAATAAGCATAATAACACCTCAATTACTAGTAGATTATACCAAAAAAACAAAAAAGTTAAAAGTCTCCTTTTAACTTTCTACACTAAACATTTTTCCATATGTAGTAATTAATGTAGACCCATTAAATACTATAATCTTATCTTTATATGTTTCATATGTAGTATCTTCTTTCATTTCATATTGACATGGTATATCAGCATATTTACCACATTCATCTATATTTTTAACTCTCATACGATATAATTTATCATTAGTTCTAACAAAAGTATTTAAACTATCACCAGCAAAATTAAAGTCAACTATAATTCCACCATAATCAGATTTGTTAAATACAACACTACTACTAGAAACTTTATAATCTGGATTTTGTCCATTACCAATTTTCTCTACTATATAACTATAAACATTACCATCATTTTTAAGAACATAATATTTTCCACCACTACTATCTACAGTAACAATTTTAATATTAGTTTCATCACTTAATAATAGTTTATATAGCTTATAGTTTTGATTAGTATTAGTAATCTCAGCATATGCAGCCATATTATTATCAGATACTAAAGTATAAAATTTACCATCTTCACTTCTAACAATCTTATTATCTAATATACCTTCTACAGTAATATCTTTCTCTACTACACGACAATTAGAATCATTAGAAAACTTTTTATCCAAACTAACCTCATATAGTTTACCCTTTTCCGTAACTATATGAGAACCTGTATAATACTTCATCTTAGTATAATATACATCCTCATCACTAGCCGGCATAAACTCAGTACAAGCAAAATCACCAGCTATGCTATAACCACCATGTCTAATTTCCCTAGTAATAGATCCATTGCAACCTACTACTAAAAATAATATTAATAAACTTAAAAAACAAAACTTCTTTTTCATATATATCCCTACCTTAAGAAAAATATATCATAGTTTTGTTTTTTTTTAAATAATCTAATCTAAATTTTACTTATATAATCGTAAATAAGTTTTATATTTTTACTATTACTTTTATCATAATTATCAATAATATTATCTATATTAATCTTCTTAGTCTTCTGTTTCTCTCTAATTTTAATAATCTTCTTATATACTAAATCAATACTCTCAATATCAGTAATAAACTTTTTACTATCTACTTGCATAATACCTAATTTTTTACTCTTACCATTAATTTTAAACATTAAATTATCATAAGTTCTATAAATCTCTGGCCTTTGATAATTATTAAATATCATAATAGCATAAATAATATAAGCTATATCTTTATCATAATTATTCGTCTCTTCAAAGAATTGACTCTTTAATTTAGCATACATCATAACAATCTTTTCTTTATCAGGTAAAACAATCTCTTTTCTCTTCTCAACTGTTTGTTCTTTATTTTTAAAAAATTGAAATAAGAATAAGAAAGCTAAAAACCATAGTATAATTCTAAAATCTTCTCCACTCAAAAATACTTGATCTACTTTATTAATAAATTGACTATTAATAATATAACCAATAATAATTAAAACAACTGAATAAGATACATTATTATCCCTTCTATCAAAAAAATCTTTATCTAAGAAATAAGTAAAATATATCATTTTAAAAACCATTTCAAATACAAAAATTAAAAATAAATTCTCATTGAATTTTAAGAATCCAAATCTAGATCCTAATCCTCCTAAAATCATCATATATATTATAGAAAAACATATACTTTGAAATTTATTAAGATTATATTTATTAGAAAATATATGAAGTAAAAAGAATAATATTACTCCAAATACGATATAACTCAACCAAATAATTATCCCCATATCAAGCACCTCTTAATGATTTATTATATAAAAAAAAAGACTATTTGTAAATTATTTAGTCTTCTTATATACAAACGTTTCAAACTCAAACATAGAATTATTATCATAAGCATAATCTATTTGTACTTCTTCAACTTCTTTTTTACTAGAAATACTAAATCCATAGGACCATTCATCTTATTTAATACAAGTAAAGCATCTTGTAACTTTCTCTTTTCAGACACATTATCTTTAATCAATTCAGCTTCTTTTTTATAATCAAAATTATCTATTGGATTTACATCAATAAAATCTCTAATATAATTTTCTATATCTTTAAGCATATACTCTTTTAAATCATACTCATCCATTAAACTAACACCATAATAACCACCAACTAAGTATCTATATTGATTAATTAACTCTTCCATATAAACCTCCAATTAAAGAAATTATAACATAATATTTTATAATTTTAATAATTATGATACAATTATAATGAGGTAATAATATGAATGTAGAAAGAATAAAAGATCTAAAATTTATACTACTCTTTGTAGCAGTGATTGCAATAGCACTGATATATTTATCCCAATCTTCTTTAGCAAAATATAGGAAACAAACAGAAGGATCAATGGAAGGAACTATTGCTCATTGGAATATTAAATTAAATGGTGAAGATATTCATAGTACTATGACAAATACTATTACACCAACTATAAATAGTAATGAGTATACAAAAGATGGTGTCATAGCACCAGGTACTACTGGATATTTCACATTAGAAATAGATGCTACTGATGTAGATGTAGATTTTACTTATGATATAGATTTTGAAAGTCTAAATGATTTAGAAGATATTAAAGTAACATCCTATGAAATAGATGGAACAACATATGATGTAACAGATACCGTAGGAGGAACAATAACTCACAATACAGGAGCAACTACTATTAAATGTAATTTTGAATGGTATGATGAAGCAGATAATGTAATGGATAATCAAACAGATACATCTACTGCTATAAATAATACAACAGCAGATATAAAAGTTATAATTAGATTTACTCAAGTTAAATAAAAAAAAGATTGCTTAATGCAATCCTTTTTATTTTATAATAATTCTTCAACTTCTTCTTTCTTAGCAGTTTCCTTTTTCTTAGGTTTTTCTTCTTCATCCTCTACTTCATCATACTTTAATACAATTATAAATTGATATACTTGATAAATAAATACAAGCATGATTGGTAATAATACTAAGAATAAGAAACCTAATCTAGATTCTAATACATCTAAGACTCTACCTAGACCAGAATATGTTGTTGTATATTTTCCAAGTACTCTGTTTGAAGCAACACTAGGTTTTTCTGTATTAGTAGTTTTATAAATAATTACATCATCCATGTCTTCAGAACTCTTAACACTAGTACTATTAATATAGTACTCAGTATTAGCAGGAACATAGTAATAAATAATATCACCTTTATTAATATCATCACTATTCTTTACAATAAATAAATCACCTTGATTAACAACATCTAAATGTTTAGCAATCACTTTATCTACTGAAACAACTGTATAGTTACCAAATTGTGTATAACCATACTTATTCCTACATAAGATACATGAAGTAATAATAATAACATATATAATTATTAAAACTTCTAAAACACCCCAAACACCACTTAAGAACTTTTTCATATAATCACCTACTTAAAATAATATCATATTAAAATCATAATTTCAATTATTCACTTATTGGTTTTGTAACAATAACATATTCATAATCAGAATCTACTAAATAATCTCCATCATATAATTCAAATACAACTTTATACGTTCCACTAGTTAAATTATCAGCAAGAACAAAATCATACGTAGAGTCTTCCTCTGGATTAACAGCTAACTCTTTTTGATTAGCCGTTCCATCAAATGTATCTTTAAATAATTTATTGAAAGGAACCAAACTAAATTCAGTCGTTGTATCATTGTCAGTCTTTCTCTTATATATTTCAACTTTCAATTTAGGTTCTTCCAAAACACTTATAATTTTAACATTATATTTATTTGTATTTTCCTTATTTTCATTTAAAGAAGTTTTACCATCTACTACCTTCGTCTTATCAACAGCTGTAACTTTAATAGCATTTTCATCTCCAACAACTACTAAAGGTACATCAATAGTATGGCTTCTCTCTGGATTAGAATTATGTTTACCATCCGAAGATGCAAATAAAGTAATTCTAATCTTATAATTACCAGAGTGAAGATTAGTATCTGTTATCAATTCAACATTTTTATTTAAGTTAGAAACTTTTCCAGATAAATTAATACGCCATACTCCATCACTATCAGCAAAGTAATATTTATTATCTATCTTAATAGTAGTACCTGTTAATAAACTTGAACT
>AUXO014222598.1_pt1 | contig 10651 bp, 10 predicted proteins | sample 768731 | NCBI WGS metagenome assembly AUXO01 (sample SAMN02715735, study PRJNA202380) | gut metagenome | biome: sheep rumen | host: Ovis aries | place: New Zealand: Palmerston North
CCACCAATACTGCCTAAGAAATTAAATAATGTTTCAAGAGTATACCATAAGTTTTGGAAAGTAGTTATTATTTGTTGAACTGGTTCACTATTAACAAAAGCATCCCAAATTCTTTGAATACTATTCCAAAGATCACCGAATATCCCTTTAAGGAAATCTAATGAGCCACCAGTATTTGTGAGTAAAAGGAAAGCACCAACAATAGCAGTAATAATTCCTATTATTGCATACATACTTAATCCGATAGCATCGAATATAGCACCTATCGGTCCTAGTGCAATTTTAACTGCCTCAATAGAACCTGCTAATATTATATTTGCTCCTGCTAATAAACCAGTAGTGATTGCTTCTTCACCTTTGATGATTGCTAATATTTGTTCGGCAAAAGCGAGTGCAGTACTGCTAACGATTTCCCATACATCGATAGCGATTTTTCGTAATTTGTTAATGATTTGTCTTAATGTGCTATTTGCAGATAATCTTTTACTTATTGCCTCTCTAAGAGTAGCATAAGTATTCCTAATAGTAGCACCAATGTTTAAAGTCTTTACAGTTGTTTCAGTAGCAGTTGCCTCAGTATTAATTCCAATTGAAACAGTTTCATCATAAACTGCGACAGTATGCCATATTCTTTGAAGAGTTTCACTTATCCTTGTGAACAAACCACCTTGTCTGACAACAATATCCTCAGTTGTCACAACAGTTCCATTAACAACTGCACCACTCTCTAATACAACTGCTTCTCCTAAAAGATAAGTTACTGCAGTATTAAATACTTTTGATGCACTATTCCTAATCTTTGCAAAAGTGCTTAAATTAGTATACTCCATATCCAATAATTCTGCATTCGCATTTAATATAGTGTTTGTAGTGTTTAAATCCTTTTCAATGGAGTTATAATTCAATTCTAATGTTTCAAGGAACTCGGCAGTAGTCATATCAGATGTTACTGCAAGATTTAATAATTCGGCATCACTCATTTCCATTGTTTGTGCAACATTTTTAAGTTTAGCCATTGTATTAGCATCTAAACCCACATTATTCAAGTACTGCTCATATGTCACACCCTCTTGTGTAATCATCAAGGCTAATTCTCTCTCATTTAATTGAGTTGTTGCAATCAAGTTCTGCAATTTCAATTGACTATTAGTTAAAATAGCCCCATTTTCAAGTTCCCACATCGCAGGAGTTGAAGTCATTGTATCAAAATTGAAATTAAATCCAGTAGATGTCGCAGAAGTTAATTGAGTCATTCTTTCAAGAGGAGAAATCAAAGCAGTAGTTTCATCAATTAAACCTCTAATGTGGTTTCGGAAGAAACCGATAACACCTAAATCTGCAAAACCCTCTCGGACATTCCTAATACCTTGACCAAACAGTACTAATGACCTAACTCCCTCATTCACCATAGGCGTTATAAAACCAATAGTACCTAACGCAGTAGTCACTAATGCAATACCAGTAGCAATACTGATTAATCCTGCACTAATCAAACCATTCCCTGCAAGACTATCTAAGGCATTATACAATCCCAATATTAATTGCATAACTGGTAATACCCAACTACCAATATCTGCAAATGCTTTTTGGAAATGCCCTTTGAACTCTTCCATAGCGTTAGTTGCCGATTCGTAATGAGCCATACCCTCGAAACCAGTTTTATTCAATGCTTCTTGCAAAGCAGTTGCTCTTTCAGTAACAGTATTCTTATTTTTAAGCAAATCAATTTCATCTGCAAGAATACTGTTTGTGAACATTCTTGTTTCACCAGTCAAGATGTAACTTGTTAATTCTCTCTGAGTTTCGTAGGATAATTGTCCTTTTGCAGTAGCACCAACATAGTAATCTGCGATAGCATCACCAAGAGTCTTGACATTTTCAATACTCATAGTCATATCTCTACCACTTGCTTGTGTCAAGATGGTTGTTAAGAAAGTATCATCACCAGGCAGTTCCATTACGATGTTCTGTATCTCATTATACATCTGCCTTGCTTCATCAGTACCTCTTCTCATTCCGAGATATATTTGATTAGTTTGTCTTTGTGTTGCAAACATCCAAGACTCATGAGCCATACCCCATAAACCCATTGTACCAAACAATCCAGTCATTGCGTTAGTTACACGATTTAATCCAACATGGAAGTGATCCATTCTCTCTGCCATTTGAGTGAATGTTATGTTTGCTTGTGAACCTGCAGTAGAAATTTTATCTCCAAATCCACTCATACTATAACTAACTTGATCCACTTTTCCACCCAAACCATCAACACCTGCACCGAATGGTTCTGTGAATTGATTTGGATTAGGCATAGAATTGTTAAAGGTTCTGCCGAGATCTTCAATATTCCTACGAATCTGTTCAACAGTCCTACTAACATCATCCCTTGCTTTTAAAATTATTAAAACATCTTCTTGTACTGGCATAATATATGGTGTATGTTAAATGTTATTTGAATTATTTTTTAAAAAAAAAATAGGGAGATTATCGGCGAATTGAAGAGGAATTTGGTATGGATGGCATATTCCTCCTCATTTCCTCCATCTCCCTATACTGTTCTTGTTCTGCGATTACTATGTTAAAGTATTTATTTATTAATAATCTGTAATCTGGGTGAAATTTATTCTTTATGATCTTACTATATGGTTCGTGTAAATGTTCGCTTACACGAAAATATACCTCCCCAATAACTGTTCTATTCAACTGGAAAAAGTTCATCATTAAAGGATTGAGTTAAACCCAATTTTTCCATTACCTTACTATATAATTGCACTCTCATAAGGAATGGGAAATTATTCCAAAATTGTTTCTTTTCTTCAAAACTTAATGATTTAGGTTCTTCTAATTGGTAAGATAAGATTTTTGTAATATTTTCCATCTGACTTTTTGATTGATTTTCAGATATTTGTTCATTAATATGTTTCAAAACCTTTTCTTCTACTGGATTTAAGGCTTCGCCATTAGTATTTTTATCATAAATCTTCCTTTCTTCATCACTTAAATCTCTGAAAATATCAATATGTTGTTCAAGGAAATCTACTGCTCTACTATCATCCAATGGTTTAACAGTAAATGTGAATAATTTAGTACCATCCTTGAATGGGAGGTTCATTTTAATAGTCATATCATATTCACCATAGACAAAATCTAATAAATCTTGTTCTGTTGCAATGCTTTTTTCAAGCATCTTATTGGATTCTATGATATTATTTGCATCATATTTTTTCAAAGGTTCTTCATATTCTTTTCTTGTTTGTTTGATTAAATCAATTTCTTCTTGACTTAATTCTTCACCATTCCTCACCTTATCAATAATTCTTTGTTCCTCACTTGTTAAAACATCATAAGGTAATGTTTCAACTTCCTTAGGTAAGGTATGTTTTACCCAAAATTCTTCTATATGTTTAGAACCATCCTCAAATTCATTATACTTTTCAATATTTTCCTCTACCATAACTTACTCCTTTATTTATAATAATTATTTTTTATATGATTAACATTTGAAAAAATATGATAAAATTTAAAAAAAAATAAAAAATTTAGAAAAAAATTAAAAATGATGGAAAGAGCCTATTTAGAAAGCCCCTCCACCACCACCTCCACTACCTTTTCCAATAATACCATTGCTTAATGCTTCAATAATAGCATTTCTGCTACGAGTAGTAATACTTGTTCTAATCCTTTCAAGGTAAGTAGATGAAGCATTAGTAATAGTGGTTACTCCTCTAATGGTGGTACTTCTATCATCATGTTCTTTGTGGTGTAATGCAATACCTTTAATAGATCTTGAAACTCCACCACCATATTCTCTACCAGTTTCTGTGATAATACAAGCAGTTAATGTTTCAACTGGTTCAAAGTTTCCACATTCTTTCTGAACATAACCAGTAATTTCCATACTGTATTTGTCACATAATTGGGATTTAAATCTATGACTAAACCATGATCTATCACAAGGATTAGTTATTTCCCAATCATATTCGATGTCAGAAATAGATACTCCATATCCCTCATAACAGGCAGAATTCCTTTTTACTTCTGTAGATAATTTACTTGTGAATTTAAAACCCTCACAGACAATCCTACCATTAGGTACGCAACTGTCATTAGATTTTACAACAACCTCGCAAAGGTCATAAATTGCACAATCATCATCACAATTTCCTATATTATTAGTTCCACAAGCCATATATTTGTACTCCTAAAAAAAAATTAAAAAAATTTAAACATAATCAGATGCTATGGTATAAGGCGCACCGATTGTGTTCTTAAATTCAATTGCAAGTGTTGAGTTTACTGGCACAATTTTTCCTTTAACAAGTAAGCAGTATGGGTTTAAAGATGATTCTTCTATACTGAACTCATATTGCATTATTCTACCATTAGCCAATTCAGAATCTAAGTAACTCATCACTTCATCTTGCACATATCTTAATATAACACTAGTTTCGTTACGCTTAAGTTGAGGTGCAACAATCTTGTAAATCTCACGAACTTGATGATCTACATTTCTTCTTGCGTGGAGTAAAGCATCAACAACTCTTGTACCATAATTTGTTCTTGAACTTCTTCCAAACGCAGAGGATGTTCCTAAGCATATTCTTGGAACTGGTTCTGTTAATGTATAATCATCTTCACCAAAAATTAATCCACTCATACAGAGTTTATCTCTTTCATCCTTAGTTAATTCAGGGAATACTCCTAAATCTACACTATAAAATGGCAAATAGCCTGGTTCAATATAGTATGGAGTGTTTGAGATTTTTGCAAGGTGATAACCAAAGAATTCAGGCTCAACTAAACAAATTCTTGTATTGTTGATTGCTTCATTTAATGTGGCTATTCTACTTGCATATTCTGTAAAGGTTTCATTATCATTTTTGGATGGTGCTTTAATGTATGCTATTCTTAGGAAACCATCTTGTGATTCTAAACTTAATTCAGTTGCTAATTCTGTTTTGATTGAAGTAATATCAGTAATTCCAAGAATAGCAATCATCTGAGTTTCCTTTTTCATAGTCACTAAATCAATAGCCTTTGTGAAATCATTACCAGTTGGGTGTTGTGTGGTTACTGCATCACCACCCTCACCAGTAGTAGTTGCAGTAGTAGGTAAAGGTATCACATAAGCGTAAGGAGAACCATATTCATCTCCGAAATAATAATTATTCTCCTCGAAATACTGTCTAAGATGTGTTAATAATTCATTATCAGTAGTAGAACCTGCTTGTTTAAATAAGGTTTCTGCCTCTTTAAATGAATTGATTAAATAAATATGATCTTTATCAATAGGCACATCTTGGTAGGTTGTGGTTGATTCATTTGTTACATTAACTTTTGTAGGTGCAATGAAAACTGGTATATCTGCATTGGTTATACCATAATCTACCACACTTGTTTCTTCGGTGTACCTAATGTATGGTGCTTTTTCTATTGGCATTTTTTAATTATATGCTCCTATTTAAATATTTTTTTATCATTTCCTCAAACTCATCTACTGAGATTTTACATTCTTCTGTTTCATTAAACAAATCCTTTGTAAAATCTTCTAACAATCCACTAAATTCAAATGCTCCAAGCATCATAGATTGTTTATAACTTGATTCATTAAATAATTTGATAAGAGGTACTTTTTCTTTCTTAACTGTTTTCTTCGGCACAGTTTCTTTTTTAATCTTTTCCTTAGTTTCTTCTTCCTTTTTCTCTTTTTTAGCCATAAGTTCTTCTCCATAAAAGAAAGGATACTTCTTTTTCCTTTCTTTAACAATGTTCACAATGAGTATTAATTGCGTTTAAAAGAATTTCATAGTCTATATCAGAAGCGTTTAGTTCCACATTAGCACATATTGTTTGTTTGCTTTCGTATAAGAATATCTCATAATAATCTAAATTAATAACAATTATGCTTCTTTTCAAAGGTGGTTTATGATCATACTCATCCCTTTCATAATCAGGACTTATTCGTATTGTATTTGTTAATATTCCATTGCTTTTATAAATATTACAATACTCATACATTCTAGGTGCAGGACATAATCCACGCAAACCTCTATAACCATTTACTGTTCTTGCTTTACATTCTTCTTCTAATTTTTTACAATTATGTGTTTCATTATCATAATTAACACAATAAGAATAATGATGATTCCTTGCAAGGAATAATAAGTGCCTTATCTGATTTACAATTTCTTCCCTTTCTCTTTCAGTATTGCACCATACATTTATTTGTATTTCATATTCCTTTCGTTGATATTCTGCAAGATGAGGGTATTTTTCATTAGGATTATCTTCATCAAATAAAGGGTGATCCTCAGATAATTTTTTATATATTGTTCTTTGTTGCCTATTATATCTTCCTTTATCCCTTGAAAATCCAGTAATAGTAACACAGGGTGTATTATCATACCAATAATCTTTGATGATGACAGGGATAATCTGATCATCTAATATGATACGATTTTGTAATAATTGAAGATATGTTTTTTTCACAATATTCATTTTAAACCCTCTCTTCCCATTATGGTTATAAGACTTTCTTTTATTGTGTCATTTTTAATGGTATTATCAACTGCTCTTTTATGATAAGGGTTTACCTTAGGTGGTGAAGCCATCAATGGTATGTTATATTTACGAGCATATGGTTCACTACGAATACCCTCAATAACATTAGTTACATAAGGTGCATATGAACCTATTTCATAAAATTCCCTATTATTCTTATTCAGATAATGGCTTCTTAATAAAGTACCTGCTTGATGCCCCTCTACTTCTTCTCCACCTTGCCATACAGGTGAACCACCAGTAGGGTTATATCCTGCAGTAAATACTCCCTCACCACCTTTCATTATGTACTGAAAAGTTTCTTCACCGAAATCATCAAGTAATTGATATTTGACTCTTTCATAGGTTCTTTGAGAAAGTTTCCTTATACCAGTATCTGTTAAAATCACTTCGCCACTAATCATAATGTTGGATGCCTCTGTATTTGAACAATAACTTTCAAGAAATGATGGAAACGATTCCATTTTTGTGGTGAACCCACAACATCATATGTTTGATCTTCACCAACGATTTTTATTCTTGATTTATCTGTTATTGGTGTGCTTTCTTCAACATAAACATTATACAAATCAGTTAATTCTTTTCCCCAACTTTCTTGCACATCTTTATCATTAGTTGGTTGAAAATCGGCATCAGTAATAGTAATTAAATCCCAAGTATCTAAGGGTTCACCAGTATAACAATCTATTTCTGGTGCTTCTGATGGTTCATATATTTCTATCTTACAATTCGGATAATAACAAACCATAACTAATCACTACCCTATCATAAATACTGCTTCGTGATTTACCATACTCTTTAATTCACCGATTTTGATAGGTATTGCCTTAGCAACTTGATTATACCAACCCCAATCATCATCATAAGTTACAGTAACATCACCCTCTTTTATTGATTTAATACCATTCTCATCATTATATGGCAATAATACCATTAACAACATATCCAAGATTAATGATTTTAATTTTTCAAGAAAAAGGTCAGATAATCTTGTAATATAATGTATATGAACATAAGATAATGGACAACAACCATAATTTTTAGTTATGTAAACTATGCCATTTAATTCATCAAAGAAATATTCATCTTGATGCAATCTTTTACCATTAACTATTACTCTATCAATCCCAGTAATATCATCTAATGGTAATGGTAATGGTTTTTTTGGAGGGTGTTGATAAACAGTATAATTATGGGGTGTAGGTTCTAAACTTACTCCTAATTCTGCAAGAACACTATTCACTTGCATTTCTATTAATCTTTCAATTTCATCATCTGTAAGATTATTAGGTACATTATACTGTTTGTATAATAATTTCACATCATCTACATTCACTATCATAATATATTAATAAAAAAAATGAGTGGTGTTTTTTATTTATTCACCACTTTCTTCATTACTATTCGCTTTTTTTAATTGATCATAAACGAATTTGTCAAAGCCACCACGATATTTGTATGCTTTTCTGAAACTTGGGAATGTTTCTTCCTCACTAGGTTCTTCCTCTTGCTCGGTAGTTGTTGCTACAAGACTGATTGTGAATGTTGTGTGGGTACTATCAACTGTGATTGATTCTGTCTTTGTAGTGTATCCATCTTTGGAAACTTCCACGCTAACAGTTCCCTCTGCTACACCAGTAAAACTGCAACCTCCTGCACTACCAGTTGTTTTGGTTTCACTACCTATTTTAACAGTAGCACCCTCGATGGCATTAGTTCCATCATTTATTGTGAAATTAATATCTTGTGTAGTTGGTGTGTTTTCTTCTCCATCTGCCATAATAATATTAAAACTCCTATATTATAAAAATAATATTATAAAAAAGATAAGGATGAATAATTTTAATTATTCATCTGTAATTCCAGTAATGATACCATTCCTGTACTCTGCTCTGTCATAGAAAGTAAAGTAAGTGAAGAGTACACGAGAAGTTGATAACTTGGTCTTTGCAAGAGGTATCATAGATGGTTTTACTAATTCTCTTAATCTAAGAGAGTTGTTATCTACAAATGCTAATACATCACCATTGGTAGTGTCAATATTTGGATCAACGATGATTGGTATTGATTGACCATTAGGACAATTGTAGGAAGTTACACGAGTACCAAGAGCGAGATCTACCTTATCCACTATTCTGTGTTCAGGGTACAGAATATCATTTAATTGTCTACCTACTTTTGCAGTAGTTAAAATAGCACTTGGATTTCCTCCATCATCAATAATCTCTTGTGCCATAATATCAATGGTGTCTTTTTCGATTACTCCACCTGCATTTTCTTTGTGAGTACCATCATTTGCTAACTGAGTTAAGAAACCATCGAATCCATTACTTGCTTTTGTACCATTAAGGACTGCTTTATCCTTAACTTGTGCCATATCTAAGAATCCATCTCTGATTTCATCTTCAAGTAAATCAATTGCATCTACTCCTGCACAAGCAAGATCAGAAATTTCGATAGGGTATACTAAGGTTTGCATCTTAGCAATTTCATCTTCGTAGTAAGATGGAATATGGTCAGGTATGTCTTGTGTTTCTGCAATGAAACTTGAAGTAGTCATCTGTTTCTTGACTCTGTACCCTACTTTGGCAGTTTTTGCAGGGGTTACGCAACCATGTTGTTCTAACCAAGTTAAAAATGGTGCTTGGTGATAGACTAATCTCTGTAATTCAGAATCATAGTCTACTGTAATCATCACATCGGCAGTAGGTAAATTACCATTGTCTATTCTATCAGTTGCACCTGCAACTGTGGTATCTTCTACTGCAGTCTGAATATTATTATCCATTGCTTTCTGTAATTCTGCTAATTCATCACGAGTAGCAAATCTTGTTTGTAATGCTTCGTTTAATTTCATATCTATTGTAAGTTTCCTAAATTTTTAATATTTGTTATGTTTTTCTGTTTTATGTTTTTCTTAAAAAACTAATGTGTAAATCTGAAAATTTAATTATCCTATTAAATATTCTGCCATTTTACGAGCAGACATCACATTCCCACTTTTTTCTACTTTCTCTTCACTATTTGCTTCTTTTTCAACCTTTTCAGTTTGAGGTTGTTCATGAGCAACTGGTTTTCTTTCAGTTGATAATTCTTTCAGAAGTTCTTCTTCAATCTCCTTTTCTACTTCTGCTCTTAATTCTTCTTTTATGGATTTTCTTAATTCTTCCATATCAAGAGTTTCAGTAACATCAACAACTTCTTGTTCTTCGGAAGATTTCTCAATATCTTCTATTTCTTCGGAAGATTTCTCAATTTCAGGTTCTTCATCCTCAACTTCTTCCTCAGAACTTTTTTCGATTTCGACTTCTTCCTCTTTAATTATAGTTTCTTCATCAACATCAGTTACTTCTACTTCCTCCTCTTTCACGATAGGATCTTCATCAGTAACTTCTGCTTCTGCTTCTTTTACTTCTTTAAGAGTATCAAGAACAACTTCTTTAATCATATCAATAGTTAATGAATGTTCTTTGATTAACTCTACAACTTCTTCTTTTTCCATATCTAAATTTTTCTCCTTATCCTCATCATCTGAGGAAGTAGATTGATTAACTGCTTCTGATGGAGTATTTGCTTGTGGTAATGTTTCTTTACTATCTAAATGATACTCTGAAACAATTTCTGTAATGATTTGGTCTTTCAATTCAATTAATGCTTGATTAATAAGTTTAATAACTTCTTCCTCTGTAATAATCCCATCATCATTAGCATCTTCACCATCTTCAAACTCTTTAAATGCCAAATCTTTTTGTAAACTTAAATCATCAATAATCTGTTTACAAGCCCCATTAAAGCATTTAGCAGTAACCATACCTAATTCCTTACTGGTTTGTACTGTTCCAAAGGTATCCCAATTTGCAGGTATGCCCACAATACTGATTTCAACAAGTTTCACCTTATTGATTTTCCAACCATCATCAGTATTCTCATAATCAAGGACACTTGCTCCGATGCTCAGTCCAAGATTAATATTATTATCTAGTAAATCAGTAAGATACCACTCATACTTAGGTAGGACTGAAAATTTAACTTTAAAAATATCGGAACTTGTTTCAACAACCTCAGTAACACTACCCACAATTTTATCAAT
>AUXO014937596.1_pt1 | contig 10651 bp, 9 predicted proteins | sample 768731 | NCBI WGS metagenome assembly AUXO01 (sample SAMN02715735, study PRJNA202380) | gut metagenome | biome: sheep rumen | host: Ovis aries | place: New Zealand: Palmerston North
CGTAATCCGTGAACAGATCCAGCTGGTAAATGCCCAGATCTTCCGAGATATCCTGCGCGCACACGCCGAGCCGCCGGAACAGCAGCCGGTGATCGGTCCGCGCATCAAACTGTTTTACCAGCGAAGCCTCGATCTCCGGGAGACTTGCCGTGAAGGTATGATAGCGGACGACACCACCGGTATGCTTCGGATGAAGCCGGCCATAGAAATCCAGTGTCACGGGTCCTTCGTAGTTCGGACAGACCTCCAGACTCTTGTGATCGTAGGATACCCACCAGGAACAGCTTCTCGTCACCAGATTTTTCGCAAACAGATCACTGCAGAGCACCTCGATCATTTCCCGGAAGACCAGGCGCGCCTCCGGATACGGGTAGGGCCGGGGCAGAACCTGGCCGTTCGACAGACTGTGCCCGGTGCTTCGGTAATTCTTGATGTCCTGCATCGTAACCGGTTCAATGCCCCAGGCATGATCGATCAGAATCTCCCCGTCGATGCCGAAGGTCTTATAGAAGTATTCCTCATCCCACTGCGTCCGCTGGGCGATATCGCCCATGGTGAACATACAGGATTTATAGAGCCGCCGCGCCTTGCCGGGGCCGATCTGCCAGAAATCCGTCAGCGGCCGGTGCTCCCACAACAAAAACTTGTAGGAATCCTCATTGAGCTCCGCGATCCGCACGCCGTCCCGGTCGGCCGGCGACTTCTTGGCCACAATATCCATGGCGACCTTCGCCAGGTAAAGATTGGTCCCGATGCCGACCGTCGCCGTGATGCCCGTCGTCCGGAGCACATCGCGGATCATGGTCATCGCCATGACATGCGCCGGATGTGTGCCGGTCTGCTCCGCCTGCTTCTGATACAGATGCAGATAGGGCGTGCAGTCGACAAAGCACTCGTCAATCGAGTAGACATGAATGTCCTCCGCCGCGGCATAACGCAGATAAATCCCGTAAATCTGCGCTGAAATCCGCTCATACTCCGCCATTCTCGGCACGGCAATGATATAGCGGACCTGCGTGTGATGCATGATTTCGTATTCACGGATCCGCTGCTTCGCCTCAAAAAGCCGCGGCCTTGAGGGCACGCCGATCGCCTTCAGGGAAGGCGACACCGCCAGACAGATCGTCTGATCAGAGCGGGAAGGATCCGCCACCAGCAGGTTGGTCCGCAGGGGATCGAGACCGCGGTAAACACATTCGACAGAAGCATAGTAGGATTTCAGGTCAATACAGATATAAGTTCGCTCCTCTTCCATATGCTGCTGCGCCTCCACGAGACCAGAATACCAAACGCATGTTCGATTTTCAAGAGAAAGTTCAGCCGGTTTTCAGCAAACCGTGCCGCGGTGTATACTGGTGTATACTGGTTCTCGTAAAAAGAGATCCGGCAAAATATGAAAAACCTGCAGGTGAAGGCCTCCCGGGTTTTCCGGATGACGAAAGGTTGACTGGGGAAAGAAAATGAGTCTGTACGCAATCGGCGATCTGCATCTGCATTTTCAGTCTGTGCTGAAGGCGCCGGGCCAGCTGCACGGCCGGGTGTGGAAGCATCACGAAGAGAAATTCCGCACAAACTGCGGAAAAATGCTGACAGAGCAGGACACGCTGGTGCTCGTGGGCGATCACAGCTGGGGAAAGAACCTTGCGGAATGTGAGCAGGATCTGCAGTACATCTGCGACCTGCCGGGCCGGAAGATCCTGACCCGGGGCAATCACGACATGTTCTGGGACGCGAAAAAGACAGCGCAGCTGAACGAACTCTATCAGCCCCGGCTGACCTTCCTGCAGGACAGCTATGAGACCTATCAGGACTATGCGCTGGTCGGAACAAAGGGCTTTACCTTCGAAGGCCCCTTTTATCTGGACGGCCGCAGACGGATCATCGGCTGGGATGAGGAGGCGGAGCAGCACGCGAAAAAGCTTGTGGAGAGAGAACTGGTGCGGCTCCGCCGGTCCTTTGAGCTGGCAAAAGCCGGCGGATACCGCAGATACATCCTGTTTCTGCACTATCCGCCCACAAATATTCTGGAAGAACGCAGCGGTTTCACGGATCTGGCCGAGGAATACGGCGCGGAGCAGGTGATTTACGCCCACTGCCACGGAGAAAGCCGCTTCTATGACAGCATCCACGGCGAGTACCGCGGCAGGACCTACCGCCTGGTCTCCGGCGACTTCCTGAAGTGGAAGCCGCTCAGGATACTTCAATAATGGTTTTGATGCTTCCGGTGCTGTTGGCCAGCGTCTCTTCAAAGGCGGTCTGAATGGAATCGATGGAACAGCGCTTTGTGATCATGGCCTTCGCATTGATTTTTCCGTTGTTCAGCCAGTCAATGACTTCCGGAAACCGGTGATTGTTCATACGGGAACCGATCACCGACAGCTCTTTCCGGGTGATTGCAGCCATGGGAATCTGCGCCGGTGCACCGTCAAAACCGATACACATGATCCGGGCACAGGGCGCTGCGTAGTCAAAAGTCTGAACAAACAGCGGAACAATACCCACGGCATCAACAATCACGTCAAATCCGTCGGCATAATCTGCCGCCAGGGCATTTTTTAACGGAGTCGCCTTCGAATTAACTGTCAGATCTGCACCAAAGGAGGCAGCCACAGTCAGCTTCTCGGGGATGATATCGGAAACAACTGCCTCCGCGCCCAGCATCTTGGCGACCTGAAGGACAGACAGACCGATGGTCCCGGCACCGAGAATCAATATTTTCTCACCGGCCTGCAGGCCGGCACGGAATAAGATGTTGGAAGCAATGGAAAAAGGCTCTGCAAGCGCTGCTTCCTCAAAGGAAATATCATTATTGAACTGGTACAGATGATGCCGGCGGACAACAATTTTTTCCTGATATCCGCCATCCATCTGCACGCCATAGCATCGGACGTGCGAGCAGACATTGGGATGACCGCTGCGGCAGGTCCTGCACTCTCCGCAGGCAAAAACCGGATCCAGCACAACACGGTCCCCGGCTTTCAGGTCATGCACAGCACTGCCCTTATCCAGGACAACGCCGGACAGCTCATGTCCCATGATCACCGGCATTTTCACATCTGCCCGGCCTTCTTTGAAAATATGGAGATCTGTGCCGCAGATTCCGACACATTTTACCTGTACCAGCACATCATCCGGCGCAGTGATTTCCGGAACCGGAATCTCTGCCAGCTCAAATCTTCCGACCTCTACCAGTTTAGCCGCTTTCATTGAAACCCTCCTTTTTATTGCTTGTTGATCTGCTGTGATTTATCCATTGACAAAAGAAACGAAAGTCGGCGCGTTGATCTGTACCCGGTTTCTGCAGATCAGGTGCCCGGTGTCATGGCAGATGGAGAAGATGACCAGCTCATCGCTGTCCTGATTGGCCGCTATCAGATAATCGCCGGTGGGATCAATGGCAAAATGTCTGGGTGTCTGACCGTCTGTCGGAACGTCCTCAATAAAGTTCAGAAGGCCGGATTTACGGTCAATCCCGAATATGGCAAGGCTGTCATCGCCCCGGTTTCCCACATAGAGGTATTTTCCGTCTTTACTGATCACCAGATGCGAGCAGCAATTACCTTCGCAGACATGATCCAGCGTACTGATTTCCTGAAGGCACTCAAGATGTCCGCTTTCTTTGTCATAGTGAAAAGCGCAGACCCTCGATCCCATCTCACAGGTGATGTAAAGAATGGTACCCTCTGCATTAAAAGTGCAGTGTCTCGGCCCGGCGCCGGGCGTCACAGAGATTTCACTGTTAAAAACCATGCGGGGAGAACCATCGCCATAGTCCACGTTAAAGACAGAAATTTTATCCGTTCCCAGATCACATACAACCAGCCGGCGGTACTCACGGTCAAAAATTGCCGAGTGCGGATGAGAGGTGTCCTGCCGGTTTGCATCCGGTCCGGAGCCTTCAAAGGAAACCGCCTCGTTCAAGGCGGACAGAACGCCGTCCTCACCGGCAGCAATGGAGACGACACATTCGCCGCAGTAATTTGTCAGAAAGGCATTCCGGTCATCCTTGTCCATCACAATATGAGAAGGGCTGGGGCCGTAAGAGGATGTTTTTCCGAGAAAAGCCGTCTCGCCGGTTTCTGCATTCAGCCGGTAGGAAGACACAAAGCCGCGCGCCCTGTCAACAGGTTCCACTTCGTTAATGATGTACATCCTGGATTTATCACTGTTGTACACGATAAAAGAAGGATTGATCAGATCCGGAATCACATATTCCGGAGAGACTGTTGCTCTTTCCCTGTCAAAAACGCAGGCGGATGCCCCCGCGCCGGGAGTGCCCTTTGACCAGGACATATCTGTATACGTGCCGACAAAAAGTCTTTCCATAAAATAAGCCTCCTTTCATAGTTCAAATACTATCAACAGCAAAATCCGTACATAAGGTGGAGAAAAAACCAACCTTGTGACAGAGGTAGCCGTTTAGTAGATTTACATTAAAAGAGTGCGATTTTTATAATTTTTTTGTGCAAAATGGTGAGAAAATGAAGAAGAAAATCAAAAGTGAAGATATTATTCGCGTCATTGTGCTGGTTATCTTTTTTATTCTGCTGTTTTTCCCTTTCTACTTCATGCTGATCACATCGGTGAAGACAGAAAAGGCAATTCTGCAGACACCTATACAATATTTCCCCTCACCGATCGTATTTGAGAATTATGCGGCCGCGTGGCGGGATTCCAAATTTGCAAGCTATTTTCTTAATACAGCAATCATCGCGTTCTTCACGCTGCTGCTGGTTTCAGTCTGTGCATTGATGACAGGCTATGCTCTGTCGAGATACCAGTTCCGGGGAAAGAAAATTACCACCACGATTCTGCTGATGACGCAGATTGTTCCCGGCGCACTGCTGCTGATTCCGTTGTTTACGATTTTTCAGTCGCTGAAGCTGATCAACACCTATTTATCTGTCATTCTTGCTTCATCAGCTTCCTTGTTAGCCTACTGCTCCATCATGATGCAGGGGTTCTTCTCCGGTATTTCCGTTTCACTGGAGGAAGCAGCCTGGATCGATGGATGCACTAAATTCCAGGGCGTTATGAAAGTGGTTTTCCCGCAGCTGCTGCCCGGCTTTGTGGCGACAGGTGCCTATGCCTTTGTCAATGCCTGGAACAGCTTTCTTCTTCCGCTGATTCTTCTGACGGATCCGAAGAAATTTGTGCTGACGATCGGACTGAAGTCTTTAATCGGGCAATACACGATCAATTATGGCCGCCTGACCGCTGCCGGGATCATCTGTCTGATCCCTGCGGTGATCCTGTTTGCCTATATTCAGAAATATATGGTGGAAGGTCTGGGCGACGGTGCTGTAAAGGGTTAACGCAATACAGGCTTTCACAGGCTCCGGCAGGGGCCGGGGAGAATGTATTGTGAAATATATATTTTCATAAAGGAGGGTAAGATGAAAAAAGCAATTAGTATCATGTTGGCATCGGTTACCGGCGTGCTCGCATTGAGCGGCTGCGCAGCACCGGCAGCAGCACCTGCGGCGGAACCGGCCGCAGAAGTTGCAGAAGCGGAAGCACCTGCTGAGGCGGAAGCAGAAGCACCTGCAGAAGCGGAAGCCGCAGAGGCTGCTGCTTCGGAAATCACAGATGAGCCTGTGACACTGACCTTCTGGGTAAATGACGGATCCACGCAGTGGATGGAATGCTGGGGAACTGTCGCTGAAGACTATATGGCGCTTCATCCGAACGTCACTATTGAAGTTGTGGGTATCCCGTGGGATTCTTCGGCAACGAAGTTCAACACAGCTGCCGCAACAGACACCCTTCCGGATCTGGCACACCTTGCAGCACAGAACCTTTCTCCGATGATGGCGATGGACAAGGTTGTCAACCTGCAGCCGTATCTGGATGAATATGAGAACAAGGATGACCTGAGCTCGGCACACCTTGCCTATTTCCAGAACATTGATCCTTCCAAGGAAGGCCTGTGGATGGCCCCGATGTTCGGATCTGACAAGCAGATGTGGTATCGCAAGGACTGGTTTGAAGAAGCTGGCATTGAATTCCCGAAGACATGGGATGAGTTCTTTGAAACGGTTACAGCGATGACAAATGACGAGCACGCCGGCTACAGCTTCAGAGGCGGCCCGGGCGGCTGGGATCTGCTGTTCGATTTCCTCTATGCGTACACAGACTCCGAGACGATGTTCGACGAGAACGGAAAGAGCCTGTTCAATAAGCCGGAGGCACTTGAAGGTTTCAAGAAGTTCGCAGCGATGTATTGGAATAAGGAAGTCCCGGATACGGCCCTTGCCAATGGCTATACAGAAATGATCGCGGAATTCGCAGCCGGCAATGCGGCAATGGCATGGCATCATCTGCAGTCCGAGACGCTGATCACAGATAAGCTGGATGTTGAAAAGCTTGGCTATGGCTGGATTCCGACCAACTCTGCCGGAAGAAGAATCAAGAAGGCGGATGCGCAAGGCGTCGTAATGTTCACTGCATGTGATGAGGCTAAGAGAGATGTTGCCTGGGATTACATCAAGTTCCTGTGGACACCTGAAGAGCAGAAGAAAATCATCCTGATCGGCGGCGGTGTTCCGACCAATATCAAAACAGACGTTTCGGATATGCCTTTCGTAAATGAGGCGCTGAAGCAGGCGGCAGATCCGGCAACGACCGGCATCTCCTATCCTGAATATCTTCCGGACTGGACGTCTTTTGCAACCGAAGACTGCCAGGCGGATTTCCAGGCAGTACTGCTGCAGGAGATGACACCTGAAGAAGCACTTGAAAAGTGGGCATCCACGCTGGATGCGATGCAGGCAGAATGGCTCGCGGACAACCAGTAAGGCATTGACTGAATCTGAAGAACAGAAAACCATTTCATCCGCGGGGCGGCCTCACCGCCGCCCCGCGGAAATACCGGATAAGGCACGCTTAAAAGTAATACAGCAACAGATTGATATAAGGAATGCAGTCTTATGAATAATACAGACGCCAGACTTAGAAAAAAGCACAGAGAAATAGAGCCTTATATGCTCCTGATCCCGACGATGCTGATTGTATTGCTTCTCATCGTATTTCCGGTAATCAGACTGTTCAGCCTTTCCACAATGCAATACCAGCTGAACAAGCCGAATAAGACGGGCTTTATCGGACTTGAAAATTTCAGAAGTCTGTTTCATGACGAAAAGTTCTTTATTTCTCTGCGGGTCAGTGTGACGTATTCGTTAGTAGTTGTGGCGCTCCAGTTTCTTCTGGGAATGATCATGGCGCTGGCCATGCGGAGCATGACGAGACTGAAAGGTCTCTACAGAGCTGTTGTGTTTGCGCCATGGGCCGTATCCGGCGTGCTGACGTCTATTATCTGGAGCATGATGTTCAACGGCAGCTATGGTGCCATCAATGATCTGGCGATCCGGCTGGGAATTCTGGATAATACGATTCCGTGGGGAACGACGCGGCAGACCGCCTTTGTCATGGTTATTGTTGCATCAGTCTGGAGAGGAATTCCATTCTTTACGATCAGTATCCTTGCCGCCATGACATCCATTCCGAATGAACTATATGAATCCGCGAAAATAGACGGAGCAAACAGTGCACAGCTCCTTTTTAATATTACATTCCCCTACATCCGGGAAATTGTCGTCATGACAACCCTTCTGCGGCTGATCTGGACTTTTAATGACGTTGATATTGTCTATTCCATGACAGCCGGAGGCCCCAACAACGCGACATTGACGCTGCCGGTATATATTACGCGAACGGCAGTGGAACATTTTAACTTCGGGTATGGATCTGCCCTGACCATCGGACTGTTCATTATCCTTCTGATCTTTTCACTGTTATATATGCAGCTTGGAAAATCCACCGGAGATTTTTCTGCGTAGGTTTTCAGAGAGGAGCAATTATGAAACTCGGATTCAGCCTTCAATTGTGGGTCATGCATGGGAACAATCATGACATTCTTCACAAAATGTATGATGACCTGGCACTGGTCGGCTACGACGGAATTGAGCTGGCCTTTCCGTTTGTAAAGGAAATGTATGAAGATAAGCCTCAGGAACTGTATCGGCTTCTGAAAATGCACGGGCTGGAAGTTGCCTCGACCTATGTCGGATTTGACTTCCGGTCTGATGAGGCGACGGCAGCCTGTATTAAACGTGCGAAAGAATTCATCGATTTCTATTCCGATATCGGATGCCGGAATTTCCTGATGGACGGAGTCTGTGAAAAGCCGGCCCATCAGCCGTCCTGGGGATATCAGTTCCATTATACGGATGATCAGATGAAGAAAGCGGCGGAAACAGCAAACGCGATGGGTCTGTACGCGCAGCAGAAGGGTATGCATCTTTCCTGGCATACGCACTGGGCGACCTTCTTTGAAGTAGACGAATTATTTGAGAAATTCTGGGAACAGACGGACCCGGCGCTGGTCAGTCTCTGCCCTGATTTCGGACAGATCGCGCTTGTTCACAAGGATCCGGTGGAATTTCTGAAGAAATATATCGACCGCGTCACGTGCTATGTGCACTTGAAGGATATTGAACTGCGTCCGGAAAAGAAAGAACTGTGGCCCGGAAAGATTTTTCCGGACAACGATGGCCCGTATGACGTGGATTCCTATGGGCGCTGGATTGAGACCGGCCGCGGAGATGTTGATTTTATTACCATCGGCAAAATGCTGAAAGAGGCAGGTTTTGACGGCTGGGCGACCATCGATCTGGACCAGTCATCCTATGTTGCCAGAGATTCCGCACAGGCGTGCAAGGACTATATCAACAAGGCAATGGGAATGATCGGAGAAAGAGATCTGAAGGCATAAGGAGCGGAATATGGACGACAAATATACCAACCGGACAGTGGAAGAGGTGTTGGAACATCACATTAAATACCTTGGGGAAGGAAACCTGGAGGAAACGCTGAAGGATTATACAGATGAGTCCTATCTGATTAATCCCAACGGCGTCGTATGCGGGCTCGATGAGCTGAGAGCCTTTTTCGATGACAGCATAAGGAATTGTCTTCCGCCGGATACCATTCAGAAATTTGTCTGCAAGAGAGTTCACGGAGATCTTGCATATATTGTGTGGAATGCAGAATCAAGATTCTATTCGGTTCCATTTGGAACGGACTCGTTTGTAATCAGGAACGGTCACATTGTCATGCAGACATTTGCCGGAATCATGAAGGAGGTGGAAAAATCATGAGCCAGAAAATCACCTGGTACGGACATGCAACCTGGTACATGGAGACGCCTGCCGGGACAAAATGCTGGATTGATCCGTGGATTGAGGGCAATCCGGCCTGTCCGGTGAAGCTGGAGGATATCAGGGAAGCAGACCTGGTCTTTGTGACACACGGACATTCCGATCATCTCGGGAATGCAGTTGAGATCTGCAAGGCGACCGGCGCGACACTGGTGACGCTTCCGGATGTCGCTGCATACTGTGAGAAATACGGTATTCCGAATGATAAGGATGGCGGATCGGTCCATGTCGGAGGCAGTATTGTTCAGCGGGATATCCGGATCCGTGCGGTCTTTGCCCTTCACTATTCTGATATCTGGGGCTTTGAACAGCGTGAGGATCCGACAGCGATCATGCCGGGCAGCGGCTGCTGCGGATTCGTTCTGGAGCCGGAGAACGGAAAATCGGTCTACTTTGCCGGGGACACCGGTGTATTCGGAGATATGCGTCTGATTTCCCGCCTGTATCATCCGTATGTATCCGTCCTTCCCATCGGCGATAAATTTACAATGGGCGTCCGGGAAGCTTCGGTTGCGGCGGAATTTCTGAACAGTAAATATGTCCTGCCGGGCCATTACAATACGTTCCCGTCCAATCAGGCAGATACAGAGGAACTGCGCAGGCTGATGGACGAGTCCGCTCCTGCCAGCACGCTGATTGTGCTGAAACCCGGAGAAACCTTTGAAGTCATCTGAGCAGCGGTTAATGAGGAGGTATAGAAAGATGGGAATGATTGAACAGTTCCGTCTGGACGGAAAAGTAGCATGGATCACCGGCGCATCCTACGGTCTGGGCCTTGCCTACGCAGAGGCGATGGCGGAAGTGGGTGCAAAGATTGTCTTTAATGATATTAATCAGGAACTCGTAGACCGCGGCCTTGCTGAGTATGCCAGGAAAGGCATCGAAGTTTACGGCGCTGTCTGTGATGTAACGGATGAGGAAGCAGTGAATGCTTTTGTCAGGGATGTTGAGGAGAAGGTCGGCACCATCGATATCCTCGTCAACAACGCCGGCATCATAAAGAGAATCCCGATGGTCGAGATGACCAAGGCTCAGTGGGATCAGGTCATCAATGTAGACCTGACCGGCCCGTTCCTCTGCTCCAAGGCTGTTCTGCCTGGCATGATCGCCAAGGGTTCCGGCAAGATCATCAACGCCTGCTCCATGATGAGTGAGCTCGGCCGTGAGACCGTCTCCGCTTATGCAGCAGCGAAGGGCGGCCTGAAGATGCTGACCAGGAATATCTGCTCTGAGTACGGCCAGTACAACATTCAGTGCAACGCAATCGGACCCGGCTACATCGCGACGCCTCAGACCGCTCCGCTTCGCGCAAGAGGCGAGGACGGCTCCATGAATCCGTTTGACCGCTTCATCCGCAGCAAGACGCCTGCACAGCGCTGGGGCAAGACCGAAGATCTTCAGGGACTGGCTGTATTCCTTGCCTCCCCTGCTTC
>AUXO010125062.1_pt1 | contig 10650 bp, 12 predicted proteins | sample 768731 | NCBI WGS metagenome assembly AUXO01 (sample SAMN02715735, study PRJNA202380) | gut metagenome | biome: sheep rumen | host: Ovis aries | place: New Zealand: Palmerston North
TAGAAAGATTTGAAGCTCAATTAAAAGAAAAAGATATGGGTAACGAAGAAGCTAATGATATTGATATGGACTTCATTGAAGCTTTAGAATATGGTATGCCACCAGCAGGCGGAATTGGTTATGGAATAGATAGATTAGTAATGCTATTTACAGAACAAGATTCAATAAGAGACGTTCTATTATTCCCTACAATGAAACCAAGAGAATAATAAAATATTAAAATTCATATAATATTTCATGAGATTAATATTATGTGATAATGAAAATTTAAAACTTAAAAAACATCCAGAAGACATAGTGATAATTCCTTCTAAGGATTTAAAACCATGTATTGGATGTTTTTATTGTTGGACAAAGAATCCAACAAAGTGTATTCATAGTGATGAAGGAAACATTCAAGAATTAATTTCTAAATCTGATGAACTTATTATCATTTCAAAAAACACTTATGGGGGTTTAAGTGTTCCGATTAAAAGAACATTAGATAGAAGTATATCATTTATACTTCCATATTTTGAAAAAAGAAATGGACTTACAAGACATAAAAAAAGATATAATAAAGAATTAAAAATATCAGGTTACATTTACAATGTAAATACAAATGAAGAAAAAGAAATTTTAACAAATATTTTTAATTCAATGGCAGAAAACTTTGGAGGTAAGCTAAATAATTTAGACTTTTTCAATGATGAAAAGGAGTTAGAAAATGAAAACATTAATAATTAATGGTAGCCCTAAAACAAAAAATAGCAATAGTGAAATACTTGTTAATAAAATTAATCATTACTTAAATGCAGATGTAATACACATAAATATTAAAAATTATAAAGAGGATTTTACAGATATAATTAACAATTACGAAACTATAGTATTTGTATTTCCTTTATATGTAGATGGAATTCCATCACATTTATTAGAATCACTTACAAATTTAAAAATAAGTAATAAAAATATATATGCAATAATTAACTGTGGATTTCCTGAAGGAGAACACACTAAGCAAGGATTAGATATAATAAAAAATTATTCAATAATTAATAATTCAAATTATAAAGGTGGCCTTGGTATAGGTGGATGTGGTGGATTAAATGGTATGAGTAAAAATAAATTATTAAAATTCACCAGCATAAATGTTAACAAGTATATAAAAGACTTATCTAATGCAATATTAAATAATAAAGAATTTAATAATGTACTAACAAAAACTAATATACCTAATAGTATTTATAGGTATATAGGTAATCTATCTTGGAAAAAAGACTTAGATAAATTGACTCATAAATAAAATTATAATATACTTTTTAAGAGGTATGTTATGAGAGATTTTGAAAAAATAAGTTATGAACAATTTAAAAAAGATATAAAAGATGATAAAAAGTTATATGATAGTTATTCACTTCCTTCAAGAAATTCAACTAATGCTGCAGGTTATGATTTTTACCTTATAAAAGATATTGAAATAAAACCAAATGAAATAATAAAAATTCCAACAGGAATTAAAGCTTATTTTGAACCAGATGAAGTTCTATTCCTAATAGTAAGAAGTTCAACAGGATTTAAATACAATATAAGACTTGTTAACCAAGTTGGAGTAATTGATTCAGATTATTATAATAATAAAGATAATGAAGGACATATATTTATAAAAATCCAAAATGAAGGCAAAGAAACAATTAAATTTAATGCTGGAGATCACATAGTTCAAGGAATATTTATTAACTTCTTAAAAACAGATAGTGACAAAAATATAAAATCAGAAAGAAAATCAAGTTATTAAAAAATATTAATGAAAATCATTAATATTTTTTTATCCCAGCATAACATCAAGCACCATCATTATTAAAAATCCAAATATAGTAAATAGTGCCATTAAATCTTTTTTCTTATTTGTTTGGCTTTCTGGTATTATTTCTTCAACAACAACGTATATCATCGCTCCTGCTGCAAAAGATAGTAAGAATGGCAATAAGAATCTCATTTTTAATACAAGTAAAGCTCCTATAACACCCGCTATCGGTTCTACTAATCCAGATAAAGAACCATATAAAAATGATTTAAATCTAGAATATCCTTCTCTTCTAAGTGGAAGGCTAACTGCACTTCCTTCTGGAAAGTTTTGTATACCTATTCCAAGGGCAAGAATGCATGCAGAAAGAACAGTAGCTCCATCTAATCCATAAGCTATAGAACCAAATGCGATACCAACTGCCATACCTTCTGGAATATTATGAAGTGTTATTGAAAATATTAACATTAAGCATCTTTTTATACTTGAATTATTTTCTCTTTTTTTAGATAATTTATCAAATACTTTATCACCAATAAATAGTAGTAATCCTCCACTTACAAAGCCGAGAGACACAATTAACCAAGAAATCATTTTTAAACTATTTGCCATTTCTATTGCAGGAGAAAGCAAAGACCAAAATGATGCTGCAATCATAACGCCGCCAGAAAGACCTAACATAGCATCCATAAAATTTTTATTTATTTTTTTAAAGAATATAACAATCATAGCTCCCAAAGCGGTAACCCCAAATGTAAATAATGTTGCAAGCAGTGCTTGAAGAACATGATTTAAATTTAAAAACCAATTTATCATAATTAACCCTCATAGTAAGATATGAATATTTAACTTATAAGGTTAATTAAAAAGCACAAAAAAAATAATATCTAATGATATTATTTACAATATTTATTATACGTTTCTTTAATATTATTCATTGTAGAATTTAGTGCCGCTTCACACCATTCTTTTGTATATGTAAGCTTGCTCCATTCTCCCAAGCAATTACCATTAGAATAAGATTTATAAAGTCCATTTTTTTCACATTTATAATATGATTCATTACCTCTTTGATATTCCCAGGAGTAATCCCCATATTCATTAACACTCAAATCTTTAAAAGCATTTATATTTACAATTTGTCTATTTACTTGAGTAGTTTTAATAGGTACTGATAAATTCTTTTCATACTCGCTGGCTACAAATACAGCTTTTTCTATTTCTTCATTAGTTGTAAATTCTTCCATCTCATTAAAATTATAAGAAATATCATATATTGATTGATAATCTTTTTTAGATATTTTAAGTCCATTTTTATTAATGTAATAGCCATTATCATAAGTTATAATTCGATTGCATATTGGTTCTGGATAAGTCTTAGCTACCGCAAATACAGTTCCAGAATAGCACTTATAAACGTCATAGAACAGCGAAGAATATTTATAGAACTGTTTTGATTTATCTTCACTTTTTAATGCTAAAATAGGCATTTTTTTAGCATCTTTGGCATAATAAAACTCAACAATAGAAATTGTTCCTGTTAAAATAATTACAAAAAATATAATTGCTATTAATACCTTTTTATTCATACAATAACATATTACCATAAAAAAAAGACTTTTTAAAGTCTTATTTAAAGAGTTCACTGTGACTTCCTGTATGAGATAATACTAAAATAAGATTATTATGATCTATTCTATATATTAATAACCAATCCGGTTCTATATGGCATTCCATACAGTTTTTATATTTTTTATTATTAACTAAATGATGATTCTTATATTTTTCTTCCAATTCTTCTCCATTAGATAATTTATTTATCACATAATAAAGTTTATCAAGATTTTTACCTTGACGTTCGATTTTGCTATATTGCTTTTTAAAGTTATTAGTAAAATCAACTTTATACTTCATGTGCTACTCCTCTTTTAAAGCCTTAATTAAATCATCTAAATTATCATATCCCTTTCGTTTCCCACTTTTTAATTCTTTTATTATTTGATCACTTTCTTCTAATGCCTCTAATAATTCTCTATTTGGTTTTGGATTTTTAACTTCAAATGGTAGTCCATCAGTATATATTAATTGCTTTATAGCCATATTTACAAAAGTACTCATATTAAGTCCAAGATTTTTAAGTATACTATTAGCAGTATCTTTATCCTGAGCATCTATTTGTACACTAATAAGACTAGTTAAATTTTCCATATTTTTTCCTCCTTTATATGCACAAATTATACTATATTTATAATATAATTTCAATATATTATATGGATATTATAATATTTTATGCGTATAATATATAATAAAAAAAGACTTTTTAGAAGTCTTAATCTCCAAAATCATTTTGATAACTTATTAAACTAACATTTATCATTCCTGGAACTTTTTTAAATGATTCAACTATTCTTATTTTAGTTGCTTCATCTTTAACTTTGATATCTATTTCATAAGTTAATTCCATTGTATCTTTAAATGAACTATTACTTTTCATTTTAGTTTTACCTAATGATTTAACACCTTTTAAAACCGTTTCATAAGCATCATCTTCAAATTTTAATACCAATAAATATCTTGCATTTGCTTTAAATCCCATTAGATAACTTCCAAAGAAGAAAGCTCCTAATAATAATGATCCTATTATTCCAGGAATATATAAACCAGCTCCAGCCATAATACCTGCTGATATTCCCCAAAACATAAATGCTGTATCAACTGGCTCTTTAACCGCTGTTCTAAATCTAACAATAGATAATGCACCAACCATACCTAAAGATAATGCTAGATTTGAATTAATAGTTCTTATAATTAACGCAGTTACCATTGCTAACATTATTATACATAATGAAAATGATTTAGAATAAACTACACCAGTATAAGTTTTTTTATAAATATAAATAATATATATACCTATCAAAAATGCCACTAATAGAGATAATGCCATATCTCCTATTGAAAGTGTTCCAGTAAATTCTGATAAAACACTTTTTTTAATTGTATCAACAAAACTCATAAATAATCCCTCACTTTGCACTTCTACATAAAGCAAATTTTGATACTGCTTGCCTATATGCAGGAACTGTTTCTAATATTTTTTCTATATGCTCTGGTAAAAATTCATCATATTTCACTTCAAGCACAACTTCATTGTTTCCTATGACATCATAAGTTTGCAATTTGTTATCTAAAATATCATAATTATATCTACCAGATTTTATTTTTTCATCAAGCGTAATTCTTATGTTAGAAAGTGGATATGTAAAAGGCGTTCTTTTATATTCAACTATAACAGATGGAATTAGATGTTTAGCTCTTATTTCCATTATAAATTGATTTAATAAATTGTCTTCATCAATTTCAATATCTTCTACATTACCACTTAATATTTTACTATAAATCTCTTTACTAATCAACATTTGATCTTTACTTGTTAAATTATTATGCTTATATTTTCTTTCTAGTCTTATAAATCTATCATCATCGTTATATGTTCTAATTCTATATTTCTTTCTATATAAAACTCCATCCATTTTTTCATAATAAGCAGTATTTTCTAAATCATCAAAATATAAACTTTTAATTATATATTCTCCATTTTCATTCGCATTAGAATCAAAATCTAAAATTCCACTAAGTTTACTTTTAAGCTCCATTGCAATTGCTTTAGAAACTATATATTTTATTTCATTTCTATATTTTCTCATTATCCAAATAACTCCTTGTATTCTGAATTAGATAATTTAAAATATGTTTTAGTTTGACTTTTCATATAAGCATTCCTTTTTTGTAAATATCCTTTAACTCTGCTTAATTCATAATTAAAATTATTTTTTGTTCTTCCCCATCTTGATAAATTTCTATTCATTTCAGGAGATAACTCAGCAACTATTTCGTTATATCTTTCGATTGTTCGTTCTTCATTCCAAACTTCTTTTAATTGATACGCTACTCTTTCTACAAATCTTTTTTTAAATTCACTATTTTTCATTAGATTTCTTAGTATTGTTGTTGGTATCCCCCTTACTCCCATACCAGATGACCTTGTTATAAAATTAAAATAATTTACGTAATGATTATAAAATGCATAATCTAAATCATAAAATATATATTTCCATTTTCCATCATCAACATCAGGATTAGTAAACATCTTACAATTTATAATATCATTATTTGTGACATAACTTTCAGCCACCCAATAATCAATAACACTATCAATATCTATCATTTTGCTAACTTCATCATAATATTCTTTTTTTGATAAATTATGTGTGGTTATATAATTTATTAATTTATTATATTTTGTCCTAGTTCCATAGATTATACCACCATCTATCCTTATAATATCTGATTTTGTACCATCAACATTATAGTGAGATGCCACAAAAGTTTCATCAACTTTTTCTCTTATAAAATAAATTCCATAATACTTACCATTCAAGTATAGAATAACTGACTTATACGCTTGAACATCAACATTAATTTTTCCATCTACAAGGCTCGTTCCAAGTATATCTCTTATTATCGCTCCAGTTTCATCTTGTGAACCAGATCTAATAACTAATGTATCATATACAGAATTATCCCTATTATCAAAAACTTGATAATTAAGTTTGCCTTTACCATATTTTTTCTTAAAGGTTATTGCATAACTTTTTTTTCTTTGACTTCTAGCTGAACCGCCAAATAATTTAAACCCTGCAGGTATGCTAAAAGAATCATCTTCTTCAAACAATTCCGCATATGCTGGTTTTTCATAACCCGTTGTCCATAAATGGCTCAATATAGAATTATAATCACTATTGTTTAAACTAATAGATAAAACTGGCAAAGTATGATTTTCATTAATTATATAAGACCTTGTAACAACATCACTAGACATTTTGCCACTTTCAAAGCAAGCAGCTTTAACAACAGTGGTATTTTTTAGATTTAAAGGTTTGCTATATATTGACGAATTGCTTGATGGCGTATTACCATTTAATGTGTATCTTAATGTGCCAGGGCATGATATTTCAAGTTCAATACTCTCTATATTATTATAAACCCCTGCTTCTTTGTTAAAAAGCGGGGTATATGATATTTGCATATTTCCTGAGTTATTTGCTTTTAGCGGGGTAGGATTACTAAAGTAATATAATCCAGCATTTGAACCTCTACCATAACTATAACCAACCGGAATATTTGACATAAATAATGAGTCAACTATTTTTTTATCTTTATATAAGAATAGTCCTTCACTTTCAGAAAGTTTAAAATTCGAATGTTTATAACTATTATTTGATAAATTAGTATCTCCAGAAGCCATTATCACATAATACGATCCCGCTTTTAATTCAACATCTGGCAAATTATACATCTTTGGTTTGTTTGTTGTAGTTGTCAAATAATAATCTTTTAAATTGATTGTATTTTTTGTATTATTATAAAGTTCTATCCAATCATAATAATTGCCACCATTTTGAGCAAGATATTTATAATTGGAATTCATTACCTCATTTATAATTAATTCGGTATTTTTAAAATAATACTTTTTTTGAAATTCACTTATTCCAGAAGAAGAATTTAAATACCCAGGACTAATCATATTACTTTCATAAAATTTATCTTTTTCTTTAATATAAGCCAAACCATTTGTAACTTGATATTCAACTTTTTCAATCAATTTATTTTTATAAGACAAGATTACTATTCCATCCGTATTATCTAATTTAAAATTAGTATGATATTCATCTTCATATGAATTTTTATTAGAAGTATATAATAATATAACTTCATTTTTACCTAATACTACATCTGGTAAAGGCCATTTATATGGAATACTTGAATTATTTGATATTGTATATCCTTTTAAATTAATAGGATCATTAGATATATTAGTTATTTCAATATATCCACTATAATTATCAAATGAATCTTTAAAATATCCTTTGTTATTTGGAAGTATTTCGGTTATTGAAAGAGCTTTTTCTTCAGAATACTCATCTAATTTAACAAATTTTTCATATCCTTCTTTAGAATTTTCATAACCAGGTGTTGGCATATTAGTAACCACAAAATTGCCATCTTCCATTCTAGCCATTACCTGATTTTTAGATACCGCTACCGTTTCAATTGCATCAATTACTTTTTTCTTAGCATTTCTAAGAGCTAAAACTTCACCGCCAGATGCTTTTAATTTAAAATTAGCATATAATCCACTTTCTTTAGTGCCACTTAAAAATATTATTAAATACCCTTTACTAGGAATTATAGTCCCATCCGGAAATGCCCATTTTATCTCATTATTTTTATCAGATAAACTGTATCCTGTTAAATCTTTATCTTTTGCACTTCCATTATAAAGTTCTATCCAATCATATGTATTACCATTTTCGTCAGCATAAGTTCCACCATTAGAAGTTTGTATTTCATTTATAATCACTTTGTTAGTAGTCATATCAATATTATCTGGTAAGTCTTCCACTTCTTTTATTTCACTACTTCTTTTAAACAATACTGAAAGAAGTATAGATAAAATAACTATACCTAAAACAATTATAAAAAATTTAATGTTTTTAATAAAATTTCTAATTGTATCTTTTAACATTTAAGTACCTCTCTACACTAGTTAAGTTTATCATAAATAATAAAAAAATGGAATATATAATTCCATTTTAATTAGATGCTTCTATCTTTACTTTTATGTTTTCCGTTTTACCATTCCTGTAAACAGTTATGTTTACTTCATCACCTACATTATGCTTATACAAATAATATCTAAATTCAGATATATTTTTAACATCTTTACTATCAACTTTTACTATAACATCTTTTTCTTTTAAGCCAGCTTTAGAAGCGGGAGAATTATTAATAACTTCTACAACAACAACACCATCAGTTATGTTTCTATCAAGTGTAATTCCATTTCTCATTAATTGAAAAGTTTCACTAGCATTTAACATTGATATTCCAACATATCCTCTTACAATTTTACCATTTTCAATTAAACTATTTGCATAATTAACAGCATCATCTATTTGAATAGCAAATCCCAATCCTTCAACAGAAGATTCAACTATCTTCAATGAGGTTACACCTATTACATTACCAGAGGCGTCACACAAAGGCCCACCGCTATTTCCTGGATTAATAGATGCATCAGTTTGCATTACACTCATTAACAATTCTTCATTGCTAGATGTTGTTTCAACTAGTCTATCTTTTCCACTAAGAATTCCCCTTGTTACCGTACTTCTAAATTGTTTTCCAAGAGGAGCCCCAATCGCAAAAACAGTATCTCCAACTTTAACATTATCTGCGCTCGATAATTTAGCAACTTTTAAATTATTATTTTTTTCTATTTTTAATACCGCTATATCAGTATATGAATCTTTACCAACTAGAGTAGCTTCTACTTCTTCATCATTAGGCAAAGTCAAAACATATTTAGTTCCATTTTCGACAACATGGCTGTTTGTAATAATATATGTTATATTTTTATCTTCTTTAAAAGCAAAACCAGATCCAGTAGATATTACTCTATTATTTTTATAAGTTTCAACAACTACAACTGAATCATATATATTATTTATACCTTCTGATATACCTTCATCAATCACATTTACAGTTTTATCTTCTTTAGTAATAGTTTTAACTATTGTATTAGGAAATAAATATATTACTCCATACATAATTAATCCACCCAAAGTAAGACATAAAATTGATATTACAATATAACCCAATTTATTACTTTTCAATGTACATTACCTCCTTATAATTTTTTGGAAATCCCATTTTATTTAATACACAATCAATATTTATACTTTTAAGTTTGCCTTCTAATGAATCAAATTCATATATCATTTCATTCATAAGCATTTTAAAATCATCAGTTGAAAGCATTCCTTTTAATATAATTATTAATGCAAATAAATCCGATTTACCATAAATATATTCATCATATTCATTCTTTTCTACATTTAATAGAGTATGATATTTAGTGTCACTTATCTGTTTTTGAGTTACATGATCAAATAATATATCCTCGTGAGCACATAAATTTCTATAATTAGCTAGAATTGGTAAATAATCTTCAAGATCACTTACTTTCAATTTATACATGTTAGCTAATTCTTCTTTATCATCACTTCTTATTATTCCAAACATTTCACTAATTAATCCAAAACTTAAAACTTTAACTCCAACCCATAAAGGTATATATCCATAATTATTTATATAGTGAGAAGTAGCTCTGTTTTGAGGTGCATTAATTCTTATTTGTCTTTTTACCTTTCTAAGTAAATCATTTATTTGTCTTATTTTTCCATTGCTACTATCAAAGTTATTAGGATTTAAATAATCTCTTTCTTTATAACCATATGCTTTACTTAAAACATAACTAAGCATTGATTTATAGTTATTTTCAATAATTAATATATTTTTAAAAATTATATTCCTTATTTGTCTATCAAATTGAAATAGAGAATATAATTCTTCAAATGTAACACCTGGTATAAATTTTCTACTACCATCTTTTCTTAAAAAAACAAACCTATATGCATTTAAAAAGAAATAATTTTCCCTAAGAAGTATATCTTTTGCTTTATCAATATCTGATATTTCCAATCCTTTTTCTTTTAATATATCTATTTGTTCATCAATTGTTCTAAATACTTTTGCTCCCATATCACACTATCCTTACTTAAATATTATAACATCTTTTATTTAATTATGAAATGTATTTATAATATAAATTAAAAAGATTAAAAGAATATTAAATTAATTAATTTCTTTTTTTAATCTTTCAACTAAATAATTATTTCCTTCATCTGATAAGTGAATTCTATCAACTAATAGATAATCTTTATTATCACTTAATGACTTAT
>AUXO013724185.1_pt1 | contig 10650 bp, 8 predicted proteins | sample 768731 | NCBI WGS metagenome assembly AUXO01 (sample SAMN02715735, study PRJNA202380) | gut metagenome | biome: sheep rumen | host: Ovis aries | place: New Zealand: Palmerston North
AATAGCAAATACAAAAATAGGTAATTTAATTTTTTTATTATTATATTTTTCTATCAAAATTCCAAAAACATAATTCATTATAATTGATATCAACATTAATAATATATATTTAGGTTCTCCCCATGAATAAAATATGATGCTAAACAATAATAAAACGTAGTTCTTGTATTTATCCATAATTATAAAATATACAAATAGCAAAATAGGTAAAAAAACCCAAATAAAGGTCATCGAACAAAATAGCATAACCCAAACCTCCACATTATATGATTAATATAATTCAAAAAATACTTACTTTTTGCTTTTGCCTAAATACATTAAAAATTTATTTTTTAATATATTAAATAAATAAATTGTTGTGTTTCTCATGAAAATAAAACAAATAATTAATGTAAATATAACGTATATTAACATTCCGACTATAGCGTCCAACATAAAACCACTTAAAACATAAACAATTATAATTAAAATAATTGCAATATATTCTTTTATTCCAAAAGCAATTTTTCGATCAATTATCTCACAAGATATAAACCAAATTAACGAGGTAATAAATGTTGCTACTGCAATAGATGTTGTATTACCATATATTTTGAAAAAAATATAATTCAAAATAAAACCAGTGAATATCATGCATATCATTTGAATAAAATATAATTTTTGTCTTTTTTTTGCTTTATATAAATTTACATATATTCCATTAACAATTACAATAAATAATTGAGCTCCAAAAAGCAAAAAAATAATTTTCGATGCACTAGTATAACTAACTAAAAAAACCTCCAAAATAAACTTAGCAATAAATGATGTTAGCAATATTAAAAATCCATATATAACAGTAATTTTTTTTACTTTTATAATACTTTCCTCACTTGGATTTTTACAAAAATAATTATACATAGTTACTGTAATTGGTGAAATAAAAACACTAATAATACTTTCCATACCTGCTGCAAATGAATACATCGCAAAATCAAAAGATGATAATAAAATCTTTACAAACCATCTATCCATTGACGTAAAAAAGCCACTTGAAAAATTACCAAGCATTAATACAAAACCACTTCTAATATTGTTAATATACTCTGATATTTTAAATTTACTATAGCGAATAAACTTTAGTTTTTTCTCCAAATTCAAAAATAATACAAGTGTTGACAAGACACTTACAGCTACCTGAATCCAAATAAAAACTAAATAATTATCAGATTTTAAAACAAAAAGAGCAATTATTGTAAGAACAAAAACACAGGCTCTATCTACATTTAAACATATGCCATATAATTTAAATTTTCCTGTTGCTTGATATAATGATTTCAAATAATTCATAATATTACATGAAACCATTCCAAAAGAAAAAGCAAATAAAATATTATCTTCAACAACTATAGAAATAATAAGTACAATAAAAAACATTAATACATTGAGGATTATATAATTAAAAAAATTATTACCTAAATCACTTTTATCTATATCTTCTATTTTCTTTCCACCATATTTTAAATACATTCCATCATTGTAACCGAAATGAAGAAATCCTGCATAACCAATATACAATGTATATGTTTTAATCAAACTATACGTATCAATTGAAACATATTTTGGAATTAAAAAATTAATTAAAAAATTGAGAACCATGAACAAAATATTTGCTAATAAAACATTAATTAATCCTTTTTTCATACATCCACACCATTAATCATAATATTTTTTTCAAAATCACTACATATAACAAATAAATATAACATAAAAGCTGTAGAAGTTATCAATAATGGATTTGTACTAGCAACAGCTAAATAGCATAACAATACAATTAGAATCCAAAAATTTTTATGACGAATAATACTAATTATTATCAAAACAATAAAAGTTACAAATACAGACATACCAACTATACCAGTTTGTCGAATAAAATCAACATAACTCATTTCATAAGTATACATTTCATAACCTCTTGTTGAATAAAAAGTACTACCAACTCCCGTACCAAAAACCCAGTTTATTGGATTCTTATTTAACTCATCAATAGCTCTATAAGTGTCATTAATCTTTATATTATCAGAACGTCCCTTTTTTATTGCATTTAAGTTACTAATTTTAGTGTATATAATTGGTAAAAGACAAACTCCTATCAAAAAAACTATCAAAATAATATTTTTTCTTGTTTTTTTATTATTACTACTAATAATAGGTATTACAGCTGATATAAATAATGCAATTAGAAAATTAGCTCTTGTACCACTTGCTAAAAGAGATAATAACAAAGGTACAGAAATAATATATTTTTTCTTATATATAAAATAACCGTATGTAGCTAATATCAATGGACATGATTTATAAAATATTGAATATCCAAATGTCGACACTATTCCTTTACCAAGTCCTTGTATTTCATTAATGGAAAGAAAGAAATTAGCAACAAAATTATTATCAATTGAAATTAAGCCAAATAAATCTGTAAGCATTATAAAATCAATTATTAATGCAATAATATATGTAGCTATTAAAAAAACTCTTATATAATTAAATTTACATTTTTTTATAATAGGAATTAATAACAAAAAAATCCATACATATCCGAATGAAATTGCGTTTTTAAAATCAACTCCCCTAATTATAGCATAAGTAATCTCAAATATTGGAAATACTAATCCAAAATAAAAGATTTTATTAGGTATCTTTATTTTATTTTCAATATATGCAAAAAAGAGTGTTGTAAGCAATAAGATCTCTTTTATATTTAATTGATCTGCAGGAAATAATATACTATAAGCACAAGTTGCAGTTAATAAAAAAACTATAAAATCTCGTCTATTTAGCACAACTGTCTGTTCTTTCATTATAAACACCATCTTTCTTATAGTGAAATCGAGTATACAAATCTCTAATTATAATTCTAGCACATTTATACTCATATTTATAATATTTTTTTAATAATAATAAAAAATATAAGATATTTCTCTTTTTTTTAATATATTCGATTCTACAATTCAAATATTTCTGATAATTTAAATAGTTGTCAAAGAATATTTTCTCATACTTATTACTATATTTTTGCAAAATGTCATTAATAAACTTTAATCTATTCTCTAATTTAATTAAATATTCATTTTTATGATTAAATGATTTTTTTATAGATAATGTTGCACCAATTGAATTATTTCCATGTTGTCTATATAAAACGTCTTGAGAATTTAATGAAGCAACTTTACCAAGACAATTAACAGCATGGGCAATCCATATATCATGTATTCCATTATTTGAAAAAGGTAAAAGAGCTTCTTTTATTCTACTACTAACTGCCATACACATTCCAGTCATAATATTATGCTTAATTAATTCACCTTGTAATATTAAATCATATTTATTGTAAACATTAATTCTTCTTTTTGATTTATATCCAATATTTTTCCAAAGACTAATTTTACCATCTAACTTTTCATTAGTAACGTAGGCATCGCAGAAAACAACATCAACATCATATTTTTTAAACACTTCCATGGCATTTTCTATTTTGTTTGGTAACCATTTATCATCTTGATCAGCAAAAAAAATATATTTTGTGTTACAATTATTAAAAGCTTTTTCAAAGTTATCTTTTACAGATAATTGCCTATTTGATTTTAAAATAACGAATCTAATTTTACTATTTGATAAAACATTGTAACATATATCAATAGTTTTATCTTTTGAATATCCATCAGATATAACGATATAATCTGGAGAAATAGTTTGATGAATAATGCTCTCTAATTGCTCCTTAATATATTTTTCACCATTATATGTTGCAATTACCACTCCTATTTCGTTTTTCATTTTTCGTACTCCTATTTTTAAAATAATTACTATATATCATATTTATTGATTGCTTAAACCATATTTGTTTTTGTTTAACTGCTATTTTACTTGTTGTTTGATTTTCATTATGAAATATTACTATATCAGAATAAAATAATACATTTTTATTATTTTTATAAATAATTTCTGAAATTAATAATTCTTCGCCATACATAAAAGTTTTTTCTTTTAAAGATTGAAGTTGATGATAACAATCCTTTTTTATAAAAAAAGCACTACCATGTACAGAGTAAACATATTTTGTTTCTTCTCCATAAGCAGATTTATGTTTCATTTGCCCTTTTATTTTAGACAAAAAAACATAAAAACTATATAAATAATAATTTGAATAAATAAACTTCCAAAATTTTATTTTAAAATTTGAAGGTCTTTCAATTAAAAAAGGATTTTGAGGCTTTTGATTATATGCTAGTAAAATATTCGGACCAACACACCATATTTTATCATTTTTATTTAAGTCAAAAAAGGATTCAAAAAAATGATTAGATTCAAACGAAATATCTGTATTACATATAAAAATCCATTCATAGTTGTCACCATTTTCTTTAGTATATTCTTCAATACCATATATTACCCCTGGCAAATAACCCAAATTTTTACTAGGATTATATATATGTGATTCTAATTTTATTTTTTTAAATTCATTAATTAAAAAATCAATTTTACTTGATTTATTACATGTAATAATTAAAGTAATATTTTTAGATAAACTCTGTCTTGAAACAATTTTACCAAAATTAATTATCTCGTTTTCGTTATCATAACACACCACTGACAACAACATTTTATTCATAAATCTTTCTCCATTACCTTAGTAATTCTTTATTACCATTATTATTTAATATTCTTGACATATAAGATCTTTTTAATAACACCAAAAAAAATATTTTGAATAGTTAAAAATACTGAAGAAACAACGCCTTTATGCTCGCCATTTCTAAACAAGCTATAATGATATTTTATTAACTTAATCTTACTACTTCTTGAAATTGATCCCTCTCTTATTCGATATTTTGCTAAATTCTCATTCAATAAATAACAATTATTCTTTTCTATAACCTTTAACCAAATAGCATAGTCATTATTTTTGGGCAAATTTTCAATTTGAATAACACCTACTCGATTTTGATTATACATAACAGTTAAACAGCCAGGCCAACAAAAATTATACATCTTAAATTTTGTTATTTTTTTAGGACCAGTAACAAATTTATTTAATGACTTTGATTTTTCATCTATCATTTCATAATTTGTATACGTAAAATAATAATTATTATCTTCCATGAATTTAATTTGTTTTTCTAATTTATCTTTATTCCAAATATCATCACTATCAAGAAAGGCAACATATTCACCATTTGCTTCCTTTAGTGCAATATTTCGAGATATCGCAGCACCACAATTCTTTTTGTTTTTGATAAATTTTATTCTTTTATCATTCGAAAATTTGTTAACTATCTTGTCAGTATCATCTGTTGAACAATCATCAATTATTATCATTTCCCAATTACTGTAAGTTTGACTTAAAACACTTTCAATTGTCTTAGAAATATATTTACCAGTATTATAGGATGGTGTAATTATGGATACCAATCCCTTTTTTTTATGTAAATATATGCCATTTAACAAATCAATTGCCTGCATCTGTTTTTGATCATATTCTTTTTTGGTAATTCTTTTGTTTTTTAGCAAATAATCTCCATAATCTATTGATAAATCACTTTCATCTTCGCCAATACCTTCTCTTTTTAAAACGGATTTTATAGTTTTAAAAAATGTTTTTATATCGAGTGAAAAACTCAAATTATTGACATAATATATATCATACTTAAATCGATCATCCCAATTTAGAGAATTACGACCATTAGCTTGAGCCCATCCAGTTAATCCAGGCATAACGTCTTGTCGAATCATTGTTTTTTTATCAAAAAAAACCATATCTTTAACTAACATAGGCCTTGGTCCAATGAAACTCATCTTATTAAACAAAATACAAAATAATTCTGGTAGCTCATCTAATGATGTAGCACGTAATATCTTACCAAACTTAGTCAATCTTTGATTATCTGGAAGAATATTATTTTTATCGTCTTTTTTATTAGTCATAGTCCTAAATTTATACATGTTAAATATTTTATTTTTATAACCAGGACGCGGTTGCTTAAAGATAATTGGCCACCCCATAAATATTAATACTAAAAGAGAAATAACTATATATAAAGGTAAAAGAATAATAATTGTAAGTAATGAAAAAACAATATCTAACATTCTTTTAATTATTCTCGAATACATATGATATCCCTCCTATTTTTTAAAACTTTTAACAATTTCCTCTTGTGTAAGTAAAACACTAATATTATAAATCTTTCTATTCTTTTTACCTAGAGCACTTATTATTTTTCTAAATGGATATAACATTTTAATAATTATCTTTATTTTCTTACTATAAACAATATTTAATCGGCAAAACACTTTCTTAAATCCAAAATATTTTTCAAGATATGATTGAAAATTCGTTATATGTCTTATAGACCTTTCACCATCACATATATAATCTATTTTTTCTTTATTTAAAAAATAATCACATATATAGTTCATAATGGCAGCTGATGGAGATTTTCGTTTCTTTTCTGGTAATATTTTCATTACCGACAAATTTAGTCCTTTTTTATGATTTGTATCATCATAATAATATACTTTTGAATATGCAGATAAACGGCCATCCTCAATATCAAATGCAGCAATTACAAGATCTCTTTTATTCATACCCTTTACAAATTCATCATAATCAATACAACTATTACTTAAAGAAGAATACTCTTTTGTGGCAGAAGTATAAACTAAATATAAATCTCTCAAATATTTTTGAGGATTAATAAATTGGCATTTAAAGTTTCTTATTCCTTTATTAATTTCATTTCTGTCATGACTTTTCAATTTACTCAAATTCCAATCGCCACTTCTGATTAAATACCACCATTCTTTACTTCCATTTTCTTCAATTTGATTATAATGATCAGTCCATCTTGCTAAATAGCAACCTGTTTTTTTTAATTCTGCTTCTATATTTCTTACATTCGGCACTTCGTGTGGTGCTAGATTTGAAATCAAACAATTATTATATATTTTAAAATCATTATTCTTATCTTTTTTATCACTATGCATAAATACAACTCCTATAAACTTTCAATACAAAGAAATTAATTATTTTTTATATCATTAAATTTAAAAACAGGTTTATATCTAATAATTCTATTTAAAACACCTTTTTATTACTTCAATAATAACATCTTGTTCTTCTTTCGTCATTTTGTTGTCACTTGGTAAACATAATCCTCTATTAAAAATATCCATACTTACATCACTTACTTCTTCTTTAATATAAGCATTAGACATTGCTCTACCATTTCCCTTTCTTGTAATAAAAGGATTCATTCGATATATTGGTTGCATATGCATTGGTTTCCAAATAGGTCTTCCTTCTGCATTAATATTTACCAAAGCATCAAGAATTTCTTGTGGAGATGATTTTCCAGGTTCTTTTTTATAAAGATAATCATTATCGCCTCTTACTTGCTTTGCCATTGCATCTTTATCTATAATTAAACAACTTAACCAATAATTTGGTTTGCTATTATTTAAATCCATAGGATTCATTTTAACAGGTAGTCCCTTAAATCCTTCTTTATATCTTTCATAAATAGCCTTTTTAGCATCAATATGCTCTTCAAGATAAGGAAGTTGACCTCTTATTACACCAGCTATAACATTGCTCATACGATAATTGTAACCTATTTCTTCATGCTGATACCACGGAGCATCTTCTCTCGACTGAGTAGACCATTTTCTTACTTTATTAGCTGCTTCTTTCGAATCAGTCAATAACATCCCACCACTTGATCCGGTTATAATTTTGTTTCCATTAAATGAAATACAATTAAAATTACCAAATGTACCCGTCTGCTTTCCTTTATAACTAGCGCCAAAACTTTCTGCAGCATCTTCTACAATTATTGCATGATATTTATCACAAATTTTCTTTATTTCATCTATTTTACCAGGAGTTCCATAAAGATGGGCAATTACAACAACTCTAACTTCTGGATATATTTGAAAAGCCTTCTCAAGAGCAACTGGATCCATATTCCATGTATCATATTCTGTATCAATAAATACTGGAATCGCTTTTTCATAAGCAATCGGATTAACTGTTGCCGCAAAGGTCATATCAGAACAAAAAACTTTATCACCACTTTTTACCCCAGCAAGTTTTATCGCTAAATGAAGAGCACTTGTTCCACTAGAGAGAGCTACAGCATATTTACATCCCGTTTTCTCACAAACAATTCTTTCTATTTCATCAATATTAAAACCAACTGTACTCATCCAATTACTCTTATAAGCTTCCTCAATATATTTAATTTCATCACCATGCATTGTTGGAGATGATAACCACACTTTATTTTTAAAAGGTTTTATTTCTATCATTTTATTTTCCAATCCTTTCTTTATCAATGGTATAAGTAGGAACTATATCAGCTACTCTATCTTTAATATCACTCGAATTTTTATATGCAGCTTTTATTAATTCATCCAATTTTTTCAAAAAATCACTTGATATTCTTATTGGTCTACCTATATGAATTAGTTTGTTTGGCGTTTCTTTTAATCCTTCTTCATCCATAAGTATTTCTTCATATAATTTTTCTCCTGGACGAAGACCTGTTATTTCAATTTTTATGTCTACATTTGGTTCAAATCCTTTGTATCTGATTAACTTTTCTGCTAAATCATATATTTTAACTGGTTTACCCATATCAAGAACAAATATTTCTCCACCTTCAGCATAACATCCAGCTTGTAATACTAAACTAACTGCTTCAGGAATCGTCATGAAAAATCTTCTCATCTCTTTATCAGTAACAGTCACTGGTCCTCCATTTTCAATCTGTTTCAAAAATAATGGAATAACTGAACCGTTTGATCCTAATACATTACCAAAACGAACAGCAACAAAATCGGTGGTGGAAGACATTTTATCATATGATTGAATAATCATTTCACAAATTCTTTTACTAGCCCCCATAACATTTGTTGGTCGAACCGCTTTATCAGTTGATATTAATACAAACTTATCCACTTCATATTTATCAGCTAACTTACATGCATTAAGAGTTCCAAGACAATTATTTTTAATAGCTTCATTTGGACTTACTTCCATTAATGGAACATGTTTATGAGCCGCAGCATGATAAACTATATGAGGATGAAATTCTTTAAACACCTTCTCTAATCTATCATAATCTCTTACTGAACCAATAACAGTATGTAAATCCAATGCCGGATAATCTCTTAACAATTCCTGTTGTATGTCATATGCATTATTTTCATATATATCAAATATAACTAGCATTCTAGGATTACATCTAGCAATTTGTCTACAAAGTTCTGATCCAATCGAACCTCCTCCACCAGTTACTAATATTACTTTATGAGCAATATTTTCAGCTATTTCATCAGTATCAACAACAATTTCGCTTCTTCCCAAAAAGTCTTCATATGATAATGGTCTAATTTGACTCATTGGACTTGATAAATTCTCGTTCATAGACAAGTATATTGATGGAAGGATTTTTATTTCTGCGCTGGTTTTGTGGCATTCGGTTACAATTTTATCGATTTTTTCTTTCGATGCTGAAGGAATAGCAATAATAATTTCATCAATATTATGTTTTTCAGCAAGACGTTCTATATCTTTAGTTGAACCTTCAACCTTTAATCCTCGAATATGTGAGCCAACTTTATTCTTATTATCATCAACCACACATACAATCCTTGAATCAAATTCAGCACGATTATTAAATACTTCGTCAATAATCATCTTTCCAGCATCGCCTGCACCAATTAACATTGTATTTCTACTTTTTTTCTTATTTTGATATCTTATGTATAAAGCTCTCATTAATCGATATCCAAATCTAGAAAAACTAGTAAGTGCAACAATTAAGAAAAACTGTATTATATAGGTACTTCTAGGAAGTTTAATATCAAAAATAAATTTATAAACAAACATCATGATCTCTGACACAATACTAGCAGCAACTATATTAACTAATTCTATCATTGACACATATTTCCACACTGAAGTATATAATTTAAAAACTAAAAATGTAACAAAAACAATAATAAAATCAACAGTTAAATATTGGTATGAATTTATAAAATATGGTTCTGGGATACTTCCAAAATCAAATCTAATCCATACAGAAAAAAACGCTGTAAAAATAACAACAAATAAATCAACCAAAATAAATAAAATAATATTTGGTACTTTTTCTCCAATTAATTTTCTTACTATTTTTCTCATGCTTTTTTACCTCTTATTCCCTACTATTGACTAATATTATTATTGTTCAACTTTAACATCACTGTTTTCTGCGATTTTTTCTCCAAAAAACTCTTTTATTTTATTGCTATTCTGTTTAACAGATTCTGGATTTTGTTTCATCACATACAAATCCCAACCTTTTAGTGAATAACAATTTTTTGAAGAATCACTATAACCAACAAGATTTTGACTCTCACTAGTCCAACCACGCATATCATATAACTGCATTTTTACAATTTTGGAGATACTTTTTCGATCTAAATTAGTAGAAAAATTCTTACTAACTGCATCCAAAATATTTGTATATTTTGACATCAATGTTGATGATGAAGTCATCTTACTGATAATTCCATCTATTACATATTGTTGATTTTTTACACGTTGAACATCTCCATCAGAAAACG